>Ga0326597_10007600_pt1 | contig 14727 bp, 12 predicted proteins | sample RVTome_12_FD_203789 | JGI IMG/M metagenome (GOLD analysis project Ga0326597, IMG submission 203789) | Soil microbial communities from uranium-contaminated site in the Upper Colorado River Basin, Wyoming, United States - RVT100D185 | ecosystem: Environmental > Terrestrial > Soil > Contaminated >... | reverse complement strand
ACTCTGAGAGTGCGTAGGAACGTAATTTCTAGTTTTGCGCGTCATTCCCGTGAAAACGGGAATCCAGATGACGAGCCGTCCATTCGCCTCAAGGCAAATGGTTTTGATCATTGTGGAGGACGCTGATAAAGGAAGTTTCATGGAGTCAACCGGGATTCAACGACACGAGATCGCCGAGATCGAAGAATTCGCCGACAAGCGCGACGCGATGATCGGCGAGATTCGCAAGGTCATCGTCGGCCAGGACGAGGTCATCGAAGAGGTCCTGATCGCGATGTTCGCTAAAGGCCACTGTCTGCTCGTCGGCGTGCCGGGCCTGGCGAAAACGCTACTGATTCACACGCTGGCGGAGATTCTCGATCTGGATTTCAACCGCATTCAGTTCACGCCGGATCTGATGCCCTCCGACATCACCGGCACGGATATTCTTCAGGAGGACCCGGGTACGGGCAAAAGACAATTCCAATTTCTCAAAGGGCCGATCTTCACCAACATTCTTTTGGCCGATGAAATCAACCGCACGCCGCCCAAGACCCAGGCGGCGCTCTTGCAATCGATGCAGGAATACAAAGTCACCGCCGGCGGCACCACCTACCCCCTCGACCTCCCCTTCTTCGTTCTGGCGACGCAAAACCCCATCGAGCAGGAAGGCACCTATCCGCTGCCGGAAGCGCAGCTCGACCGCTTCATGCTGAATATCGAAATCCGCTATCCCAGTTTCGATGACGAGGTGCAGATCGTCATGCAGACGACCTCCACCGGCAAGCCGTCGCCGCGCAAGGTCATGGAGCACTCGGCGATTATGCGCTACCAGGAGCTGGTGCGGCGCGTGCCGGTCTCGCCATTCGTGGTATCGTACGCGGTGGCGCTATCGCAGCGCTCGCGGCCTCAGAGCGCCGACGCGCTGCAGTTCGTCAAGGACTACGTCGAGTGGGGCGCCGGCCCGCGCGCCTCCCAGTATCTGATCCTCGGCGCTAAGGCGCGCACGATCCTCCAGGGGCGCTACGCGGTTTCCATCGAGGACATTCAAGCCCTCGCCCCTTCCGTCTTACGCCACCGCATCGTGCCCAACTTCAAAGCTCAGGGCGAAGGCTTCTCCTCCGTCGAAGTAATCAACCGTCTGCTCGCCGAAGTGAAACCGCCGATGGATGGGAAAGAGATGAGATAAGATCGTTCGATCCTGCGAGCCAATACCAGCGTCACCTGAGTCGTGTTTGAGGAGAAAACCGCACGGCTTTCTCCGTTTCCCCGCCACATTTGTTTCCTGTACAATACCATCGAGCAATTCAGGGAGGGGCTCCCGACAAGTACTATTCGGAGGGCAAAATGACCACACTACGACCACGCTACAGTAAAGTAGAGTTTGCTCGGCGCGGGACTGAGATCTACGAACGACAGGTTCGTTCGCAGGTCAAGGAAGGCAACCAAGGAAAGATTGTTGCTATCGATATCGAAACCGGCGCGTTCGAGGTGGCTGAGGATACGCTGACGGCTTCAGAACGCCTGCTGACCCGCTACCCAGATGCACAGATATGGTGTGTCCGGATCGGCCACCGGGGGGTGCACCGTTTTGGTTTGCGTCCGGTGGCGGCGGGCTAGGTATGATCACAAGAGTCGTCAATGCCAACCGAGAAGCAATAATTCGGCTTGTCGTAACTGGTCCGAGTGGGCAACAACCAAGGGTAGCCCCGCAAGCGCACCGCAAAAATTGGTCATGCATCAACCAGTGTATGGTAGTGAGCTGACCTGTCACCTCGGTAGTTGCACGACCGTCGACGAGCCGGCTATAATCTAGGCAGAATGCGCCGAGAGATCGTTTTCGCTCCACAGGCTGCGGAAGACGAGAAGCGACTACGCGCCAACGAGCGCGCTACGGTTCGGGACAAAATCAAACGACATCTGAGACATGACGCGACTAAAACCAGTAGAAGCCGCATCAAGCGTCTCAGGGAACTCAAGCAGCCACAGTACAGGCTACGGGTCGACGACATCCGGGTCTTTTACGATGTAACAGAGGAGACTGTCGAAATTCTTGCGATTGTTCCGAAAGCAGAAGCCGCTGCGTGGCTTGAGCGATATGGCAAGCCGGCGCCAGAAGATGAGTTGGCCGAACAAAGTCAGCCCGACAAGGAAGGTGAGAAATCATGAAATCAGTTGCGTTGTCAGAGGTGAAAGACGATCTATCGAGATACCTGCGTATCGCCGCAGAGGAAGAGGTGGTCATTACCCGACATGGTAAGGCCGCTGGTATCTTGATTGGCTTTGCGTCTGAAGACGATTGGTTTGACTACCGGCTGGCGCACGACCCAAGGTTTACCCGTCGTATTGAGGCCGCCCGCGCGAGTCTACGTGCTGGACATGGAATTCGGTTCGAGGATCTTGAAGCGCTTCACCCTAAGGGGTCTAACCACGGCCGTGCCTCGTCCAAGCGCGCCGGCTCAGGTGGCCGTGGGCGCCGTTGAGCGCGCATGTCGAAGCATGGAATTTTTTTTCGGCAGCCAGCAAGTTATCCTAATACAAGCGGCATTGAATGATCCATGGCCAAGGAGGCCCTGCGAAGTAAAGCCGCCGCTTGAGCCGACGGCCAGATTTAGTGGTAAATGAAGCTATTTGGGTAAGCGGCTCAGCGGCATAACGGTAGACAGCACGGAGGCTTTCCATGGCGGACATAGGTATTGCGCTAGGGAGTGTCGTGATCTTCCTTTTCGCCGAAGGCGGGAACATACCTATCGGTATCGCCTTTATCGTCGGCTACCCTGTACCGGGAACGAGCGACCGGGTTGTACCGCTCGTAGTGACCGCGAAGCATGTCATCGGAGATCATGACAAAGTTGTAGCCCGCTTCACTACAAAGGAGGGCAAGCAGCCGGGCACTGCCGTCTATGATCTTCAAGCGCTTCGGCGAGCGGGCGATTACTGGGAACACCAAGACAGAGGTGTGGACATCGTCGTTTTTCGAACCGCTCATTTCGCAACAGCAGAGTACCAGCCGGTACCACTAAATCTCATAGCGTCACGGGATGATTGGAAGAGCGCGCATATCCAAACAACGGACAGGGTAGTCTTTCCTAGTCTGCTCGTGAACTTCATGGGGCTAACTCGGAACTATCCCGTCATGCGTAATGGAACGATCGCCCTGATCCCGACAGAACAAGTTCCGATGAAGTACAAAGTTGGGTCGAAGGAGATAGTGACGACCCAGGAGATCGTTCTGTTAGACGCCACTGCCATACCTGGAGCGAGCGGCAGCCCTGTGTTTCTTTGGCCGGGACCCCGGCTTGAAGGCGGAGCCTTTGCCATCGGCGGGACCAAGCCATACGTACTTGGTGTACTTCACGGGTTCTATCCGGCGGTGCCACGGGAAATTCTTGAGGTAGAAAGTAAGCCCACTGACGTCGGGCGCTTTTTTGCCGAGAATTCGGGAGTCGCGATCATTTTCCCGTCTTGGAGGTTACGTGAAATCCTTGAATCGACGCCGGTTGTGAACCGGATCACCGAGATCACCAAGCTCCAATGACTGACATCTGTCTAACAGCTGAAATTGTACAGTCGGTGCCCCCATCATCTCGCCGACGGCTCAGCTTCGCACGTTAGCCTCAGGAACGGTTGAAGCCCGGCGTGTCCTGCTGACTTAGACGTGTTAGACTGCGGCCTGTGGCGTACAGGATTCGGTTTGCGGAGTCGGCGGAGGAGCACTTCGCGCAGCTTACCGCTCGACAGCAAGCGATCGTGCTTGATGCCGTAAAGGTCCAGTTACGGTATGAGCCCTTACGAGAGACAAGAAACAGAAAGCAGTTGCGTCCCAATCCTTTGGCTCCCTGGGAATTGCGAGTGGGATCTCTACGGGTGTTCTATGAAGTGGATGCACTGGAACCAGACCTCGTAAATGTCCTCGCCATTGGAATCAAAAGAGGGAATCGGCTAATCGTGGCAGGCAAGGAGATACAGATATGAAGGCGATGAAATTACCGAAAGAGTTACAGCCATTGCTGGGCCTTGCTGAAAGCGCGAAGGAAGAGACGCTTGTCTTCACTGAGAAGAAACGGCCAGTCGCGGCCTTGGTCTCTCTCAGAAAAGTAGACCGGGAGTCGCTGGCGTTGAGTACCAATCCCGAGTTCTTGAAAATTATTGAAACAGCACGGAAGGAAGTTCGGGCGGGTCGAACGATTTCATTGAAAGCATTAAGAAGAAAGTTTAAACGAACCGTGTCCAACAAAAGCACTGAGCGAGCTAAAAAACCACGTCGCTTGTCCTGAGCAGTAAGGATCGTCAATTTGACGCGCGGCCCTCGCTGGATGAAGTCGAGTGCTGGCGTGATTAACTTCTTCCGGGTCCAAGGCTCCTTGTGTCGTTTCTGAGTATCCCTCTGCCACATAGGAATCGCCGATGACTGCGAGCGAGAAATCTCTCACGGCTTCCTCTCAAGCATAATCTCGGTGCCAGCTTCATGAAACTTTTCCGTCGCCGGCAGTCTGAAATCGTCGATGGAGTCGAGGTTCGGGGAAGAGCCGCTTTTCGTGCGCGGACGCGCGAGGCGCTGGAGCTTCTGCGGCTAAGCCCGATTTTCGGAGCGGCGCGGGATCACATTGCCGTTATCCGCCAGGGGCGGCGCAGCGGGATGAAAGCGTGGGCGGTAAAACCCACGTTCACGGTGGGCAAAGCGACCTGGCGCCATTCTGCCGTCTGGTACGCCGGGGCCATCGCTCACGACGCGTATCACGCCAAGCTGTACTGCGACGCCAAAGACGGAAAGCGCGGGAAAGAACCTGACAATGACGCATGGACGGGCGTCGAAGCCGAGAAGAGATGTCTCGCCTTTCAGCGGCAAGTGCTCTTGGAATTGAACGCCGATGAGAAAATCATCGCCCATATCGATCAGTGCGCGCAAAATCCTACCTATCAAGGGCACGCCACCGGCTGGAGAAGTTGGCTAGATTATCTGCTGCGGTGGTGGTAGAAATTTATCAGGCCGCTGAATGACGGTCAAAAATTTCGAGGATGGATGATCGAAGATGGAGGATAGCGATCCTCGATCTTCAACGATTGCCAATAGACGCCGTGGCTAACAACGACAAAAACTACTTCGACCCTAAAGTGCTCGCCGGCATTTCCAATCTTTACCTGCGCGCGCGCTGGGTGGTGGAAGGGATCATGTCGGGCATCCACAGCAGCCGCGCCAAGGGATTCAGCGTGGAGTTCGAGGAGCACCGCGAGTATTCGCCGGGCGACGAGATCCGGCGCATCGACTGGAAGGCGCTGGGAAAGTTCGACCGTTATTTCATCAAGGAGTACGAAGACGAGACCAACCTGCGCGCCTACCTCTTGCTCGACGCGAGCGCATCCATGGACTACGCCTCCGACGGTATCACCAAATTCGATTACGGCTGCACGCTGGTCGCCTCCCTCGCCTACTTGATTTTGAAGCAGCAGGACGCCGCCGGCGTGGTGACGTTCTCCAATCGCGTAGAGGCGTTCGTCCCGCCCAAGGCCAAGCGCGACTATTTGGCGCAGATCCTCCACCCGCTGGAGAACCGCGGCCCCGCCGGTGAAACCAACGTCGGCAAGATCCTCGAAGAGATCGCCGGCCAGGTTAGGCGACGCGGTTTGATAATCTTGGTTTCCGATCTGCTTGACGAGCCCGAGGCTATCCTCAAGGGTCTGCGCTTGTTTCGCTTCAAGGGCAATGACGTGATCGTATTTCATCTTCTGGACCCGGCGGAGCTGGAGCTGCCCTTCGACGGCAATATTCTGTTCGAAGATCTGGAAGAGGCGAATCTGCGCGTCGTCGCCGATCCCAAAGCGATACGAAAGACCTACCGCGAGGTGGTCGGGGAATTCGTCACCCAAATGCGCAAGCAGTGCCAGGACAGCGCCATCGACTATCAATTGATCTCCACGTCCACGCCGTTGGATCAGGCTCTGGCGAGTTACCTGAGCTGGAGAGGCTGAGCCATGTCGGTCTCTTTTCTCTATCCGCTTTTTCTCTACGGGCTTGTCGCCGCGTCCCTGCCGGTCCTCATCCATCTGTTAAACCGGCGCAAACTGAAACGCATCCGCTTTCCCGCCGTGCGCTTCATTCTGCTCTCGCAAAAGCGCATCTCGCGGAGCTACCGCCTGCGCCACTGGCTGCTCCTAGCGCTGCGGACTTTGGCGGTGGTTTTTCTCGCGCTCCTCCTCGCCAATCCGATTTTTCAGATCGGCGCGGGCCTGTTCGCCGGCGGCGGCCCGGTCTCTTTGGTCGTGCTGCTGGATAATTCGCTGAGCATGCGCTGGAGCGGCGACGGCGATGGCTTCAAGCAAGCCAAGGAGGCGGCGCGCCTGCTGATCTCCGGATTGAACGACGGCGACCGTGCCGCGTTGATCCCGACCAATCTTTCCGGCAAGGAGTCCTTTCGTCTCAAAGGCCAGAAAGAAATACTCTTGAAAGACCTTGATGCCATCGAGATCGCCGACGGCACGGCGAATTTCGCCGCCGCCCTGGGGAAGGCGTACGAGCTGCTGAGCGAGCCCGCCGCGCAAAAGGAAATCCGCGTGATCACCGACCTGGGCCTGACCGGCTGGGACCAGTTTTCGCTCTCCAGCTTGAAACAGGTCGATCCCTCGATTCCGCTGAAGACCCTGCGCGTCGTCAGCAAACAGCCGCCGCTCAACGGCACCGTCAAAGAGATTCGGCTGGCCGGCCAATCGGTCGGCGCCAACCTGCCGCTGCAAGTCGAAGCCACCGTCGCCAATTTCGGTGACGGTGAAATCAAGGAGCTGCTGGTGCAGTTGAGCATCGACGGCCAGAACAAAGAGCAAAAACTGACGACGGTCCCGCCCAGAGGCGAATCGACCGTGAGCTTTGAATTCCGGCTGGCGGCGCCGGGCGCCCATTTCGGCCAGGTGACGCTCAAGAAAGAGGGTCTGGCGGGAAATCCCGCAGTGAACTTCGCGCTGGACGCCCAGGACAAGCTAAAGATTCTCGTGGTCGACGGCGATCCGCAGACCTCGCTCGCGCAGAGCGAAACTTTTTTTCTCAGCCGGGCGCTCAACCCCGCGGGCGAGAAGGACTCGTCACTATTTCTCCCGACGGTGATCATCCCGGAAGGCTTACCCGCCGCCTCGCTCGACTCCTACCAGGCGGTGGTCTTGTGCAATATCGCCACGATCCCCGACGTTTTTCTCGACAAGCTGCGCAGCTTCGTGCAGCAGGGCGGCGGCCTGCTGATCTTCGCCGGAGACCGCATCCAGGCCGAAAGTTACAATCGGCTGGCGCATAGCGCGCCGCCGCTTTTGCCGGCGGAGCTGCGCGAACGAAAACTCGGCGCCGAAAGCAGCGGAGAAAAGATCGAGAAGATCGATCTCGCCCATCCCGCACTGCAAGGTTTTTCCGATGCGATTTTGTCGGAGTCGATGAAATCCGCGCGGGTCTGGGGTTACGCGCGCAGCGCGGGCGCGGGCGGAACGGTCCTGGTCGCGTTGGGGAACGGCGATCCCTTGCTCATGGAACGCAGGGTGGGCGCCGGGCGGGTGATGCTCATGGCCACCTCGGCGGACCGGGACTGGACCGATTTGCCGGTGAAGACCGCTTACCTACCGTTCGTCCAGGCGCTCACGAGTTACCTCGCCGGTGGAAAGCGAGGCTCTTTGGACGCCGGTATTCCGGTCGGCGCCGCAAAAGAAATTTCTCTGCCGCCCGCTTATGTCGGCAAGAGCCTGCGTGTGATCAAGCCGAACCGGCAGGATGCGGACGTATTCCTCTCCGGCGAGAAAGAGCGCGCCGCGGCGCAGTTTCAGGATAACGATCGCGCGGGGATATACCGCCTGGCGCTGCCCGCGGGGGCGGACAAAGAAACCGGCCTGGCGCAAATCTACGCGGTCAATCCGCCCTTTCTCGAATCGCGCCTCGATGAGATCAGCGCGCGCGACCTGGCGGCCAAGCTCAAACCGATCCCGCTCGAGGTCATTCCCGTCGACGCGCTGCAGCAGGGTGGAAAGCGCATGGATCTCGCTCTTCCCTTGCTGGCGCTGCTCATTGTAACCTTGCTGGTGGAGGGCTGGTTGGCGCAGCGGTTATAAAGAAAATACTTTTAAACCGCAAAGAACGCAAAGTTCGCAAAGTAGAATGGGCGTATCGCTATACGCCCTTAAAAATGCGATCTCTTTTTTTGTGTCCTTTGCGTTCTTTGCGGTTAAATCATCCGAATCCGAACCCTGATCTCAGTTGAACTACATGAACCGACGTAATTTTATCCGCCTGCTTTCTCAAAGCCTGCTGGCCTTGAATCTTCTGCCCAGGAGCACCGCGGCGGCGCAATCCGGTGAGAAGCGCCATATCCAGTTTGTCTTCGCCCAGATCAAATACCGCGGCGGCGATTGGAATCCGCATCCGTTGTCGGTCACGCCGCTTATGGAAGAGCTGATGCTGCGCACCAGCGTCGAATCGGCCACAGCGCGGCGCGAAGTAACGCTCACGGACCGCGACCTGTTCAACTATCCGTTTCTCTACATCGCCGGCAAATATGAGTTCGATCCATTCACCCAGGAGGAGATCGAAACCCTGCGCCGCTTTCTTTCCTTCGGCGGTTTCCTCCTGATAGATGACGCCCTCGGCCAGCAAGGCTATGGCTTCGACAAAGCGGTGCGGCGCGAAATGCAGAGGGTCTTTCCCGGCAACGAGTTCAAACGGTTGCCCGCCGGCCACGCGGCGCTCAAAAGCTACTATCTCCTGCGCCGCATCGGCGGCGTGCGCATCGCCAACCCCAATTTAGAAGCGATTACCCTCGGCAACGCCACACCGGTGATCTATTGCCAGAACGATCTCGGCGGCGCCTGGGAGCGCGATCAACTGGGCAAGTGGACCAACGCCTGCACACCCGGCGGCGAAGCGCAGCGACGCGATGCCTTTCATCTCGGCATCAATCTGATTCTCTATGCGATGACGGAAAATTATAAGGAAGACCTGATTCACGTGCCGTTCATTCGCCGGCGCCTGACGCGGTAACTGATGAACCTAAGAACGACAGTTGATGTGTTTAAGCGACCGATCGAAGTATCAAGGGCGGTGGAATTTCGACCAGCAGGAGATGCCACCACGAAGGACACGAAGAGCACGAAGGTAGGAAGTTTAGAAAATATCAATGTCCGATTCCTTCGTGTCCTTCGTGACCTTCGTGGTGAGATGAAAAACTTCGGACGGGCAAGAATGAACGCCACGGTCAGCCGGGCCAAGCGCCTGCTCGACACTAGCCGGATTTAGGATGCAAGAACTTTATTTCATAGGCAGCCTGCCCTGGTGGGTCATCGCTATCGTGGCCGCGGGAACCGTCGCGCTTCTCCTCCAACAGTTTTTCAGTCTCAAACAGCGACTGTCTCTGGCGCAGAGCGCCTTCCTGGTCGCTCTGCGCGCCGTTGTCTACGGCGTGTTGATCTTTTTTCTCCTCGGTCCGTCGTTGCTCGATAAACGCGCCGGCAAACTGCGCCGGCCGCTGACAGTGCTGATCGACAGCTCCGAAAGCATGGCGTACCCCGCCAGCGCGAAACCGGCGGCCGGCGGCACGGCGGGAAAAAGCCGCCTCGACGCCGTGCGCGAAAAACTCACGGCGGGCGCGGAGCCGCTGATCCAAAGGCTCAGCCGCGATTACGACCTGCGCCTCTTCCGCTTCGGCACCGATCTCGAGCCCATCGACGCCGCTTCGGTCGCGCAGCTCAAAGCCCAGAATCAAGGAACGCGGCTGTTAGAATTGGTGCAAAGCGCCGCCAAGGACGCCGGCGCGCAGTCTGCCATCCTGCTATTCAGCGACGGCATCGCCAACGGCGACAAGAAATCTCTCGTAGGCGCGCCGCCGCTGCCGGTTCCCGTCTTCGCCGTCGGCGCCGGGGAAACCGAGGGCTTCACCGACGTGCGCGTCGCCGAGGTCCGGGCGGCGCAGTTCGCTTTTCGCGGCCGGGAGTTCAAGCTCGACCTGACGGTTCACGCCGCCGGCCTCAAAGGCAAGACTATGCCGCTCTATTTCAATCGCGGCAAGAATCTCATCACCACCCGCTCGGTCACCATCGACGCCGACCCTTTCGAGCAAAAAATCGCGCTCAGCTTCACCCCCAAGGAGATCGGCACCCACAGTTTTTCGCTCGCCATCCCGGTGCAACCCGGCGAACAGATCACCCAGAACAATCAAAAGGAGTTCAAAGTCGACGTGCAGCGGGACAAGATTCGCGTGCTCACGCTGTCGGGCTCGCCCGCCTGGAATTATCGTTTTTTGCGCATGGCGATGAAACAGGACCCATTGATCGAATTGGTTTCTTTCGTGTTCTTGCGCACGCCCACCGATAGCGTCGACGTGCCGGACAATCAGTTGAGCCTGATCCCCTTTCCCATCGATGATATTTTTTTGGAGGAGCTTAAGAACTTCGATCTAGTTTTCCTCGATGATTTTTCCCACCGTGCCTATTTTAACCCGGTCTATTTAGACAGAGTCCGCGACTTCGTGCGCGACGGCGGCGGTCTTGCCATGTTCGGCGGCGTGCGCTCCTTCGACAGCGGCGGCTACGGCGACAGCGCGCTGAAAGATGTCCTGCCCGTCGAACTGGACGGAAAAGGCGGCTATCAGTCGAGCGGCGGCATACGCCCGGTTTTAACCGTTTCCGGCAAGGCCCACCCGATTACCCGTTTGCTGCCCGACCCGCGCACCAACGAAGAGGCGTGGACCAAGATGCCGGCGTTGAACGGCCTCAACCAGGTTCGCGGCGCGCGCGGCGAAGTGCTCTTGACCGCCGACGGCGCCGCAGCGGGCGCGCCGCTGCTCGCCATCGGCCGCTTCGGCAAGGGACGCACCCTGGCGCTCATGAGCGACGACGCCTGGCGCTGGAATTTCATCGCCGCGGGCAACCGCGAATCGCCGCAGAACCATCTAAAGCTTATCCGTCAGATGGTGCGCTGGCTTGCCCAGGAGCCCTCCTTCGAGCAGGTGCAGTTGCGCGCCATCGCCGCGACTCGCCCCGGCGAAAAGATCGCCATCAAGCTGCGCGTGCTGAAGGACGATTTCCTGCCGACGAGCCAGGCCTCCCTACAACTCCGCGTCATCGGCCCCGAAGGCGAGCCGAGCCTGGTTTCCGCGAGCGCCGACACCGAAGAAGGAGAATACACCGGCGAGTACACACCGACCCGGGAAGGCACCTACCGCGTGGAAGCGGAGGCGAGCCTGGCCGGCAAACCGCTGGGAAAGGATCGGACCAGCTTCTCGGTCGCCTACGGCTATGGCGAAACCGACGACGGCCTGCCACGCATGGATCTCCTGAAGCAACTGGCGGCAGTGAGCCAGGGCGAGTTTTTCTCGCTCAGCGACTGGAACGAAAAGAGCCTTGAGAAGATCGCCGCCAAGATCGAGAGCCATGCGCCGGCGCAGATCACCGAGCAGCGCCAAACCCGGCTCTGGAGCACGCTCTCGCCGTTCTCGATCCTCCTCGCGCTGCTCAGCGTGGAATGGTGGATGAGAAGGAAGTGGGGATTGATATAATTGTAGGGGCAGGCCCATGTGTCTGCCCTTCGGAAGGGCAATCACGCAGGATTGCCCCTACTGCCAAGGACGCGCGAATCCAATGACGAACATGAAATGGCGCGCAGCGAATTGGGTGCTGTCGATTCTCATTCTGGGCTTGCCTGCGCGCGTCCTCGCTTTCTGCCACGAGCTCGAAGTCGTGCAAGGCCGCTTCATGCGGGTGGCGGCGAGCACTGCGGCCCCGGTCTTGGTCGAGTGGCTGGGCCACGCGACTTTTCAGATCACGTCTTCCAAGGGAACGAGAATCCTCACCGATCCGCACGGCGCGTTCGATCTGCCGCGCCCCACGCTGCCGCAGCATATCGTCACCACCAGCCACCAGCATGGCCCGCACAGCAGCGTCCACATGGTGCCGGGGACGCCGGTGATCCTGCATGGCCTTGCTCCGGCGGGAGAAAATTGGCAAAAAGTCTCAACGACTATACGCGACGTGTCGGTTTACGTCGTGCCGGCATTTCACGATAAAAGCCAGGGCATGCAGCGCGGCAAAAATGCGATCTTCGTCTTTCGCGTCGACGATATTTGCATCGCCCACCTGGGCGACCTGGGCCACTTGCTCACGCCGCAGCAGTTGAACATGATGGGCAAGATCGACATCCTGCTCGTGCCCATCGCCGGCGGTTATTACACCGTCACTCCGAGCGAAGCGCGCGAGGTCACCCGACAAGTGAAGCCGCGCATCGCGATTCCCATGCACTTCTGGTGGGAGCAGGCGGTGCAGGAATATATTCAAGGCACACCGCGGGTCAAAATGCTCAATACCCCAGCGCTTAAGATTTCCAAGCCTGAACTGCCCCAGCCGACCGACGTTGTCGTGATGCCGTGGCAGCAACGGTGATCGTTTTGCGTCTCGGGTCTCGCGTCTCGGGTTGAATACGGCTTGAACGATTTGAACGGATTGAACTATTTGAACCCACGGGAGGAAGAGAAATGAAAGCAGTGCGCGTTCACAACTACGGCGGCCCTGAAGTCCTGACGTACGAGGAGATTCCCGTACCCGAGCCCAAGGCGGGTGAAGCCCGCGTTAAGATCGAAGCCATCGGGCTTAATTTTATCGACATTTACCAGCGCACCGGAGTGTATCCGTTGCCGACGCCGTTCACCCTGGGCATGGAAGGCGCCGGGGTCGTTGACGCGGTCGGTGAAGGCGTCACCGAGGTGAAGAAAGGCGACCGCGTAGCCTATGCGATGATTCCGGGCTCCTACGCCGAATATGCCGTCGTGCCGGCGGCTAGGCTCGCGCCGTTGCCTTCCAACATCGATGCCAAGACCGCGGCGGGCCTCATGCTCCAAGGGATGACGGCCCATTACCTGACCCACAGCACCTATCCACTCAAGCGAAGCGAAACCGCGCTCGTCCATGCCGCCGCCGGCGGGGTCGGTTTGTTATTGGTTCAAACCGCCAAGATGGCCGGCGCCCGCGTCATCGGCACGGTTTCAACCGAAGCGAAGGCGCAGCTCGCCAAAGAGGCGGGCGCCGACGAAGTCATCCTTTACACGCAGGCCGACTTCCTCGCTGAAGTTAAGCGCATCACCGACGGCCAGGGCGTCCACGTGGTTTACGATTCCGTCGGCGCGACGACTTTTGATAAGAGCCTGGATTGCTTGCGGCCGCGAGGTTATATGGTTCTCTTCGGCCAGTCGAGCGGCCCCGTGCCGCCGGTCAATGCCGGAACGCTCGCCGCCAAAGGCTCGCTCTTTTTGACCCGCCCGAGCATCAATCACTACACGTTGACCCGCGCCGAGCTGATCGAGCGCGCCAACGATCTCTTCAATTGGACGGCGACGGGAAAACTAAAACTCAGAATCGAGCGCGCCTATTCATTAAAGGACGCCGCCGAGGCGCAGCGCGAACTGGAAGCACGCCAGACGACGGGAAAAGTGATTCTCATTCCTTAGCGGGCGGATTGAGCCCGTCGCGCGCGGGCCGCGGCGGGCGAGATTCCGCAGTGATTTCCTGTAGCTTCTTCTTCTGCTCCGCATTGAGCACGCCTTTCGCCTGCTCGATGGCGCGAATGCGGGCGATTCTCAAGTCGGCGCGCAGTTTCTCCGCCTCGCGCACTTTCCCCTCGACTTTTCCCAGCTCCACGGGATCATGGTCTAACAATGCGGTGATATCGAGCTCGATGATGCGCAGGTCGGCGTCATGGCGAATCGATTGCTTTTGAAAATTATCTCTGAGCTGCTCCAGCTTTTTGACCTGATCGGCCGACAAGCCCAGCCGCTCCTTGTTGTTGAGCATGAGCGTGATCAGCGGCCGCTCCTCGCGCGATTCGCGCCCGCCGAAGCGCTCGCGCATCCGCCCGCCCCATTCAGTGAGCGCCCGCTGCATGCGTTCCCAGGCGTCCGCCAACTCATCGGGAACGGCGGCTTTGGGGGGTGCGAACTCCGCGCCGTTGACTGATCCGCCGGCCAAGAGAATAAAAACCAAAGAACCCAAGAGAAGGTGTTTTCGCATAAAGACCTCCATCCCCGAGCCGCTTTTCACGATAAGGAAAATGAGCTACCCCGCAGCAAGCTGCGGGGTATCGAAACACAAGCACGTCGAGCGAAATTGTAGGGTGGGTGGAGGCGCAAAGCGCCGATACCCACCACGGGGAACGATGGGTATCACTAACGCTCAACCCATCCTACGCATGACTCGCGACGCAGCAAGCTGCGGGGAATTAACCCGTAGCGATTAAACCGCGCGGCTTGGCCGCTGTCAATCGGGCTAGACGAATTGAGGTCGTACTTGGTTCGCCACCGCGACTATGCCCGGCGCGGCTCATCCGGTTGAAAAGACACGACGGGTCGCGGCGGTGTCAGTCTATGTTTAAGACCAGGCATTTGGCGCTACCCCCGGCTTTGATGAATTCGCCCAGCGGTGTTTCGAGTAGGGTGAAGCCGGCGGACTCCAGCTTCTTACGGAGCTTCAGACAGCCATCGTTCATAGCGATCTTACTGCCCACCACCACCGCGTTGCACGCAAATCGCGCCGCCTCCTTAGCTGAAACGGGGATGAGATCGGCTATGTGATTTTCCAGGACCTTGCGCGCGTAGGAGTCGAAAGCGGGCGGATAAAACATCGCCTGCCCGAAGGATAGCGGACAGAAGCAGGTATCGAGGTGATAGAACCAGTCATTAGTCAGTTCGAGCGAAAGAATCTCTTGTTCGATGATTTCGGCGACCTTTTGATGAGACAGAATAT
>Ga0326597_10007598_pt1 | contig 14732 bp, 8 predicted proteins | sample RVTome_12_FD_203789 | JGI IMG/M metagenome (GOLD analysis project Ga0326597, IMG submission 203789) | Soil microbial communities from uranium-contaminated site in the Upper Colorado River Basin, Wyoming, United States - RVT100D185 | ecosystem: Environmental > Terrestrial > Soil > Contaminated >... | reverse complement strand
GAGGACATGCGCAAGAAGTACGGCTACCCGGAGCTGACCGAGGCCGCCAAGCGGAAGATCCTCGGGCTGAATTCAGCCCGGATCTACGGTATCCCCGGGGCGGCTGAGCCGGCGGACCAGGGGCGGTACCGGCCGGTGCCCGAGAACTACGAAGCCCTGATCCCCGATGACTTGAAGACCCTGTTGGAGTTCCCGGGGTTCACCGCGGACAACCTGTCCAGGATGAAAGAAACGTACGTGGCGATGGGTGCGGAGCCGAGCAACACCCGCTACGGCTGGATCCGGACCAAAGCCTAGCGCGAGAGCGGGAAAAACTGACCGAGAGCATTTTCACCCGGTCCAGGGGGTCGCCCTCCCGTCGGAGGAAGGGAGGGTGCCCCCCGCGGCTCCGCACTGTCGTCGGACCTTCCCGGTACTTCAACGGACCTCGAGGACGCGCGCGCATGCGATGGACAGCAATCAGCACCTGGCTCTTTTGCCCCGTGGCTGTCGGCCGGAAGCCGGGCCAGATAACCCTGCTCGCCCGCGGGGCTACGGGCGAGCTGTTCCGCAGAGAGTGGGATGGCACAGGCTGGAGCAAGTGCTACTCACTAGGGTTTCCCATCGCCCATGGTGACGGATCTCGGGTGGCGGTGCCCGTGGACTGGCAGCTCGCCGCGTGCAGTGGGGATCCGGACCGGATTGACCTTTTCGCCCGGAGTCCCGACGGGGATCTGCTACACATGACCGGGATTGGGGGTGCGTGGAGCGCCTTCGAGTGCCTCGGAGCCCCAGCAGTCCTAAGTGCGGGCACTGCAATCCCCATGGGGCTCGCCGGCCCCCCAGCCGCATGCAGCGGGGGGCCCGAGCGCATCGACGTCTTCGCCGTCGGGCAAGGCGGCGGGCTGCTCCATACCTCTTGGAGCCGCGGAGGCTGGAACGAATTCGAATCCCTGGGAGCCCCTCCCATGGGGAGCGCCGGGACACCCAGGCCAGTCCCGCTGTCCGGCCCCCCGGCGGCATGCAGCTGCGGAAGCGGCCGCATTGCGGTCTTCGTCCGCGGCGCCCTAGGCGATCTGCTGCTGAAGTGGTGGGATGGGACGCGCTGGAGTGACTTTGCCTCCCTGGGATCACCGGAAGTGCAATATGACCTCTACCCCGCCGTCAGCGTCGCCGCGCCGCTCACGGGCCCGCCGGCCGCGTGTAGCTGGGGGCCGGAACGCATGGATGTCTTTGCCCGCGGTCCCCATGGCGATCTGCTCCACAAGTGGTGGGACGGCAAGGACTGGAGCAAGTTTGAATCCTTGGGAACTCCCAGAACCCGCGACGCCGAACAGCGACCCATTCCGTTCACCGGGGCGGTGACCGCCTGCACCTGGGGAGCGGGCCGCCTGGACGTCTTCGCCCGGGCGCTGGACGGACACCTCTACCATGCGTGGTGGGACGGAACCTGGGACCACGAGTGAGGGCCGGGCACCAACCGATGCTGGGGGCGAGTTCCGCGGCCAGATCCGGGCGGCGGGGCCGTAGCCCTGGCAGCGGAGGCGCAATCCGGAGCAGGCGGCGCCGGTGCCTGCAGCGCCGCAGAAAGGGGGGGAAAAGAGGAGGGAGGCCGGTTCTGCGTACGTGACCGTGGTTCTGCTCTACCGGGGAGGAGCAAACGATGAAAGGCCTACGATACGCCTATGCGGGCGCCGTAGTAGCGGCGCTCGGGCTCGCGCTGGGGCTCTGGAATCCGTTCCCAGACCAGGCGAAGGCAGACCGAGGGGTCGCCCTGGTCCCGCCAAAGTTCAAGGTCGATCCGTTCTGGCCTAAGCCGCTGCCCGCCCCCGACGGACATCAATGGGTGACGGGTGACCCGGGTGGAAGCTGTATCGACTCGCAGGATCACGTCATCACGGTGAACCGCGGCAACCTGGTCTCGACAGACGGCACTACGGCGATCGCGTCTCCCCCAGTGCTCGAGTACGATCCCGACGGCAACGTGGTGAACGCCTGGGGCGACCGCAACGTCCTGCCGAATGGCCTCCACGGGTGCTTCGTCGATCACGAGGACAACATCTGGATCACTGGCAACGGCGACGGCATCGCCCAGAAGTGGACGCACGACGGAAGCACCCTGCTGCTCCAGATCGGGACCAGGGGGGTATGCGACAACCCGTTTCCCGTGCAGCCGGCTCCGCCGGCGCCGCCGGTTGCACCTGGTACTTGTGGCAACGCTACGATCGCCGGCTTCAGTAAGACCCTCCTGAACCAGCCGGCGGAAGTCACGGTGGATCCCGGCCCGGATCCCGTCACCGGTCAGCGAGGTAGCGTCTACATCGCGGACGGCTATGGCAACCACCGCGTCGTCGTCTTCAGCAGCACCGGGACCTGGTTGCGCCAATGGGGCTCCGTGGGCAACGGCCCGGGTCAGTTTGGAGCCGCTGATGGCGGCCATCCGCACTGCATTGCCCTCGGCAAGGACGGGCTCATCTACGCGTGCGATCGACAGAATCATCGCATCCATGTCACCGACAAGCTGGGCAATCTGAAGCGGACGATTCTCATCGATATCCCGACGAGCCTTTCCCTTCTGGGGAACCTTGGGACCCTTCGGGCGACGGACGTCGGGTTCTCGGTCGACAAGGACCAGACCTGGATTTACGACACGGATCTCGGAAACAACATGGTCTGGATCCTCGACCGCGCGCTCGGCGTGGTCGTCAGCGGTTTCGGTGGTTCCGGGCACAACGCCGGCCAGTTCATCTTCGGGCATACGATCGACGTCGACTCCAAGGGCAACATCTACGTTGCGGAGACTGTCAACGGTCGACGCATCCAGAAGTTCAAGAATCTCGGCCACCAGCCGGCCGACGACTAGTACCGCAATCGGACGGCCGGGAGCGCAAGCGCTCCCGGCCGTCCCTCCACATCGCGGAAGGTGAGTCCTATATGATGCGGCGTCCCGGAATCCCGACCCTCGGCCTCGTGGCGTTCATATACGCCGCGCTGGTCCTCAGCCCCCTCGTGAGCCCGCGCCCGGCGGGGGCGCACGATTTTCCCCTCAAGACCTTGATGAACGCCTTCGTCAAGGTCGAACCGACGCAGGCGCACCTCGTCATCCGAGTGCCCTTGCACCTCTTCGGGGGGACGATGTTTCCGGCCGTCGGGCGCGAGCTCGATCTCGCGCATGCGGGCCCAGGGATGGAGCGGGGGCTCAGCATCGTCGGGCGCCAGATCACGCTGTCGGAAAACGGTGTCGCGCTCGTCCCGGGCGGCGCCTCCGGACGCCTGGCGCTGCCGTCGGACCGCTCCTTCGAAACCTACGACAAAGCCGTCGCCCACGTGGCCCGCCCGCTTGAGCCGGGAACGACGATCTACTTCGAACAAGGATTCTTCGACGCGCACCTGACCTATCCGATCGTCTCGCCGAAGTCGCAGTTCACCATCCGGACCACGCTGGCTCCGGAACTCAAGAGCTCCCTGACGCTCGCGGTCCGGTACCTGCCGGTCGATGGGGCCACGAGAGCCTACGTCATCTCCAGTCTCTCGGGGCTTGTGCCGCTCAATCCCCGCTGGCACCAGGCGGCCTGGGTGTTCGTGAAATCCGGCTTCTTCCACATCCTGGACGGCCTCGACCACCTCCTCTTCCTGCTCTGCCTGGTGATCCCCTTCCGGCGCCTCCGCGGCCTGGTGGCGGTGATCACCTCGTTCACGGTCGCCCACTCCATCACCCTCATCGCCTCGGCCTATGGCACGGTCCCGGCGGGCGCCTGGTTCCCGCCCCTCGTCGAGACCCTGATCGCGCTGTCCATCGTCTACATGGCCCTGGAGAACATCGTGGCGCCGAATCTCAAGCGGCGCTGGGTGATCACCGGGGCCTTCGGCCTCGTCCACGGCTTCGGCTTCTCCTACGGTCTGACCCAGACCCTCCAGTTCGCAGGCTCCCACCTCTTGCTCTCCCTCCTGTCGTTCAACATCGGCATCGAGCTTGGCCAGATCCTAGTCCTGCTAGTCGCGCTCCCCGCCCTCGCCCTCCTGTTCCGGCATCCCCTCGGCACACGCTTCGGCGGAATCATCCTTTCTGCGCTGTTAGCCCACACGGGATGGCACTGGATGCTGGATCGGGCGGAGAGGCTCCGGCGGGTCGAGTGGCCGACCCTGGATGCCGCCACGGTTGTAACGTTCTCGCGCTGGCTCCTGCTGCTGCTCCTCGTAGGGGGCGCGGTCTGGGTCCTCGCGAGACAGGCCGGGCGGCGGGCCGCGGTACGACCACCGGTCACAGAAGAAGATCTGGCCTGAACCGCTCCCCGAGCCGCCGCACAGGGTGCTCCTGGTTCCCGCACGAGCCCAAGCCGGGCAGAGGTACCCGGTCACCGAGACTCCATTGAGCAGGAACGAGAAGGCGGCCCCGCCCCGCCGGCTCCCGGCGAGGCCAGGGATCCACCAGCCGCCCGGTGAACGTGCGGTACGTGATCGAGCGTGCAGAGGGACGCGCGGCGCGATCAGGAGCAGCCGGCAGGAGCCGGCGGCGCAGTCCGGCGCCCCGGCCCGGACGTGATGACGCTGAGATCGCCACTAGGAGTGAAGGAAAGGAGGAGGTCAACATGATGAATCCAGCGAGCCGTCCCGCAGGAGTGCGTCTCATCGCCTCGGTCCTGCTCATCCTCTTCTGTGCGGTTCCTGGGCCGGCTGCGGCGCAGGGGCTTACCCTCGGGCCGCCGCACTTTCCGCCTGCCCCGCGACCCCTGCTGGATCAGATTCCGGCTGGCGGGATCGGCCACCACTTCCAGCTCATGGACCATAACCCGCTCGTCGCTCCGGGCGGAACGCTCCCCCGCGGCGGCAACGGGAACGACCTCGCCATCGTCCGCAACTGCCTCTACGCCTCGTCCCGGAGCAATAACCAGGGCACCCTGATCGTGGACATCTCGAACCCCCGCCGCACGCGAGTGGTCGGGCAGATACCACCCCCGGGACCCCCGCCGAGCGGCCGGACGCTTAACACGGCCGACATGAGCGCCGTCGAGTCCGAGAACCTGCTGGTCCGGCAGGTCTGGAATACCAGTTCGCCGTTCGACGGCAACAAGATGGAACTGTACGACACCACCGACTGTTTCCGCCCGCGGCTCGTGAGCGTGCTCGAGCTGCCGAATACGCCGCACGAGCAGCACATCTGGCAGGGGGGGAACCCCCACACGGTGCTGCTCTACGTGACGTTCTCCAACGGGCGGTCGCCGGCCCCCTTCCCGCCTTCGCCGCGCGACACGGACCTCCGCGTTTATGACATCACGCACAAGACTAGCCCCAGGGGCCCCGTGGCCGAGTTCTCCATGCAGCGCGTCTACGGATTCCCGACCCGGGAACCCCTCGATGTCCTCGTGAACGCGGGCGGACGCCAGCGGAACGAGCTCCACGCGGTCAGCACCTCACCGGATAAGGTCTCCCGGGAAGGGTTCCCCACCCAGATCTATGCCGCGATGCGGGAGGCCGGCTTCTTCATCCTCGACAGCACGGCGTTGGCCACGGCGCTGGCCGGGGGACCGCCGTGCGATGTGGACCCCACCGCCCCCAACCCTTGCATCAAGAAGCTCCATCCCGCCCTGAACGCCCGACTGGACTACCACCCGCCCTTCAACCAGAGCCACACGCACTCCGCGCACAAGGTCACGGGGCGCCCCTACGCCATCGTCACGGACGAGCCGGGCCCGTGCCCCTGGGGCTGGGTGCGGACGGTCTTCGTGGACGACGAGACCGAGATCACGACCGACGGAGTGACCTCCCGGATGCGCGGGGACCTCTTCCCCTCCATCTTCGGCGCCTTCACGATCCCGGAGAACCTCGTCGAGAACTGCCCGGAGAACGTGGCCAGGTTCCCCGGCGCCAGCTTCAACGCCCACAAGTCGCTGGTGTTCAGGAATCTCATGTTCATCTCCTGGATCGCGGGGGGCGTCCGGGCGATTGACATCTCGAACCCTGGGACCCCCTTCGAGACGGGGTTCTATTTCAACAAGCCGGTCCGCGCGACCGAGGACGGGGACGTGAATCCCGAACTCGGGATCCGGAACCACCCGGCCCTGAAGGACGGCCTGCTCTACTTCCTGGACGGGGAGAGCGGCCTGTACGTCCTGCAGTACACCGGCCCCCGGAAGGAGGAGGTCCCGCAGGAGGGCCTCTTCACGCAGCAGCAGGTCCAGGTCCCGGGCCGGCAGCCGTGAGGGGAGGGCCACGGCCCGAGCGGCGTTGACGCTGGGTGTTGCCGGTCCGCCGAAGGATGGGGCCCCGGCGGTCCGGCATCTGCGGCGAAGCCCATGAAGGCGTGGCCAATCCGATGCGGGAGTAGCCCGAAGGCGTGCGCTCATTTCGACAGGGTCACGGTGAAAGGAAGGTGCCCCCGCCAGGCCGTTTCGGGAAAGGAGGGGCATGAGCCTCCCCTCCCGGTTCGGTTCGGATGGTGAGGGCGTGGAAGGAGGAACAGCGATGAGAGCTCAAGGGCGCGTGTTTGGGTTGGCCAGCCTGATGGTGCTCCTGCTGCTTGTGGTCGGTGCCCCGTCGGGACTGGCGAAGAAGGTCAAGGGGATCGTGGACCTGGGTGATCCCCATTTCTCGCCGGCAGAGCGGCCCCTCCTGGAGGACATCCCGGAGAAAGGGATCGGCCACCACTTCCAGCTCGTTGACCACAACCCCCTGATCAACCCCGGCCAGACCCTCCCCCGGGGGGGGAACGGGAACGACATCGCCATCGTCCGCAACTGCCTGTACGCCTCGTCGCGGAGCAACAACCAGGGGACCCTGATCGTGGACGTTTCGAACCCGCACCGGACCACCGTCGTCGGAGAGATCCCCCCTCCCGGGCCCCCGCCGAGCGGTCGAACCTTGACCACGGCCGACCTGACCTCCATCGAGTCCCTGAATCTGCTGGTCCGGCAGGTCTGGAACACCAGTGCTCCTTTCGACGGGAACAAGCTCGATCTGTTCGACACCACCAACTGCTTCGCCCCGCGGCTCGTGAGCACGATCCCGCTCCCGGACGTGCCCCACGAGCACTTCATCTGGCAGGGGGGCACGCCGAATCGGGTGCTCCTGTACCTGTCCTTCAGCAGTGGCTCCCGCGCGCTCGATCCGTTCCCGGCCCCGCCCCGCGACATTGACATGCGGGTCTACGACATCACCAACAAGTCCAGCCCGCGGGGTCTGGTGGCCGTCTGGTCGCTCCAGCGCTTCGGGATCCCAACCTTTGAGGAGCCCGATCTCCTGAATAACGCGAATCAGGGGCAGAGCAACACGCTTCACTCCATGGCCGCGTCCGTGGACGGGACCCGGGTCTACCTCGTGCATTACCACGCCGGATTCTACATCCTGGACAGCACCCCGCTCGCGATGGGGACCCCCTGCGATGTGGAGCCGGACGTCCCCCCGGGGCCCGGGAATCCCTTTGGGGTCAACCCGAGCGCGTGCCTGAAGAAGCTCCATCCCGATCCGAGAGCCCGCTTCGACTACCATCCGGTGTTCACGCACTCCCACTCCCACACCGCGGTGAAGGTGCCTAACCGCCCGTACGTGCTTCTCAACGACGAGCCGAGCAGCAACACCTGTCCCTGGAGCTGGATCCGCACCGTCAACGTGGATGACACGTTCGCCTTCGAGGCGGCCCAGAATCTGTTCAACGGCAGGGTCGCCGCGGGGACGAAGTTCCGGGGGGACCTCTTCCCGCAGCAGGAAGGCGCGTTCAAGATCCCCGAGAACACGGTGGAGCGCTGTGCGGAAACCCGCGGCAAGTTCCCCCGGACGCGTCCGGGTTCAACGGCGGCCAGCTTCAACGCCCACAAGTCGCTCGTCTTCGAGAACCTGATCTTCGTCTCCTGGCTGGCCGGCGGCGTGCGGGCGATCGACATTTCGAACCCGGGGGTCCCCTTCGAGACCGGCTTCTTCTTCAATAAGCCGGTCGCGGCGACCCAGTCCGGGCTGGCCGACCCGGAGCTGGAGATCCGGAACTACCCCACGCTCAATGACGGCCTGCTCTACTTCCTGGACGGGGCGAGCGGCCTCTACATCCTGAAGTACACCGGGCCGAGGAAGGAGGAGATCCCCCAGGAGGGCCTGTTCACCCAGCAGGTTATGCAGGTCCCAGGCCGGCAGCCATAAGGAAGGAGAGATATCTCGTTCAGCAAGCACGAAGTCGGGTTCTACCTCTTCCCACGCGGGGTCCCCGGGGGAAGCGCGAACCGTGACATCGGGAGGTGTTCCGGGCCTCCAAGACGCGCTTGACCTCGATGACCGATGGCAACGGTGGGGGTTGATGGTTCCCCGGTGGATCGGCCCGATTCCGGCGAAACCCCCGATCTTGGGGCCTGGGGAATTCCACTGAGAAGTTGTAGAACCGCCGAACGAGAGGAGTTGAAAACACACATGGTCTCATTCACCCGGCTAGCAGCAATTGCCCGAGGTCCCCCGCACGCCCGACTGTCGTGCCGTGCGCCGTCAAGGTCGTGCACCGACGTAGCCGGCCATGATGAGGGGCCCTTAAAGGCCGGCAGCATGGCCGCATACCCAAACCGGGGCTCGGTGATCCCCGTAGACCGCGTGTTGGTGGAAGAGAGTGGAAGAGAGAGGAGAGAGGAGTGCAACATGAAGGCGAAGAGCTTTCGGGCCGGCGTGAGCATAATCGGCGCGACCCTGCTGGTCGTGGCCGGCCTCTTGGCCGTGCCGGGGCCGGCCGGGGCGACGCCCGAGGCGACGGCCAGGGGGACGCCCACTGAGCGGGAGCCCGCTGCACCCATCGCCCCGCACGTGCCTGCGGCGTTTCCCGCCGCCCCCGAGTCCTTTAAGGTCGTCTACCCCCCACGGCCGAAACCCCCACTCGAGGCACTTCCGGCGAGGGGCGTAGGGGACAACTTCCAGCTCATCGGCCACAACCCTCTGCCCGATGACCATCTCATCCCGGGGCTCACCCCCATGGGCATCCCGCGGGGCGGGAATGCCAACCTCAACGCCGCGGCGGGCCCCTGTGTGTACGTCGGCAGCATGACCGGGTCGGCGCCAGCCCTCGTGGTGGATGTCTCCGACCCGCGGAACCCCACGGTGGTTGGCGCGGTCCCGGGTCACGTGCCAGGCATTGGCCACGGCATCGACCAGATCGATACGGTCCCGGATCTGGATCTCATGGTCATCCACATGCGCCCGGCGGTTATTGCGGGCTTCCATCGGGAGAACGCGACTGCCCTCCAGATCTACGACATCAGTAACTGCCGGCGTCCGCGTCTCGTCATGAACTTCCCCCTGGGCCAGGAGGCGGGGCTCAATACCGGCATGCATATGAGCACGCTCTGGCGGGACCCGGCGAATCCGGCTCGCGTGCTCCATGTGGACAATTTCTTGGCGACTTTCACGACCAGTCCCGTTGACCCGCTCCTCGGCCTCACTCGCAACGTGCGCCCGGATGACATCGATATCCGCGTCGTGGACCTGACGGGCTGCCCCCGGGCGTGCAATCCACGGGTCGTGGCGAAGTGGGGGTTGGAGGCGGAACTCGGTATCCCAAAACTGGTCACCGTGAACTACCCGGACGGCACCACCTTCACCAGATCCGCCGTCAATCACCAGGCGACCTTCTCGGTGGATGGGACCCGGATGTGGCTCGCTCAACTCGGGATGGGATTCTTCGGACTCGACAGCGAGCTGTTGGCCAAGAACCTTCCCTGCGATCCGGAATCGCCTAGGTTGGGCGAGAGCCCGGCCCTCCGCGCGTCACACTGCCTGAAGCTCTTGAACCCCCATGTCGTCGAGTTTCTCGATGCCGCGGGAAATAACATCCCCGGCAGGGCCGACTGGGACCCCCCGTTCTTCTCCGGGTCTACACACACCGCCGCGAACATGCCCAGAGGGGACGGCAAGACCTACGTGGTGGTTGCGGACGAGGCCTCGACCTCGGCCTTCGTTGCCTGCCCGTGGAGCTGGTTGCAGATCCTCTACACCGGCGACAAGGAACGCGGCCAAATCGTGGTAGCGGGCCAGCGTGTGCCTTACCGCGGCGACCTCTTCCCGCGCACGCTGGGGACGATGGCTTCAGCGGAGAACATTCCCGACAGGTGCCCGAAGCCCGGGGCTGCGCCAGGACCAGAAACCTACGGGCCGGAGATCACCAGGGACGACCACGGGCCGCACGAGCCGCTCGTCTTTCCCAACCTCGTGATTGCGACGTACTATTCGAGCGGCTTGAAAGCGTTTAGCATCGCGAACCCCCTGATGCCGGTTGAGGTCGGGTCCTTCTTCAACAAGCCCCCCGAGACCGTGAGGTACGTCAGGACCAACAGCCTACCGCCCGTGAGGGACACGGCGGGGAGAACGATCGAGCAGCGACCCGATCCGGGCTTCGGCCCGGTGGATCACAGAGCGTTCAGCCGGCCCATCACAAAGGACGGGCTCGTCTACTACGTTGATGAGAGCGCCGGGCTCCTCATCCTGAAATACACGGGGCCCCATGCGGAAGAGATTCCGGATAGAGGCACTTGCATCACGGGCAATATCCACGTGGCCGGCTTCGAGCCGTGCCCTCCGCACCGGTAGGCCGGCGAACTCCGGCCGGGAGCGGAGCGGGCTCCGCTCCCGGCCTCCCCGCCCGGAGCGGGACCGGGCCCCGGAGGCGAGAAGGATGGAGGGACATGCAGCCGAGAGATAATTTATCGCGACGAGTCGCCGCACTGCTGGTCTGCCTCTGGAGCGGGCTGCTCGGACCGGGATGGGTGGCCGCCGAGGGACCGGAACCGTCCTCGGCGGAGTGGCCGGCGGTCGCAGACGCGGCCGTGGTGGCCCGGGTCGGAGACACGGTCTTTACCCTGAAGGATATCCGGGCCCGCCTGGCCGAGCTGGCGCCGCCCTACCGGTACGCGGCCGAGCGGCGGCTCCCGGAGGTCGTGAAGGAGATCGTCGAGCGGGAGATGCTCTGGCGGGAAGCCCTGCGGCTCGGCCTGGAGAAGGATCCGGCCGTCCAGCGCCAGATCGAAGAGGCGACCAGGCAGATCCTGATCCGCGCGCTCTTCATGCGCGAGGTTCGGGGGAAGGCGTTCCCCGGCGACGAGGAGGTCCAGCGGTACTACGCCGAGCACCCCGCGGAATTCAGCACGCCGGAGCGCCAGGAGGAGCGGCATCTCCTGGCTTCGACCGCGGGGGAGGCCGAGGCGATCCTCGCCGGCCTCCGGGCGGGGAAGGATTTCGAGGCACTGGCCAGGACGCGCTCGCAGGACAAGGATGGCGAGGAAGAGGATCAGGCCCTCGTCTTCACACGGGGGCAGCGCGAGGCGGAGATCGAGCGGGTGGCATTTGGCCTGAGGGTCGGCGAGGTAGGCGGGCCGGTCAGGACACCCCGCGGGTTCATGCTCATCAAGGTCGTGGGCCGCCACCCCGCAAGCCGCCAGCCCCTCGACCTGGCCAGGCCGGTTATCCAGGCGCGCCTGCAACCGCAGAACGAGAAAAACCTCTTCGACGAGCTGCTGGCCCGCCTCCGGGCCGACCAGAAAGTGGAGATCCGCGAGGACCTCCTCCGGGCCGCGATGCCACGGGAGAAGACACGGTGATGGAGCGGACCTGCCGAGACAGGCGGGGACAGGGGGACCCGCCACGCGCAGGGAAAAGAGGTGAGAGGGACGCGGAGAGGCCAGCGGCTGGTGAGGTCTCGCAATGGGGTATGGGCTGCAGAACTGTTGTCCCGCGGCCGGATGGCCGTGTGAGGGCAGGAGGCTGACGATGAAAGGGCACGTCTGGACGCGAGCGATCTGGGGGATGATGACCGCGCTCAGCCTGCTCCTAGCGGGGGTGACCGAGGCGCGGTTGACCCGACTCGAGATCACGTCGCGCGAGCCGCTCGCCGACGGGATGGAGTTCGGCAAGACCGGTCCGTACGAGAAACTCCGCGGGACCGCGTTCTTCGAGGTGGACCCCCGCGATCCCCGCAATGCCGTGGTGTTCGACCTCGACAAGGCCCCGCGGAACAGCCGGGGGATGGTGGAGTTCTCCGCCGACATGTTCATCCTGAAGCCGGTGGAGATGCGGAAAGGGAACCGCGGACTGTTCTTCGAGGTCAACAACCGCGGCAACAAGATCTCGCTCGCGCTGATGAACGACACCCCGCCAGGTTCCATCAACAATAACCCGACCACCGCCCGGGACGTGGGGAACGGCTTCCTGATGCGGGAGGGCCACGTCATCGCCTGGGTCGGGTGGGGGGCAGACATCGCCCCCGGGAACAACCGGCTGACAGTGCAGTTCCCCACCGCCATGGAGGACGGGGCCCCGATCAGCGAGCTGATCCTCACGGAGTTCTCCGACCGCAACTTCGGCGGGGGGACCCCCTTCACCCTGCCGCTGAGTGGCAGCCTCGCCTTCAAGAGTTACGAGGCCGTCTCGACCGACAAGGCCGTGGCCATGGCGGAGCTGCGGATGCGCCCGAGCGACTCCCCACGGCCCAGCGCCCCCGACATCCCCGCCGGCGTGGTGGTCCCGCCCGGCCAGTGGTCCTTCGCCAACTGCCCGACTGGGCCCCCCGGCACCCCCAGCACGACGGACATCTGCCTGTCCGGCGGCTTCCAGAACAACATGGTTTACCAGCTCGTGTACAAGGCGACCACGTCGCCCGTGATGGGGCTCGGCTACGTGACGTCCCGGGATTTCGTCTCCTTCCTCCGCCACGGAAGGACGGACGACGCGGGGATGCCCAACCCGGTCCGCGGGGTCAACACGGTCCTCTGCCAGGGGATCTCCTCCAGCGGGATGTACTACCGGGACTACCTCTACCAGGGCTTCAACGCGGACGAGGAGGGGCTGCCGGTCTGCGACGGGGTAAATATCCACATCCCGGGCGTGCAGAAGCTCTTCCTCAACTACCGCTTCGCCCAGCCGAACCCCTTCACGGTCCAGCACCGGGAGCGGTACGTGCCCGACACCAACTTCCCCCGCACCTACGCCGTCCGCCGCGATCCCCTCACCGGGATCCGGGACGGCATCCTGAAGCGGCCGGCCACCGACCCGAAGGTCATGCACACCGATACCTCGACGGAGTTCTGGCAGTTCCGGTCCTCCCTCGTGGACACGGACGAGGAGGGGACCCGCGACCTGCGCCGGCCGCACAACGTCCGCCGCTACCTCTTCTCGGGCACGCAGCACTTTCCCACGAAGGGGGCGACGCCGACCTTCGGCACCGGGAACCGCCAGTGCCAGCAGCTGTCGAACGTGACCCACAGCGGCATCAACGCCCGGGCCCTGCTCGTCGCGCTCAATGAGTGGGTGCGCCACGGGAAGAGACCGCCCGCCAGCCGGGTCCCGCGGATCGCCGACGGGACCCTGGTGGACACCGATCAGGCCAGCACCGGTTTCCCGGCCATCCCGGGCGTGACCTACACCGGCCTGTACAACGCCTCCGGGGAGCGGGACTTCGGCCCGCGGGTCCACGGCAACGCCGGGGTGATCGACAACCTGAATCCCACAGTCCTGAGCGTGCACCGGGTGCTGGTGCCGAAGGTGGACGCCATCGGGAACGATGCCGCGGGCATCCGCCATCCCTTTGTCGAGGCCCCGGTGGCCACGCTCACGGGCTGGAACACGCGCCGGCCGGAGTTCACGGCCGACGACCTCTGCGACCTGACCGGGATGACGGTCCCGCTCCACCGGACCCGGGCCGAGCGGCTCAGCGCCGGCGATCCCCGGCCATCCCTCGAGGAACTCTACGGGGACCACGAGGGCTACGTGCGGGCCGTGCGGAAGGCGGCCAAGAAGCTCCGGGAGGAAGGCTTCCTGCTCAAGGAAGACGAGGAGCTGACCGTCCGAGAGGCGGAGGAGAGCGGCGTGCTGCGGTAGCCGGGCGCCGGCCCGCCCCCCGCCGGGGGCGGGCCGTCCCAGAGGGCAACCGGAACAGTCACCGGACGCATGGGAGAGGGGAGGCGCACGATGCGAAGGGGAATCAGCGGCAGTCGCGTCCTCACGGTAGCGGGTCTGACGCTGGGCCTGCTGGCCGCCACGGCCGAGGCCCGGATCACGCGGATCGAGATCACTTCGGTGGAATCGCCGACGTTTGGGGGGACCGCGTTCGGTGACGTCGGGCGCTACGAGAAGCTGCGGGGGAAGATATACGGCGAGGTGAACCCGACCGACCCGCTCAACGCGGTGATCGTCGACCTCGACAAGGCTCCTCGGAACGCCCGGGGCATGGTGGAGTACGTCACCGACTTCCTGATCATCAAGCCGGTGGACATGAACAAGGGGAACGGGAAGATCTTCTACGGGATCAATAATCGGGGCAACACCGGGGCGCTCGGAAGCCTGAACGACGCCCAGAGCGGCGGCAACAACCCCACCACGGCTGCGGACGCCGGCAACGGGTTCCTGATGCGCCAGGGCTACGCCATCGTGGATGCCGGCTGGGAGGGGGACGTCCTGGCGGGCAACTTCCGCCTGCCCGCGCAGTACCCCACGGTCACGGACGGCGGGGCCGAGATCACCGGGACCATCGCCGTGCAGTACGACGTCTCCCGGCACATCCCGGTGACAGGCACCGTCTCGCTCCCCCTGAACCGGGCCAACTTTGACTCGTACGAGACGGTGTCGCTGGATCCCTCGACCGCGCGCCTAACGGTGCGGGACCTTGTGCAGTCCCCGGAAACGCCCATTCCGGCGAGCCGGTGGGCCTTCGCCACCTGCCGGCGCAACCCGACGACGGGGGCCGTGGAGAATATCGTCCCGAGCCGCAAGGACATCTGCTACTTCGACGGGTTCAATCCCGA
>Ga0326597_10007597_pt1 | contig 14732 bp, 9 predicted proteins | sample RVTome_12_FD_203789 | JGI IMG/M metagenome (GOLD analysis project Ga0326597, IMG submission 203789) | Soil microbial communities from uranium-contaminated site in the Upper Colorado River Basin, Wyoming, United States - RVT100D185 | ecosystem: Environmental > Terrestrial > Soil > Contaminated >... | reverse complement strand
TGCGTCCCGGCATGGGATAGCCCCAGAAGTCCGTGTATTCCTGATCGCCGAGATTCGAGCCGCGCACGGTCGCGCGCAGCGCGCCGAAGTCGCGGCTCAGCCCGAGCCCAAAGAGCGCGCGGGCGGAGAGGCGATTGCGTTCTCCTCGCTCGAGAAAGCTGGCGCCGAGGGCGGTGAGTTCATAGCTGAACTCCCACGGCCCGCCGCGCAGGCTCGACCTCTGGCTCATCTCATAGTCGGGTTCGCCGAGCAGCCGTTTGCCCCCGAAATTGGCGTCGTCGCTGCGGTCGAGCGTGCGGATCCCGGTGATGCTCAGGTCGTGGCGAAAGCGATCGTCCGGCGTCCATTCCAGCGCGAATTCGATACCGCGGCTGCTGGCACGCGCGACGTTCATGGCCTTGACCTTGTTGGCCGCCACGGGCACGAAGCCGATGAGATCGTCGTATCCGTTGTCGAAGTAGCTCAGCTCCATGCGCCCGCCCTGGCCATGGACGACGAATCCCACGTCGCGCAGCCATCCGGTCTCCACGCGAAGCTCGTCGTTGCCGACGACGCCGCCCCGCGCGCCGAAACGCTCGAGCATCGTCGGCACGCGTTCGGCGCGCGCGATGTTCGCCTTCAAGTCCACATGTGTGGCTCGCCGCAGGAGCCCGAGCTGCACTTGCGAATGCAGCGCGCGCGCGAGTTCGAGTGCGCCCGTGGGGAGCAGGCTCGTCGACGGCGTGCTGTGGAAGCGATCCCAGCCGAGTTCGGCGCGTGCGCCGGGGCTGATGCGCCAGTGTCGCCCCAGATCGAACGCGGGCTGTGCGGCGACGGCCGCCGTCCAACTTCGCTGGATGTCACCGCGAGCATTTCGCTGCGCGAGGTCCTCGCTCCACATGAGAGTCTGGCGCAATTCGGCGCGCCAGACGCGAGGGCCGGCCGATGTCGCGGCGCCTTCCGCCGCGAGGGCGAAGGAGTGAAGCCGATCCGTGCGATCGGTCGGCAGGCCAAAGCTGGCCTGCGTGTCGCTAAAGCCCTGCGCTTCGAAACGATGACTCAATTCCAACAGGCGCAGCGTTCGCATGGCGGCGTGCGGACTCTCCAATGCGACGCGCAACTGATGCGTGCGCATCTCTTCTTCGGCCTCGGCGGAGGGATTCCAATTCAACCCGGGCTCGCCGCGACGATGCTCGCGCCACTGCTCACTGACCGCGAGGCGCCAGCTGCCGAGGTGCTGGCTCGCGCTCAGGAGGAGGCTGCCGCTGTTGACCTCGTTGTTCGCTCGCTCTCGCCAGCGGTCGTCGCCGGAGTTGTACAGCGTGCCGTTGTCGTCGAGATGCTTCCAATTGCCTTCGCCGCGATGGAGCTCGCCGCTGCCGTGGAGCGACCAATCACCGAAGCGACTTCCGGATGCGGCTTGCAGCGAAAGCTCGCCGTGGCTCGCCGTGCTCAGCGACAGCCGTGAGCTCTGCGCCGTCGAGCTGAACAGGTGGATGGCGCCCCCGAGGGAGCCGCCACCGAGTTGTAGCGGCGCGTTGCCACGGTAGACCTCGACGCGCTCGAGGCCGTTCAGGTCGATCTGAGAGAAGTCGAAGCTCCCGCGATGCGGGCCCGTCAGCGGCACGCCATCGAGAAAGACCGCGACGCGCTTCGACGCGGCGCCGCGTGAACTCACGCTGCTGTAGCGGCCGAGTCCGCCGCGATCGCGGACATGGATTCCGGCCGCGCGGGAGAGGAGTTCCGCCGCGCTGCGTCCTCCGTCGGACCAGTCGCTCGGTTCGAAGACGCTGACGAAGCCCGGTTGCCGGTCGAGCAGTGCCTGCCGGTCGAGGCGTTCGGCGCGGATGTCCATGACGGGCATCACGACCGCGACGGAGTCCGGCGCCTGCGCGGCTGCGCTGCGCGCCAAGGCTGCGAGCAGCAGCAGGGACAGAGATTGTGAACGTGCGAGCCGGTACCGGCCGCGGGCGGTCTCCACCGTTCCTCCCCCCGAAGGAAAAAGTGGGCAGCCCGGGGTCGGTCTCCTGGCTTCCGGCTCTTTGCCGACCGCTCCGTGCCTTCCCAGGATGCCTGACGGATCGTCGGCTTCCCAGTGGCTGAATACGGGGGTCGTTACCGGTTACAGTGGCGGGGCCGCGCTGGACTTGCACCAGCTTCCCGTTGTGAACCCGCCGGGCATTGGAATGTGAGGGCAGTCTAATCGCGACCCGGCTCGTCTGTCAAGGGCGGACGCGAGCGGGATGGTCAGCGCCCAGTGTCGCTCAGAGATCGCAACCAAAGCGTGTGGCGCGAATAGTCGAACCAACACTCGAAATCGGCGAGGACACCGGCGCCCAGAATGCCGGCCACGCTGCGATTCTCGAAGATGCCGTCGCCGGCCTCGTGGAAGTACGCGGTGAAATCGTCGTACTCGAAGGGCCCCATCCTGAAATCACGCAGCGAGCCCCTCTGCGACTTGCCGACGCCGCCGAGCCCGGCCACACCCGACTCGCCGAGCTGGCCGCGATCCGTGAGTAGGTGGTGCAGTTCGACGAAGGGCCGCGCGAGATCGAGCGTGTTGTCGCTCCCGGTGTCGACATGCACCCAGGCCGGAATCCCCTCGATGCTGACTTCGATCGTCGGCACATTCGCGTCGAGCCGCAGCGGCAGCGGGATGGCGTCTTCCGGCGCCACGAACTGTCCGACGTCGTAGAAGCGCACCCAACGCTCGCCGTAGTGCACGTGGGTGATCAACTGGAAGAAGGTATCGTAGCCGAGGACCCCGAGGAGCGGATGGCCCAGCGCGAACTCGAGTTCGCTGAAGTCGAGGCTCATCCAGCTCTGCTGCAGGAGTCTCAAGCCGAGAAGATCGACCTCGGCGATGTCCACGAAGGAAGCCCGCTGCGAACCGGCGACGCCCATCGCCTCGACGGCCCCCAAGGAGGCGAGCCCGAGCTTCTCGAGACGGCCCTCGTGGATCACGTTGCTGCCGGCGCCCGAGTCCAGGAGGAAGTTTCCCGACTCCTCGCCGATGGAGCCGTGCAGCAGGATGTGGTGTCCCTCGCCGATCATGGGGATGCGGCCGCTGTCGGTCGCCTGCGAGAGCAGAATCTGATTGCGGGCGGTCGCGTCCGGCATCCGGTAGAAGTCGGCGCCGCGCGCTTCGGCCCGCTCGAATTCCACGAGCGTCGCGCGGAATTCGAACTGATCCCCCATCTGCAACAGCGTACGCCGGGGCATGAGCAGCCCGCTCATCCAGTCGTAGTCCGTGTAGCTGGTGCGCTCGTCGAACTGTCCGCTGTTCCATCGACTCTCCAACAGACGATGGCTGTGAGCGTCGAGCAGCAGGATCTCGGCTTCGCCCAGGAGTGGCTCCACGAAAAGGCTCACGGTGCTGTCGCTGACCGCGAGCAGATCGCGGCGCATGGCGATGGGTGGGCGGCGGAGCACATACGCCCCGGTCGAGACGAGGGCTTCCAGGAGCAGGCCGTTCTCCTCGAGGCCTTCGGCCTTGCGGACGAGTCCGTTCCGATCGCGGATCCAGCCGTTGTTCCCGTCGTATCCAGTTTCGAGGACCATGGGCCCCAACTCGAGCCGCGTCCAGGACCGCAGGGGATGCTCCGACCAATTCTCCAGGCGACCCGTCATTCCAAAGGCGTCCAGATTGGCGACGACATGGCGGGCATCTACCAATGCCTCGTCGCGCGGCAGCCCGTGCGCCGCTGCATGATGGTCCAGCACCGCCTCGAGATCGACGTCCGCGACCGAGGCAGACGCCCGCAGCGCGGCGGTGATCGAGAGCAGGCTGAGGAGGGGCCAGGCGCGGCGCGGGATGCTGGTCACGAGCTTGCGAGGACGAGTCGAATGGCCATGAGCACCACGATGAGCATGAGGAGGCGTCGGACCCACACGACGCCGGACCGAATCTGCCAGCGCGCCGCGAGATAGGCGCCGGTCATACTCCCCAGGGCCAGGCAGATTCCCCGGCCCCAGTCGACGGCTCCGACGAACTGGAACAGCGCAAGGGCGGCGATCTGAAGTACCAGCACCACGGCCACTTTTACAGCATTCGAGCGGATGAGATCCAATCCGCCCAGCTGCGTCAGGGCGGCGATCAGGAGAAAACCCAGCCCAGCCTGCAGAAACCCTGCATATAAGCCCATCAGCACGAAACTGAGATCGAGCCAGCGGGGATGTGGCGGGCGCTCCGCCGGCTCCTCGCGCGGCTTCTTCGAGCGCAGGATCGGGACGAGCGCCAGAACCAGCACCACGGCCAGAATCCGCCGAAACCACGTCTCGTCGATCTCGAGGGCGATTCTGGCGCCCACCACGGCCCCCGGCAGCGCGAAGGCGGTCAGGCGCAGTGCCAGGCGGGGCTTGAGGCGATTGCGTCGCTGAAAGGTGCTCGTCGCGACGACATTCTGCAGAATGAGCCCGATTCGGTTGGTGGCGTTGGCAACGCTCGATGGCAGGCCGAGGAAGATCAGCGTGGGCAGAGTCAGCAGTGAGCCGCCACCGGCGACCACGTTCACGAAGCCGGCCGCGCAACCCACCACATACAGGAGTCCGATCTCGGAGATTGGCGGCACGTTCTCGGCCTCGAGCAGGGGGAAAGGGGCACGCGCATCTTCCGTGCGGCCGCCGGGGCGGTCAAGGTTCAGCCCCGAGGAGTGATGACATTCCGGGCCCCCGGCGATAGTCTCGCCCATCCCCATGCGGAGTCGGAGCATGGGGAGATCACCCTGTGGAGCGACACAGATGCGGATCGGTTCCTACGAAGTCAGCGTCGTCAGCGACGGGAGCTATCGGCTCGACGGCGGCAGCATGTTTGGCATCGTGCCGAAGCTCCTGTGGCAGCGTCAACACCCCGCCGACGCCGACAACCGGATCGAGATCGCGCTGAACTGCCTGCTCGTGCACGGAATGGGGCGAAACGTCCTGATCGACACCGGCATGGGAGACGGATGGTCGGAGAAGGAACTCGCGATCTACGGCCTGAAGCGACCCGACGGGGGGCTCATCGAAAACCTGGAACGCACCGGACTGCGCCGCGAGGACATCAGCGACGTCATCTTGACGCATCTGCACTTCGATCACGCCGGAGGGGCGCTTCAATTCGACGAAGGCGGCGCGCCGCCACGCCCTCGATTTCCCAACGCGACCTACTGGCTGCAGCAGGCGAATCTGCGCTGGGCGGAGAGTCCGAGCGAGCGCGATCGCGCCAGCTATCGGGTCGAGCGCTGGGAGGCGCTCTTCGACGACGAAGACCGGCTGCGCCTCCTCGAGGGAAACACCGAACTCTGGCCGGGAGTCTCGGTCCAGGTGGTCAACGGTCATACACCGGGGCAGCAGCTCGTCCTCATCGGCCCCAGCGACGGTCCGAGACTCTGCTATTGCGCCGACCTCATTCCGATGGCGAGTCATGTTCATCTGCCGTACATCATGTCGTTCGACCTGAATCCGCTCATCACGCTGAAAGAGAAGCGCGATCTTCTGGTGCGCGCCGTGACCGACGATTGGACGCTGATCTTCGAGCACGATCCGCAGATCGTCGCGGCCAAGGTCGAAGCGACACTAGGGCGTTTCCGCCTGGCCGAAGAAGTGAGCCTATGAGTGTCCACGGCGCGAAGACGAAGCATCGGATGGGAGATCCACGCCGCGGAAAACCAGCGTGGTTGCGCGTGGCGCCGCGTACGGGCGACGAGTACTTCCGCCTGCGCGCATTGATGCGCGACGAAGGCCTGAACACGATCTGCACGGAGGGGCGTTGTCCCAACACGTCCGAGTGTTGGAATCAAGGCACCGCCACCTTCATGATCCTGGGCGACCAATGCACGCGACGCTGCACCTTCTGCAATGTCGGCTATGGCTGGTCGGGAACGGTCGATGCCGACGAACCAGAGCGACTCGCTCGCGCCATCGGACGGTTGGGCCTCTCGCATGTCGTGATCACCTCGGTGGATCGCGACGACCTGCCTGACGGGGGGGCGGGCCTCTTCGTCGAGAGCGTCCGGCAGATTCGTTCGACTTCCCCCGACTGTGGGATCGAACTCCTGATCCCGGACTTCGCAGGGAAGGAAGGCGCACTCGAACGCGTCCTCGGCAGCCGTCCCGACGTCCTCGCGCACAACCTGGAGACGGTCCCGCGGCTCTACGCGGGGGTGAGACCGCGATCGCAGTACGCGCGCAGCCTCGATCTCCTGCGCCGCGTGGCCGCGTCGAGCGAGGTCGCCCTGAGCAAGACCGGCATCATGGTCGGACTCGGCGAGACGCACGATGAGCTGGTGCATCTGATGGCGGAGGTCGCCGCGGCGGGTGTCGACATCTTCACCGTCGGCCAGTATCTGCAACCGAGCGTGAAGCACCATCGCGTCGAACGCTTCTACGCGCCCGGCGAGTTCGAAGCGCTGGCCGACAGGGGACGGGCTCTCGGTCTGGTCTGGGTGGAGGCAGGCCCACTCGTACGCAGCAGTTATCATGCGGCAAATCAGACACAGGCCCTCGGCTGACGCGGTGGGTCTGCCGCGTGCCCAACTCGCGGGGATCCTCGCGCTGGCCTGCTGCATCCTGGCCGTCTGCATCACCGCTCTCTGGTTCCTCTACGACGAGTCGAGTCAGCATCTCGACGAGGAACTCGGCCTGAGGCTCCAGAACGTCGCCGTGGCCGCGGCGGCGACCGTCCCCGGCGACTCTCTCCTCAGCTGGTGGCTCGCCGAATCGACGCCCGTCGACGTGCTCCTGCTGGCGCGTCAACTCGGGCGCGTCGAGCTGGACAACGAGCTGGCGCGCATCGTTGTCTATCAGTCCGACCGCAGCGTCCTCCTGGATACCAGCCATGTCCTCGAGCGGGGCGACGGCGACCCTTTTCTCGCGTTGGATCTGCCGGCGGTCGAGCAGGCCATGGTCGGCATTCCGAGCTATTCGGCGCTGTGGCATGTCTCCGGCGCCTACATGAAGGCGGGCTACGCGCCGATCTTCGACGGTGTCGACGAGATCGTGGGCATCGTCGGGGTCGTCGCCAGCGCCGGATTCTTCGACACCTTGGAGGGCCTGCGGCGCACGTTGTTCAGCGCGGGCGCCGTCGTCGTGGCCCTGCTCGCCGTCCTGACCTCCATCTACATCGGCTACGCGCGCCGTCTCGCCCGCGCCCATGCGGCACTCCAGCGGGGCGAGACGCTGTCGGCCATGGGACGCATGTCGGCGGGAATTGCCCATGAGATTCGAAACCCGCTGGGGATCATCAAGAACACCGCGCAGTTGTTGCGGGAGGAGCTTCAGGAGCGGGGCCAGCCCACCGACCTCGTCGACTTCATTCCCGAGGAAGTGGATCGCCTCAACGAGACCCTGACGGGCTATCTCGAATTCGCCCAGGACCGGCCGCCGCGCTTCGAACGCACGCCGCTGCTTTCTATCCTCGCCCGCACGCTCAAACTCATGCGAACGGATTTCCAGCGGGGCGACATCGAGGTCGTGGAGGAACTGACCGCCTGCGAAGGGCTGCAGCTGAGCGTCGATCCGCGGCGTCTGCAACAGGTCTTCCTCAATCTCTTCCTCAACGCCCTGCAGGCCATGCCGGACGGCGGCCGCCTCAGGCTCGGTGCTACGTTGGCGGCGGACAGCGTCCTGATCGAGGTGGAGGATTCGGGAGTGGGCGTCAGCCCTGCGGAGGCGGAACAGGTCTTCGAGGCTTTTTATACACAGAAGGAAAAGGGATCTGGACTCGGTCTCTCCGTGGCGAAGAAGATCGTCGAAGAGCACAGAGGGCGCATCGGCATGCGGGCGGCCAAGGGTCGCGGCGCGGTGGTCTGGGTGGAGCTGCCGACGCTTTCGGTCGATCGAGCGGATTAGGAAAGGGCATTCATGGCACAGATCCTCGTCGTCGACGATGAGCCTCGCATGTGTGAGGTCGTGTCGCGCGCGCTGAAGAAGCGCGGCCACGACGTGCGTACGGCCTCGGACGGAAGCGACGCCCTGAGCAAGCTGGCCGAGGCCGCGGCCGATCTCATCTTCACCGACCAGCGCATGGAGCCGATGGACGGCATGGAGCTGCTTCAGAAGGTGAACGCGGAGTACCCCGCCACGAAGGTCGTCATGATGACGGCGTACGGCGAGGTGGAGCATGCCGTCGCGGCCATGAAGGCCGGCGCCGCTCACTATCTGAACAAGCCGGTGGATCTGGAAGAAGTTCAACTCCTGGCCGAGCGTCTGCTTGCGACGCAGAGCACGGAGCGCGAGAATCGTCAGCTGCGTCAGGTGCTCGATCGCCAGACTGCCGACTGGGAACTCATCGGGGAGAGTGTGGCACTCAAGGAACTGCAGGCGCTGATCCTGCGCGTCGCGCCGACGGACGCCACCGTGTTGATCCGTGGTGAGAGTGGAACGGGCAAGGAACTCACCGCGAAGGCGATTCACAAGAACAGCGCCCGCAGCAAGGGGCCCTTCGTCGCCGTGAACTGCGCGGCCATCCCCGACAGCCTCCTGGAGAGCGAACTCTTCGGCTACGCCAAGGGCGCCTTCACGGGAGCCGACCGCGACAAACTCGGACTCTTCTCCCTGGCGAACCACGGCACGATCTTCCTCGACGAGATCGGTGAGGCCAACGGCGGTGTCCAGTCGAAGCTGCTCCGCGTCCTCGAGGAGCGGAAGTTCATTCCCGTCGGTGGGCACAAAGAGATCGAGGTCGAGCTGCGGATCCTGGCCGCGACGCACCGGAATCTCGAAGACGACATCGACGAGGGAAGGTTTCGGGAAGATCTCTTCTATCGCTTCAACGTGTTCCCCATGGATCTGCCGCCGCTGCGCGCGCGCTCGGAGGATATCGTGCCGCTCGTCGCCGAGTTCCTGAACCAGCTCGGAAGGGCGGGAGAATCCCTCGACCGTGCGAGTCTCGAGAAGATGCGCCTCTATCCATGGCCGGGAAACGTGCGCGAACTGCGGAACATCGTCGAGCGCGCCCACATCCTCGCCGGCCCTGCGCCCATCGGTATCGAGCACATCCAGCTCCCCGACGGTCGTGGGCGCCGCGGCGGACTGGGTGACGAGCCGGCGGATCTGAACATCGAGAACCACGAACGCCGGCTGATCCGGCTGGCACTGGACCGCGCCAACGGGAACAAGACCCAGGCGGCCAAGCTCCTGGGCCTGACGCGGCGGGCGCTGTACAGCCGGATGGAGCGGCTCGAGATCCCCATCGACGCCGCGGGAGAGGACTCGTGACGCCCCTCGGGGATGCGCGGTGGGGGACGCGGCTGTCCGTCCAGGTACGGCTCCGCCGACGTCGGAGCCGCTTTCCGGCGCTCGTTCTGCCCGGGGCTGGCACCGATGGCCCTTGCTTTGAAATGAGTTACGGGATTTTTTCCCATTTCCGGCCGTGGCGAGGCAGGCCGGAACGGCCCCTGCTGCCCTACGAGGGAGACGAGTCCGATCGCCCCCTGGAGGTCTGCTGATCATGTCTGCCCCACGCCATCGCGCCACCACGATTCTCCTCGCGAGCGCCCTTCTGTTCTGGGCCGCTCCCGCCCCTGCCATGCAGGTGCGCACGAACGCCGACCTCGACGATCAGATCGATCGCGTCGTCCGGGAATTCGAGCGCACGCAGGAATTGCTCGAGCACGTCGGCGGCATGCTCCATGACAGCAACTCGCCGCGCGTGAGCGATCTCTTCAAGACAGCGGTCGAATTGCAGCTCCGCGGTCGAGCGATGCTGCAGCGCGCGCAGTCGGACACGGGCGCACTGCGGGCCGGCGACTTGGTCCGTGAGGCACTGTCGCTCACGCTGCGCGCCCGTGACATCGCCCAGCGGGCGGGCAGTCTGCTGCGCGAGCAGATCGGCCTGGAGGAGCAGGCGCAGCGGACCATGGAGCGAGCCCAAGAACTCCTGCAGCGCGCCTCCGACGTCGATCACGGCGAGGACGCTCAGACCGCGAAGATCCTGGCCGAGGCGCGCCGGCAGCTGCGAGCCGCCCAGGATCATTTCGCCGACCGAAACTTCGATGTGGCCCTCCGCCTGGCCGAATCGGCGCTGAAGCTCCTGCAGACGGTCGCCGACGACTCGCGCGACGATGATGCTGGCTTCCGCATGGGCCACGAAATCGAGCGCACGGAGCGACTCTTGGAACGAGCCCGCGAGCACGCCGACGAACTCGACGACACCGGCAAGACCATGCTGCGTCGCGCATCCCAACTCTTGGACGAGGCGCGCGAGGCCGCACGGCGCCACGAGGCGCGCCGCGCTCAGCGGCTCCTGCAGGAGAGCCGAAAGCTCCTCCGCGGACTGCTCGAGCACGGCCTGGACGAAGTGGGGCCCGAAGACGTCCGCCGCGGCGCGGCGCGCTTCGATGCGGCGCTCGAGCGACTGCGCCAGCTGGTCGAGGATCGACCGAGCCCCGAGATCGACGATCTGATCGGGCGCGCGATCGCGGCCCGCGAAGATGCCGTCCAGAGCGCGGCCCAGGGTGAATACGATCGCGCGCTGGCGCAGCTGCGGGCGGGTCTCGATCTGCTCGGCCGCGCCGGTCGCCTCGCCGGAGGCCGCCGCTGAGAAGAATTCTCCTCGTCGCAGCGATCGTCCTGTCCGTGCGCGGCGCCGGGGCCGGCGAGACCGCGATCACGCCCGCGCTCGAACTGGGGATCGATTCCTTCATCCAATCCTTCGAGATCACCGATCAGCTCCTCGGCGATCTCGATCGCGTCGACGTGGTGCGCAGCCGCGCGCTGCGCGATACGTCCGAGGTGTTCACCGAAATTCGTGCCTTGGCCGAACTGGGACTGAGCTACGAGGGCCCCCACGCGAAGCTCGGCGGGCGTTCCTATCTCTCGCTCGGCAGCGATCTCTGGAGGGAGGGCGCGGCGCTGAACCTGCGTGTGGAGGACGGCGCACGGACCCAGCGCTTCGACCTGCGCGGTGAGTTCGAGGCACGACAGTTTCGCGAGGGCAGCGACTTCGCCCTCGGCAGCGATCTGACGGAGGCCAGATTTCGCTCGGGCTGGCGTCATCGTGTTGCTGAGAGTCTGTCGCTGGGCGTGCGCGGTCGCGTCGAGTGGCTCGACTATGCCGAGCGCAGCGAGTTCGAGCTGGACCGTGGCCGCTTCGAGACCTCGACCACGGCGAGGGTCGAGAGGGGCTTCGACTTCTTCTGGGATCTGGAGGCGGGCGCCGGGCATTCCGCCGTCCCCGACTCGACCGAGATCGCATTCGATCGTGGCTTTCTGATCTCGGACCTGAGCGCGCGGGTCGCCGATCGCCTGCGGCTCGGCGCCTACGCGGTCGTGGACCGGCGCGTCTACGGGGACGCCGCCGTCCGCAGCGCGACCTGGAATTTCCTGTTCGAGCCCGAACTCGTCTGGCAAACCAGTCGTGGGGGTCGCATCCGCGCGTTCGTGTCCTGCGAATGGCTCGACCACGACACGGCGACGGATGTGTACTTCGATCTCCTGTACGGCCGCACGGGGGTCCTCTTCGAGATGGTGCGGGGCGCCTGGACGCTGGGGGCCGAGCCACGATGGAGCTGGCTCGATTCCCCCGACGATGTCGAGGATCGCTACGTCCAGCCGAGTATCGCACTGAAACTCGACTTCTTCGGCGCCGGAAGGTTCTGGTTGAGCCTCAGCGAAGAGCTGGGCCGCCGCGACTATGTCACGGTGGCCGATCCGGACCTGCAGCTCTACAGCGACTACTTCTTCCTGCGCAGCACGCTCCTGCTCTCGTACGAACTGCATCCGCGCGTGCGCATCGACGGATTCCTCAGCGACGAACCCGAATCCCACCAACTCGTCGAAGACGACAGCCGCCTCACGCTCCTGAATCTGAGCATCCGCTGCAGTCTCTGAGGCCATCTGGAGTTTTTCTTCGCCCTGCGTCGATGTCTGCTAGAATAGATCCATGGCCGTCTCAAGCTCGCTGCGGCCAATGGGGAACTCAGCGGCGAAACATTACGCGTGTTGTCTCTCAATGCCCTGCAATCCCGAGTGGCCCTGCTCTCGGTCCTGGTGTGCGCGGCCGTTCCAGCCCCGACGTCGGCGCAGCTCTGCCCCCCCAGGGAGGGCGTCCCGCTGCCGCCCTATGTCGATGAGTTGCGGCAGATCGACCCGACGGCCTACCGTATGGAACACGCCTGGATTGCCCGGAGTCAGGCCGTTGCGGCGGCGCAGCAGCGCGCTGGCAAGCTCCTGAATCCCGGTGCCGAGACCTCCGTCAGCGGAGTGCTGCGCGCACCCATCTTCCTCCTGCTCTTTGCCGACAGCCCGGGCGCCGTCTATCCCGCCGATCGGATGCGACGCATGCTCTTCGGGGAGGAGCGCTCGGTCCGCGATTTCTATCGCGAGATGAGCCATGGACTCCTGAGCGTCGAGGGCGAGGTCTACGACTGGTTCGAACTGAATGAACTCGACACCTACTACGAGGGCATGAGCTCCGGGACGCGGCCGGGAGACGCCCGGACGGGCGAGATCATCTACGAGTGTCTGAGCGCCCAGGACGCCGCCGTCGACTTCGCGCAGTTCGACAACGACGGCCCCGACGGCCTGCCAAACAGCGGCGACGACGACGGCTACGTCGACTTCGTGGCATTCGTGCACCCCGAATCGGGCGGCGAATGCGGGGGAAGCGGCAATCTCTGGTCGCATCGCTGGCGCTACTCCGCCTGGCCGAAGAGCCAGGGCATACCCTTCGTGACGGACGACGCGGCCGCCGGCGGGGGGAGCATTCTCATCGACGACTACACGCTGCAGCCGGCTCTCGGCTGCGATCCGTCCACTGCGGTCGAGATGGGGATCTTCTGCCACGAATTTGGCCACGTCTTCGGCCTGCCCGATCTTTACGACCTCGATGGCGGAGGTCAGGGGCTCGGTCACTGGGGGCTCATGGCCAGCGGCAACTGGAATCAGCCGGCGTCGCCCGCCCACATGAGCGCGTGGAGCAAGCAGCAGCTCGGCTGGGTGACGACACAGGTCGTGGATTGGGAAGCGATGGATGTCTGGATCGACGCGGTCCAGACGGACCCGACGGTCTATGAGATTCCGTTCCACGATGAACGATGGCGGCGACAGACGGGCTCTGCCCTGGATGGCAACGCCTCGCTCGCCGTCGGCCTCGACGCGGCGGAGGCCGCCGTGCGCGGCTGGAAGGCCGCCGGCTACGGCAACGGCTGGCACGAGACCATCGCCCATGATTTCGAGAGTGACGGCAGCTCGGCGCCGAAGCTGAGTTTCGACTATCGCATCGACAGCGAGGCTGCCTTCGACTTCGGCTTCGTGCTCTTGGAGACGGGGGGCAAGGAGACGACACTGATCGCGCTGGACGGCAAGAAGAGCGGGCGCCTCGAGTTCGACCTCGGCGCCTCAGCACGAGAATTCAAGATCAAGTTCCGTTTCCGCTCCGACCATTACTACTCGACTGAGGACGGCCGCCATGTCCCCTACGGCCCTCCCTTCGCGATCGATGACATCGAGCTGGTCGGCGGTGGCATCGATTACGCGGCCGACTTCGAGGAACATGTCGGAGGCTGGTATGCCCCCCAGACCGAACGCGACAATCCGGTCCATGAGCGATGGCTCATCGAGTGCCGCAGCGCCATGGGCTACGACCGGAATCTCCCTGGCGAAGGCCTGCTCATCTATCACGTGGATGATCAGGTGCTCGCGACGGCCATGGGCAATCGCGGCACCGACGGGCGCACGCGCGGCCTCGTGCTGGAAGAGGCCGACGGCCGCGGGCATCTCTCCCTCCCCAACGCCGGTCGCGGCGATGCCGGCGATGTCTGGCCGGGGAATTCGAATTCGATGGTCTTCGACGCGTCCAGCCTGCCGTCGAGCCTGAGCAACTCTGGGAGGCAGAGCGGCTGTTCCGTGCGCATCCTGGACCGGGTGGGGTCGGCCGTGCGCTGCGAGCTCACTGGCGGCCGTCCGGCGCCGCGGCTGAGTGCGGTGATCTCGAGCGGCGACTCCCCGGATCTTCTCTGGCTGGAGCTGGTCGGAGCGGCCAACATCTCCCACGGCGCGCGGTTTCGCCTGGTCGGCCGCGGCGTCCCGAGCCGAGAATCCACCGAGCTGAAGTGGGAGGATCACGACCGCGTGGGCGCGCGCTTCGCATTGCGCGGCCTGCCGGCGGGCGAATACGATCTGGTCGTCGAGAATCCCGACGGCCAGACCGCGATTCTGGGTGCCGCCGTGCGCGTGGATGGCAGCAAGAACGCCCCGCTGCCGACGCGCCTCGCGCTGGAGCAGAACTTTCCGAATCCGTTCAACCCGCGCACGACGATCCGCTTCGAACTGCCGCTGCCCTCTCCCGTGCGCCTGAGCATCTTCGATGCACGCGGCAGGCAGGTGCGTACGCTCGTCGACGAAGTCCTCCCTCCGGGCAGCTACGACGAGTTCTGGAATGGCGAGGATGACGCGCGGCGGGCCGTCGCCAGCGGTGTGTATTTCTACGAGCTCCGGGCCGGCACGGCGCGCGAGCTGCGGAAGATGTTGCTGCTCCGATAACGCCCCGCCCGGGATGCCCTGCGCTTCGTTGCCGGCGCGAGGGCCCTCTGCTACTCTGCCCCACCGCTCGTTTCGCCTGAGCAGCCAAAGCGCCCGCCGCCGCGATTGCCGGGACAGTCCCAAGGTGGGTCGACATGGCTGAGAAGCTGACCAAGCAGTCCAAAGACTATCCGCGCTGGTACCAGGAGGTCGTCCAGCGGGGCGACTTGGCCGACTATGCCCCGGTCAAGGGCTGCATGATCATCAAGCCCTACGGCTATGCGCTGTGGGAAAACATGCAGGCCGTCCTG
>Ga0326597_10007596_pt1 | contig 14735 bp, 7 predicted proteins | sample RVTome_12_FD_203789 | JGI IMG/M metagenome (GOLD analysis project Ga0326597, IMG submission 203789) | Soil microbial communities from uranium-contaminated site in the Upper Colorado River Basin, Wyoming, United States - RVT100D185 | ecosystem: Environmental > Terrestrial > Soil > Contaminated >... | reverse complement strand
CTCGAGCTGTGCCAGCGCACGGGCCACGCCCTGGTCCGCGCGCAGGCGCGCAATGAGCTGCTCCGAGATCTCGCTCCACAACCACGCCTGCGCTTGTTGTTCGCGCCGCGCCGCCAGCGCGCCGTGGCTGCTCATGATGCGCTGGTAGTCCAGCATCAGCGCCCAGGCCTGCGCGATGCCCACGCCGTCGCGGGCCGAACAGCTGCGTGCCACCGGCGTCCAGTGCACCGAGCGCCGGCGCAGCAGGCGCAGCGCATTGGCGCAGTCCGCCACCGCCCGCGCCGCGGCCGGGGCCAGATCGCCGTCCGCCTTCGTGATCAGCGCGATGTCGGTCAGTTCCATGATGCCGCGCTTGATACCTTGCAGATCGTCCCCGCCGCCGGGCGAGAGCAGCAGCACGAACAGGTCGGTCATGCCGGACACCGCGACCTCCGACTGCCCGACCCCCACGGTCTCCACCAGCACCAGGTCGTAACCGGCGGCCTCGCACAGCGCGATGCTCTCGCGCGTGCGTCGCGCGACACCGCCCAGCGTGGTGCCGGCGGGCGACGGGCGCACGAAGGCATTGCGGTGGCGCGCGAGCTGCGGCATGCGCGTCTTGTCGCCCAGGATGGAGCCGCCGCTGAGCGCGGAGCTGGGGTCCACTGCCAGCACCGCGAGCCTGCGCCCGGAGTCGATCGCGCACATGCCCAGCGCCTCGATGAAGGTGGACTTGCCCACCCCCGGCGCACCGGAGATCCCCACCCTCAGGCTGGCCACGGCGCTGCCCGCCACGCGCGCCAGCAAATGCTCCGCCCCGGCGCGGTGCTGCGCGCGCGTGGACTCCACCAGCGTGATCGCGCGTGCCAGCGCGCGCCTGCGGCCGGCGACCAGATCGCGGGCGAGAGCATCCAGCTCGGCGTCTGCGGCCACCGCGCGGCTCACTCGAATTCCAGGATCTTCTGGTCCACGGCCAGACTGTCCCCGGGCTGCGCGAGCACTTCCTTCACGACCCGGTCACGATCCGCGCGCAACACGTTCTCCATCTTCATCGCCTCGACCACGGCCAGCTCGTGCCCGGCCTTCACCGCATCGCCGGCCTTCACCGCCAGCGACAACAGCAAGCCGGGCATCGGCGAGAGCAGGAAGTGGGACAGATCCGGCGGCTGCTTGCGCGGCATCAGCGCGTGCAGTTGCGCAACGCGCGGCGTGAGCGCCAGCGCGTCGACCCGGCCGCCGCCCTGGAACAGCTGGTAGCCCAGGCCCCGGCGCTCCACCTGCATGCAGTGCTGCACGCCGTTGATGCTGCCGCGGAACAGCGGCTGGCCGAACTGCCAGTCGCTGCGCACCGAGTAGTCACGGCCCGCGTGACGCACCTCGTGCCCGCCCGCGATGGGGCGCACCTGCACCGGGTACTGGACGCCGCCGAGCCGCACGACCCACTCGGCCGGTACCACGCGCTCGTGGCCCGGCATCTGTCCGCTGATGCTCGCAGCACGCTCGAGGTAGCGGCGGTGTACCACCGCCGTGATCACGACGAACACCGCGGTGTCCTCCATGATCAGGTGCTGCTCGGCGAATCCGTCCGGATACTCGTCATCGATGAACTGGGTGCTCAGGCGCCCCTGCACGAAGCGCGGATGCGCCATCAACGCGGCCAGGAACGAGATGTTGGTCTCGATGCCGCGGATGTAGAAGGCATCCAGCGCCTGCCGCATCCGCGTCAACGCCTGCGCGCGATCGGCGCCGTGGGTGATCAGCTTGGCCACCATGGGGTCGTAGTACATCGACACCACGCCGCCCTCGACCACGCCGGTGTCCACGCGCACATGGGCGTCCTGGGCAGGCGGCATGTAACGCACCAGGCGGCCGGTGGAGGGCAGGAACCCGCGCAAGGCGTCCTCGGCATAGATGCGGCACTCGAGCGCCCAGCCGCTCAGGCGCACCTGCTCCTGCGCAACAGGCAAGCGCTCGCCCGCGGCCACCCGGATCATGAGTTCCACCAGGTCCAGCCCGGTGACCATCTCGGTCACCGGATGCTCCACCTGCAAGCGGGTGTTCATCTCCAGGAAGTAGAAGTTGCGTTCGGCGTCGACGACGAACTCCACGGTCCCTGCCGAGCAGTAGTCCACCGCCCGCGCCAGCGCGACGGCCTGCTCACCCATGCGTACCCGCGTCGCCTCGTCGATGAATGGCGACGGCGCCTCCTCGATCACCTTCTGGTGGCGGCGCTGGATCGAGCACTCGCGCTCGCCCAGGTACAGCGTGTTGCCGTGGAGATCGCTAAGCACCTGGATCTCGATGTGGCGAGGCTGCTCTATGAACTTCTCCATGAACACGCGATCGTCGCCGAAGCTCGAGCGCGCTTCGCTGCTGGCGCGCTCGAAGCCTTCGCGGCACTCGCTGTCGTTCCAGGCCACGCGCATGCCCTTGCCGCCGCCGCCCGCGCTCGCCTTGATCATGACCGGATAGCCGATATCGCCGGCGATCTGCACGGCGTGATGGGCGTCACCTACCACGTCCGTGTAGCCCGGAATCACATTGACCCCGGCGGCCTGCGCGATGCGCTTGGAGGTGATCTTGTCGCCCATCGCCTCGATCGCCTTGCGGCCGGGCCCGATGAACGCGATGCCGGCGGCATCCAGGGCTTGCGCGAAGCCGGCGTTCTCCGACAGGAATCCGTAGCCCGGATGCACCGCTTGCGCGCCGGTGCTGATGCAGGCCTGCACGATGCGCTCGGCGCGCAGATAGCTCTGGTCTGACGGCGCCGGGCCTATGCACACGGCCTCGTCGGCCATCTCCACGTGCAGCGCGTTGCGGTCGGCTTCGGAATGCACCGCCACGGTGGCGATGCCCATGCGCGCGGCGGTGCGCATCACCCGGCACGCGATCTCGCCGCGATTGGCGATCAGGATCTTCTTGAACACCTTGCTCTTGCTTTCCTTCCGGGGCATGGCGCGACAGCTCAGCCTCGCGCGAGGCCGGCCCGCCCGCGGCCAGGCGACGTGCGCGTCACAGCGGGATATTCGAATGCTTCTTCCAGGGATTCTCCAGCTTCTTCTCGCGCAGCATGGCGAGCGAGCGGCAGATCCTCTGGCGCGTGTTGTGGGGCATGATCACATCATCGATATAGCCCCTGCGCCCGGCGATGAACGGGTTCGCGAAGGTGGATCGGTACTGCTGCGTTCGCTCGGCGAGCCGCTGCGGATCGGAGGCTTCCTGCCGGAAGATGATCTCCACCGCGCCCTTGGGCCCCATCACGGCGATCTCGGCGCTGGGCCACGCGAGGTTCACGTCGCCGCGCAGATGCTTGGAACTCATCACGTCATAGGCGCCGCCGTACGCCTTGCGGGTGATCACGGTGACCTTGGGCACGGTGGCCTCGGCAAACGCGAACAGCAGCTTCGCACCGTGCTTGATGATGCCGCCGAACTCCTGCGCCGTGCCCGGCATGAAGCCCGGCACGTCGACGAAGGTGATGATCGGGATGTTGAAGCAATCGCAGAAGCGCACGAAGCGCGCCGCCTTGACCGCCGAGCTGATGTCCAGGCATCCCGCGAGCACCATCGGCTGGTTGGCCACGATGCCCACGGGCCAGCCGTCCATGCGCGCGAAACCGGTGATGATGTTCTTCGCGTACGCCGGCTGCAGCTCGAAGAAGTCCGTGTCGTCCACGACCTTGAAGATCAGCTCCTTCATGTCGTAGGGCTGATTCGGGTTCTCCGGCACCAGCGTGTCCAGCGACATCTCCAGGCGCGATGAGCTGTCGGGAGTCTCGCGGTAAGGAGCGGGCGCGCGGTTGTTCGCGGGAAGGTAGTTGATGAAGCGGCGCAGCATCATCAGCGCTTCCACGTCGTCATCGAAGGCGCGGTCCGCGACCCCGGAGACGGTGGCATGGGTGATCGCGCCGCCGAGTTCCTCGGCCGTGACCACCTCGTGGGTCACCGTCTTCACCACCTCGGGCCCGGTGACGAACATGTAGGAGGAATCGCGCACCATGAAGATGAAGTCGGTCATCGCGGGCGAGTACACCGCGCCGCCGGCGCACGGCCCCATGATCAGCGAGATCTGGGGCACCACTCCGGACGCCATCACGTTGCGCTGGAACACCTCCGCGTAACCGCCCAGCGACGCGACGCCCTCCTGGATGCGCGCACCGCCCGAGTCGTTCAGCCCGATGATGGGCGCGCCCACCTTCATGGCCTGATCCATCACCTTGCAGATCTTCTCGGCATGCGCCTCGGACAGCGAGCCGCCGAACACGGTGAAGTCCTGGCTGTAGACGAACACCACGCGCCCGTTGACCACGCCGTATCCGGTCACCACGCCGTCACCGGGGATGGTCTTGTCGCCCATGCCGAAATCCGTGCAGCGATGCTCCACGAACATGTCCCATTCCTCGAAGCTGCCCGGATCGAGCAGGATCTCGATGCGCTCGCGCGCGGACAGCTTGCCCTTCGCGTGTTGCGCATCGATGCGGTCCTGGCCGCCACCGAGGCGGGCGCGGGCGCGCATCTGTTCGAGTTGTCTCGAGACTTCCTGCATCTAGAGCGCTCCCCGGCTCGGGCCCGTCATTTCACGCCGCCCGCGCACGCCGCGCCAGCAGTTCCAGTATCTCGCGCGCGGCGAGCGGGATGTTGGTGCCCGGTCCGTAGATCGCGGCGACCCCCAGCGCGCGCAGGCCCGCGTGATCCTGCGGCGGGATCACGCCGCCGCACACCACGATCACATCGCCGGCGCCCTGCGCCCGCAGCGCCTCGATGAGCTTGGGCACCAGGGTCTTGTGCGCGGCCGCCTGCGACGACACGCCGATCACGTGCACGTCGTTCTCCACCGCCTGGCACGCAGCTTCCTCCGGGGTCTGGAACAGCGGGCCGATGTCCACGTCGAAGCCCAGGTCGGCAAACGCGGTGGCGATGATCTTGGCACCGCGATCATGGCCGTCCTGCCCCAGCTTCGCGACCAGCAGTCGCGGGCGTCTGCCCTCCTCGCGGGCGAAGGCCTGCACCTCGGCGCAGATGCGCGCGAAATCCTCGTCGCCCTCGTAGGCGCCGCCGTAGACCCCGGAGATGGCGCGCACCACCGCGCTGTGACGGCTGTAGGCCTGCTCCAGCGCATCGGAGATCTCGCCCACGGTGGCGCGCGCGCGCGCCGCCTCGATGGCCACGCCCAGCAGGTTCGTATCAGGCCGGGTGGCCGCCTCGCGCAGGCGCGCCAGCGCCGCCGCGCAAGCGTGCTCGTCGCGTGCCGCGCGCACCGCCGCCAGCCGTGCGCGCTGCTGCGCGAGCACCGACGCGTTGTCGATGTCCAGCACGTCCACCTCGTCGGCGCCATCGTGCCGGTAGCGGTTGACGCCCACGATCACCTCCTCGCCGCGATCGATACGGGCCTGGCGCCGCGCGGCCGACTCCTCGATGCGCAGCTTGGGCATGCCCGAGACCACCGCCCGGGTCATGCCGCCCATGGCCTCCACCTCGTCGATGATCGCGCGTGCGTGCGCCGCCAGGCTGGCGGTGAGGTGCTCCACGTAATACGAACCGGCCAGCGGGTCCACCACGCGCGTGACGCCGCTCTCCTCGCGCAGGATGAGCTGGGTGTTGCGCGCCAGGCGCGCCGAGGTCTCGGTGGGCAGCCCCAGCGCCTCGTCGAACGCGTTGGTGTGCAACGACTGGGTGCCGCCCAGCACCGCGGCGAGCGCTTCCACCGCGGTACGCACCACGTTGTTGTAAGGGTCCTGCACCGTCAGGCTCACGCCGGAAGTCTGGCAGTGCGTGCGCAGCATCAGCGAGCGGGGATCGCGCGGCGCGAACTTCTCGTGCATCAGCTGCGCCCACAGCAGGCGCGCCGCACGCAGCTTGGCCACTTCCATGAAGAAGTTCATGCCGATGCAGAAGAAGAACGACAGCCGCGGCGCGAACGCGTCCACTTCCAGCCCGCCCGCGATGGCAGCGCGCACGTACTCGACCCCGTCGGCCAGCGTGAAAGCCAGCTCCTCCACGCAGGTCGCGCCGGCTTCCTGCATGTGATACCCGGAGATGGAGATGGGATTGAAGCGCGGCATGTGTCGCGCGGTGTAGGCGATGATGTCCGCGACGATCCGCATCGAGGGCTCAGGCGGATAGATATAGGTGTTGCGGACCATGAACTCCTTGAGAATGTCGTTCTGCAGCGTGCCCGACAGCGCCTCGGGCGCGACGCCCTGCTCCTCGGCCGCGACGACGAACATGGCCAGCACCGGCAGCGCGGCTCCGTTCATCGTCATCGACACCGACATCTTGTCGAGCGGGATGCCGTCGAACAGGATCTTCATGTCCTCCACCGAATCGATCGCGACGCCGGCCTTGCCCACGTCGCCCTCCACGCGCGGATGGTCCGAGTCGTAGCCACGGTGGGTGGCCAGATCGAAGGCCACCGACAGGCCGGTCTGCCCGCCCGCGAGGTTCGCGCGGTAGAAGGCGTTGGATTGCTCCGCGGTGGAGAACCCCGCGTACTGTCGCAGCGTCCAGGGCCTGCCCGCATACATCGTGGCGCGCGGACCGCGCACGTAGGGGGCGAAGCCCGGCAGCGTGTCCAGGTGCTCGAGCTGCGCGAGATCCGCGGCCGTGTACAGCGGCTTGACCGCGATACCCTCGGCCGTGTGCCAGATCAGGGAAGCGGCGGACTCACCGTCCAGCTCCCTGGCCGCCAGTGCCTCCCAGTCGCACTGCGAGGGCTTGTCGAAACTGTTCATCTGATTCCTCCTGGTCCCGTCGCCTGCGCGCAGCGCGCGGGGCACGTGACCCTCTGCAACGTGACGCGAGTGGCCGCGGCGCGCGGCACCGTGGCTCAGGCGCCCCTGGCGTAACCCACGCTCTTGAGCGAGCGCGTGATCTCGTCCAGCGTGGCCGGGTCGTCGATGGTCGCGGGCAGTGTCCACTGCGCATCGTCCGCGATGGCCTGCATGGTGCCGCGCAGGATCTTGCCCGAGCGGGTCTTCGGCAGACGGTTGACCACGGTGGCGGTCTTGAACGTCGCCACCGGGCCGATGCGCTCGCGCACCAGGCGCACCAGCTCGGCCACGACCTCCTGGTGCGGCCGGTCGACCCCGGCGTTGAGCACCACGAAGCCGAGCGGCAGTTGGCCCTTGAGCGCATCGTGCACGCCGATGACCGCACATTCGGCGACGTCCGGATGCGAGGCGAGTACCTCCTCCATCGCGCCGGTGGACAGACGGTGACCGGCCACGTTGATGATGTCATCGGTGCGCGACATGATGTACACGTAGCCGTCAGCGTCGATGTAGCCCGCGTCCGCGGTCTTGTAGTAACCGGGATACTGCGCCAGGTAGGCATCGCGAAAACGCTGCGGTGCGTTCCACAACGTGGGAAAGGTGCCAGGCGGCAGCGGCAGCTTGATCACCAGCGCCCCGATGGTGCCGGGCTTCGCGACCGGATGACCGTCCTCGCCCAGCACCTGCACGTTCATGCCCGGCGATGGGCGCGTCGCGGAGCCCGGCTTGACCGGCAGCTTCTCGATGCCGATGCAGTTGCCGCATATCTGCCAGCCCGTCTCGGTCTGCCACCAGTGATCCAGCACCGGCACGCGCAGCTTGCGCTCGGCCCACGCCAGCGTGTCCGGGTCGGTGCGCTCGCCGGCCAGGAACAGGGTACGGAACCCCGACAGGTCGTAGCGCTCGATGAACTCGCCCCTGGGATCCTCCTTCTTGATGGCGCGAAAAGCCGTTGGCGCGGTGAACATCGCGGCGACCTTGTGCTGCGCGATCACGCGCCAGAACACGCCCGCGTCGGGCGTGCCCACCGGCTTGCCCTCGAACAGGATGCTGGTGTTGCCGTTGAACAACGGCGCATACACGATGTAGGAGTGACCGACGACCCAGCCCACGTCGGAGGCCGCCCAGTACACCTCGCCCGGCTGCACCCCGTAGATGTTGCGCATGGTCCAGTTCAGCGCGACCGCGTGCCCGCCGTTGTCACGCACCACGCCCTTGGGCTGGCCGGTGGTGCCCGAGGTGTACAGCACGTAGAGCGGATCGGTGGCCGCCACGGGCACGCAGTCCGCCGGCGTGGCGCCCGCCACCGCCTCGTTCCAGTCCTCGTCGCGGCCGGCCACCAGGCTCGCGGGCGCCTGCGGCCGCTGCAGGATCAGGCAGTGCGAGGGCTTGTGCCGCGCCAGCTCGATCGCCTTGTCCAGCAGCGGCTTGTAGGGCACGACGCGGCCCGGCTCGATGCCGCACGAGGCCGATAGCATCATGCGCGGCGTCGCATCGTCGATGCGCACGGCCAGTTCATTGGCCGCGAAGCCGCCGAACACCACCGAGTGCACGGCGCCGATGCGCGCGCACGCGAGCATCGCCATCACCGCCTCGGGGACCATGGGCATGTAGATCACGACCCGATCGCCCTTGACCACGCCGCGCGCAGCCATCGCGCCGGCCAGCGACGCGACCGCGTCGCGCAGTTCGCGGTAGCTGTAGCTGCGGATCGTGTCGGTGACCGGGCTGTCGTAGATGATCGCCGCCTGATCGGCGCGGCCCGACGCCACGTGCCGGTCCAGCGCGTTGTAGCAGGTGTTGAGCTCGCCACCGGCGAACCAGCGGTAGAAGGGCGCGGCGCAGTCGTCGAGCACCCGGTCCCAGCGCCGGGTCCACGCGATCGCCTCGGCAGCCTCGCCCCAGAACCCCTCCGGGTCCCGCAGGGAGCGGGCGTAGACCTCCTCGTAGCGCGCACTCATGGTGAACCTCTTCGCATGTCGACCATGACGATCGGCGGATGGTGCCACGCATTGTGCTATGCAGCAATCGTGCCGGGCGCAGCACGCCGGCCGCTTGCGAGTGCCGGCGATCAACGGCACTCTTTGAGCTCGTTCATAGTATCGCAGTCACGTGCGGGTACGGTCGTACCTGGATCAACAGCTGCATCACCCGACCCGGACACCACATACCCATGACTTTCCAGACCATCACCGTCGAACGCGACGGCGCGGTCGCGCTGCTGCGGCTGAACCGGCCGCAGGCGCTGAACGCCCTCAACGTACAGCTCAAGCAGGAGCTCACCGCGGCGCTCGCGGCGCTGGACGCCGACGACGCCGTCGGCGCCATCGTCATTACCGGAAGCGACAAGGCCTTCGCCGCCGGCGCCGACATCAAGGAGATGCAGGACAAGAGCTACATGGACGCCTACCTGGGCGGCCACTTCGATGGCTGGGACCAGGTCGCGCAGTGCCGCACGCCGCTGATCGCGGCGGTCGCGGGGTACGCGCTGGGCGGCGGCTGCGAGCTGGCGATGATGTGCGATTTCATCATCGCGGCGGACAGCGCGCGCTTCGGCCAGCCCGAGATCAAGATCGGCACGCTGCCGGGGCTGGGCGGCACGCAGCGCCTGACCCGCTTCGTCGGCAAGGCCAAGGCAATGGAGATGTGCCTGACCGGCCGCATGATGGACGCGGCCGAGGCCGAGCGCGCGGGGCTGGTGAGCCGGGTGGTGGAGGCGTCCGCGCTGATCGACGAGGCCATGGCCACCGCACGCACGATCGCCGGTTTCTCGCGCCCCGCGGTGCGCATGGCCAAGCAGTGCGTGAACCGCGCCTACGAGACCACGCTGGCGGAAGGTGTGCGCTTCGAGCGACAGGTATTCTTCTCCACCTTCGCGACCGAGGATCAGAAGGAAGGCATGCGCGCCTTCGTGGACAAGCGCAAACCCGAATGGAAACACCGCTGAGCATACGCTCGCGCGTGGTGTCGAAATCGCTGCACGAACCGGGACCGCCGACATGAACTCGCAACCCGCGATCGGGACCGAGGAAGGGCTGTGGGACCGCACCCTGCGCCGGGTGCGCCGCGTCTGGCCGCTGGGTACGCGCGGCGCGCTCAGGGACGCAGTGGACCCGCGCCTGTCGCAGGACGACGCGGCGCGCATCCGGCGTCAGATCGACGCCTGCCTGGAAGTGCGCGGCGGCGAGGTGTCCGGGCGCGCCAGGGCCGCGGAGCTGGGCGAGACCTACCTGGTGCTCAACGCGGACGGCCGCCGCCGCTTCCTGGAGATCCTGGCGCGCGACTACGACGTGGACAGCACGGTCATTGATCGCGCCGTGCAGGCGCGGCACGACGCCGCCGACACCGAGAGCCGGCGCCGCGCCGAGGCGCAGCTGCGCGAGCTGCTGCAAGCGCCCAGGGTGAAGCTGCTGGCGCAGTTCAACGCGCTCGAGGCCGGCGTGAAGTTCCTGGTCGATCTGCGCGCAGAGCTCATCCCGCTGGCGCGACAGGACGCGGAGCTCAAGGCGCTGGATCGCGACGTGCACCGGCTGCTCGCGTCGTGGTTCGACGTGGGCTTCCTGGAGCTCAAGCGCATCACCTGGGACACGCCGGCCTCGCTGCTGGAGAAGCTCACCGAGTACGAGGCCGTGCACGCGATCCGTTCCTGGCACGATCTGAAGAACCGGCTCGGTGACGATCGCCGCTGCTACGCGTACTTCCACCCGCACATGCCCGACGAGCCGCTGATCTTCGTCGAGGTGGCGCTGGTCAACGGCATGGCCGGCAACATCCACGAGCTGCTCGATGAAAGCGCTCCGGTGGGCGATCCGGAACGGGCCGATACCGCGATCTTCTACTCCATCTCCAACTGCCAGGCCGGGCTCGCGGGCGTGAGCTTCGGCAACTTCCTGATCAAGCGCGTGGTCAGCGACCTGACCCGCGAGCTGCCCAACTTGAAGACCTTCGCCACGCTGTCGCCCATCCCCGGCTTGCGCGCGTGGCTGGATGAGCAGCTCGCCAGCGCCAGCCTGGGACTGGAGGAGACCGAGGCACAGACTCTGCTCGAGCTGAGCGGCGAATCCAGCATGCCGGATTCCTTCGCGAAGCTGCTCAACCGCCGCGGCCTGACCCGTGACGAGGAACTGGGCAAGGTGCTGCAGCCGCTGCTGATGCGTCTGGCCGCCCGCTACCTGCTGGAGTCCGGGCGTGATGGTCGCGCGCGCGATCGGGTGGCGCACTTCCACCTCTCCAACGGCGCGCGCGTGGAGCGCCTGAACTGGGCCGGCGACCTGTCGCGCAAGGGCATACAGCAGTCGGCCGGCATCATGGTGAACTACCTCTACAAGGTCTCCGACATCGAGAAGAACCATGAGGCGTACAGCGAGGAGGGCCGCATCACCGCCTCCCCGCAGGTGCGCAAAACGGCCCGCGGCTGAGGCGAGGTCCTGCGCGCGCTGCCCGCGGACGTGCATCCGGCACGGATCAAGCACTTACAACTTTCATTCAGCGTACGCGGAATTGAGCCTACACTGACGCGGCGTGCGGCCGATACGCCTGCACAACAGGTTCGTCCCGAGGTAGGACGTTGGAAAATGCACTGCGCAGGGCCCCCGACGCCCAGCCCGCCGACAGCCCGCCCGATGGCGACGGCCGCACCGCGCTCGAACAGGCGCACTGGGTACTGGCCGCCTCGGACTTCTTCTTCGAGATGGACGAGCAGTTCACGATCACGTGGCTGTCCGAGAACGTCACGCTCATCACCGGGATCGACCCGCGCACGCTGATCGGCCGTACCCTGGAGCAGCGCCGCCCTGCGCCGGCTCAGGCCGAGGAGTGGGACCGGTACGTGGCCACGCTGCGCGAGCGCAAACCTTTTCGCGACTTCATCCGCAGTTGCGTGCTGGCCAGCGGCCAGAGCGTGTACACGGCGATCAACGGCGACCCCGTGCTCGACGACGCCGGGCGCTTTCGCGGCTACCGCTGCAGCGGCACCGATGCCACCGCGCGCGTGACGATGGAGAAGGCGCTGCGCGAGAGCGAGCGGCGCTTCCGCGACTTTGCCGACCTGGCCGCCGACTACCTGTGGGAGACCGACCAGAACCTGGTGCTCACCTTCGTCTCCGAGCGCTGCCTGGAGGTGAACGGCATCGCGGCCGATGAGGTCATCGGCCGCCGCTTCGGATGGGCATTCGACGACCCCGGCGAGGACGAGCAGCAGCTCGCGCAGTGCCGCGCCGACATCCTGGCGCGGCGACCGGTCGAGTCCGAGCAGACCCGCGTTCGTCCCGACGGCAGCACGGTGCGGGTGTACGTGCACGGCAAGCCGATCTTCGACGCGGACGGCACGTTCTGCGGCTACCGGGGCATCACGCGGGACATCACCGAGTCGCACGAACTCGCCGCCCGGCTGGCCTATCAGGCCACACATGACGCGCTCACGGGACTGGTGAACCGGGTCGAGTTCGAGCGCCGCCTCGAGCGCATGCTGGAATCGGCGCGCCGGGACGGCACCTCGCATGCGCTGTGCTACCTGGATCTGGACCAGTTCAAGGTCGTCAACGACACCTGCGGACACCTGGCCGGCGACGCGCTGCTGGAACGCCTCGCCGAGACGCTGGCGTTTCGCGTGCGCCAGCGCGACACGGTCGCGCGCCTGGGCGGCGACGAGTTCGCCGTGCTGGTGGAACACTGCACGCTGGAGCAGGCGATGCGCGTGGCGAGTACCTTGCACGAGGCCATCTCCGAGTTCGTGTTCAGCTGGGAGGGCAAGCGATTCCAGGTCGGTGTCAGCATCGGCCTGGTGCCGATCACGCCCGACCTGGGCGACGCGGCGGACGTGCTGGGCGCCGCCGACAGCGCCTGCTACGTGGCCAAGGACCAGGGCCGCAACCGCATCCATGTGTACGCCAAGGACGACGTCGAACTCGCGCGCCGGCGCGGCGAGATGAGCTGGGTGAGCCACATCTCCGGCGCGCTGGCGGAGAACCGCTTCCGGCTGCGCGCGCAACCCGTGGTGCCGCTGTCACCGCGGCGTGCGGGCGCGCACCACTGCGAGTTGCTGGTGGTGATGATCGACCCCGACGGCAAGGAGATTCCGCCGGGCGCCTTCCTGCCCGCGGCCGAGCGCTACAACCTCGCCACGCGCATCGACCGCTGGGTGGTGCGGGCGGCGCTGAACTGGCTCGCCGACGTCGGCAACGAGCGCGGCCGGCCGGCGCTGTGCGGCATCAACCTGTCCGCGCAGTCGCTGGGCGATGCCGGCTTCCTGGAGTACGTGCGCGCCGAATGCGTGCGTACCGGCGTGCCGGCATCACGGCTGTGCTTCGAGATCACCGAGACCGCCGCAATCGCGAACCTGGACACCGCGCGCCGCTTCATGGAGCAGTTGCGTGGCGACGGGGCGCGCTTCGCCCTGGATGACTTCGGCAAGGGACTTTCCAGCTTCGGCTACCTGCGTTCGCTGCCGGTGGACTACGTCAAGATCGACGCGCAGTTCGTTCGCGATCTGCTCAACGATCCCATCGATCTGGCGATGGTGCGATCGATCAACGAGGTCGCGCGGCTGATGGACAAGTGCACCATCGCCGAAGGCGTGGAGTCGCACGAGATCCTCGCCAAGCTGCGCGAGGTGGGCGTGGACTACGCGCAGGGCTTCGCCATCGGGATGCCGCGCTTCATCGACTGAGGGCTCGCGCTCAGCACTGCGTCACGGCGCGACGCGGCGTACCGGTGCATCGCCGCGGCCGCTGCGCGCCGGCGCGGCCTCGGGAAAGCTCTTGGGCACCACCACCACACCCTTGGGCGTGACCTCGAAGCGGGCCGCATCCTCGCGCGCATCGAAGCCGATGCGCATGCCGGCCGGGACGCGCGCATATTTGTCGATCACGCAGTTGCGCAACTGCGCGCCCTCGCCCACCTCCACGTCGTCGAACAGGATGCAGCGCTCCACCGCGGCCGAATCGTTGACGCGGACCCTGGGGCACAGCACCGAGCGCGCGACCGCGCCGCCGGTGATGATGGTGCCGTTGGAGACGATGGAGTTGACGAACAAACCCTCGTTGCCCTGACGGCTGCTGACCGTGCGTGCCGGGGGCAGGCGCCGGGAATGGCTCCAGATGGGCCAGTCGGACTGGTACAGATCCATCGGCGGCACCGGCTCGAGCAGCGCCATGTTGGCGCCGAAATAAGCGTCCAGCCCCGACACGGGGCTGAAGAAGCGATCCTGCGACACCCTGCCCTTGCGCCCGCCGAAGCGGTAGCCGAACACGCGGTGGCCTTCCAGCAGTTCCGGCAGCAGTTGCGCGGCGAGCCCGTCCGGGCCGTTGCCGGCGCGGAGTCCGCCTTCGATGACGCTGGCCAGCACGTCGCTCTCGACCACCATCACGCCCATGGAGGCCGCCACATCCGCTGCCCCCACAGCTTGCGCGGGCACGGCCTCGCGCGCCGGTGCCAGCGCCATGATGCGCTGCTTGTCGTCCAGTTCCAGCAGATCCAGCCCGTGGGCGCGGGCCGGCGCGAGATCCACGTAGCCCACCGTGACCTGCGCGCGGCGCGTGCGGTGCGCATCGAGCAAGGCCTCGTAGTCCATGCGGTAGATGTGACCGCCCGGCAGCACCAGCACGTGGCGCGCGCCGCTGCGCCGGATCAGGAACAGGTTCTCCGCCACGGCCTGCGCGCTGCCCTCGTACCAGCGCTCACCGTCGTGGATCTGCGGCGGTACGGGGGTGATGAACTCGCCCAGCTCCGGATTGAACACGCCCCATGCCGCGCGCAGGTGCTCGTGCAGCGAGTGCGCGTTGTACTGCGTGAGCACGTACACCCGGCGCAGCCCCGAGTGCAAGCAGTTGCTGAGCACGAAGTCGATGATGCGGTACTCGCCCCCGAACGGCACCGCGGCTTTCGCGCGGTCGCGGGTCAGCGATCCGAGCGCGGTGCCGCGCTCGCCGGCGAGCACGATGGTCAGCGTTTCAGCGAGCATGGACACGGCAGTCTCACTCTTCGTCGT
>Ga0326597_10007595_pt1 | contig 14735 bp, 28 predicted proteins | sample RVTome_12_FD_203789 | JGI IMG/M metagenome (GOLD analysis project Ga0326597, IMG submission 203789) | Soil microbial communities from uranium-contaminated site in the Upper Colorado River Basin, Wyoming, United States - RVT100D185 | ecosystem: Environmental > Terrestrial > Soil > Contaminated >... | reverse complement strand
GCCCTGCCGCTGCGCAACATACCCAGCGGCACTCAAGTGCACAACGTCGAGCTCATCGTCGGCCGCGGCGGCCAGATCGTCCGCAGCGCCGGCGGCTCCGCCCAGCTCATGGCCAAGGAGGAGCGCTTCGTCTTGCTGCGCCTTCCCTCCGGCGAGATGCGCCGCGTGCCCGCGGACTGCATGGCGACCGTCGGTCAGGTGAGCAACGTGGAGCACGCGCTGATCAAGCTCGGCAAGGCGGGGCGCAACCGCTGGCGCGGCCGCAGGCCCCACGTCCGCGGCGCCGCGATGAACCCGCGCGACCACCCACACGGCGGCGGCGAAGGCAAGGCACCGATCGGCCATCCCGGCCCTCGGACGCCCTGGGGCAAGCCGACCCTTGGCTATCGAACCCGCGGCAAGAAGGCGAGCGACAAGCTTATCGTCCGCCGGCGCTACGACGCGTAGGAGACGAATAAAGTGTCACGCTCGACGAAAAAGGGCCCTTACATCGACGCGAAGCTCCTGAAAAAGGTGGAGATCGCGCAGCGCACCAGCGCCCGCGCCGTGATCCGCACTTGGTCGCGCCCTTCCACGATCATGCCCGAGATGGTCGGCCTCACGATCGCGGTCCACGACGGCCGCCGCCACGTGCCGGTCTTCGTCACGGAGAACATGGTCGGCCACCGCCTCGGTGAGTTCGCCCTGACCCGCACCTTCCGTGGCCACGCCGGCCGCTCGGAGCGGACGACCCAGGTCCGGAGGCGATAGGTGGAAGTTACGGCCCGCGGCAAGAACGTCCGTATCTCGCCCCGCAAGGTGCGTCTCGTCCTCGAGCCGATCAAAGGCAAGGGGATAAGCGACGCCGTGGCGATCTTGCGCAACGCGAACCAGCCCGTCGCTCGCAAAGTCGAGAAGATCGTCAAGTCAGCGGCGGCGAACGCGGAGAACAACTACCAGCTAGCGGTGAACGACCTGCGGATCAAGGCCGCATTCGCGGACGAAGGTACCCGGCTCCACCGCTTTCGCGCCGGCCCGCGTGGCCGCGTAAAGCCCTGGACGCGGCGCTTCAGCCATATCACGGTCGTCGTCGAGGACAGGGAGTAAGCGATGGGTCACAAGGTTCATCCGATCGGCTTTCGGCTGGGGGTTATCTACACCTGGCAGAGCAAATGGTACGCGGACAAGAATTATACCGAGCTTCTGCACGAGGACATCGCGATCCGCCGCCAGATCCTCAAGCGCTTGCCCGACGCCGCCGTCTCGAAGGTTGAGCTGGAGCGCAACGCGAACCAGGTGATCGTCACCATCCACACGGCAAAGCCGGGCATCGTCATCGGCCGCGGCGGCCAGAAGGTCGACGAGCTGCGGACCGAGCTCGAGAAGTCGAGCGGCCGTCGCGTGCGCGTCAACATCAACGAGATCCGCCAGCCCGAGCTCGATGCCTACCTCGTGGCCCGCAACGTCGCCGACCAGCTCGAGCGTCGCGTCGCCTTCCGGCGGGCGATGAAGCAGGCCGTCTCGCGGACCATGCAGCGCGGCGCCCGCGGCGTCAAGATCCAGGTCGGCGGCCGCCTTGGCGGCTCCGAGATGTCGCGACGAGAGACGGAGAAGAACGGCCGCGTGCCGCTTCACACCCTCCGGGCCGACGTCGACTTCGGTCAGGCGGAGGCGCGCACCACCTTCGGCCGGATCGGCGTCAAAGCCTGGGTTTACCGGGGCGACATCCTGAAGGAGCTGCCGGCGCGACGCGAGGAGACGGCACCCGAGACGGCGCCCGCGCCGGCGGGCTTGCCGCCGGAGACCGCGGCAGCGGCGACAGCGGAGGGAGTGTAGCGAGATGCTACAGCCAAAACGCACCAAGTATCGCAAGCACCACCGCGGCCATCGCCGCGGCATGGCGAACTCGGGCAACGAGGTCTCTTTCGGCGAGATCGGCCTCCAGGCGGCCTCGGCTGCCTGGGTCGATAGCCGCCAGATCGAGGCGGCGCGGCGCGCGATCACTCACCACCTGCGGCGCGGCGGCAAGGTCTGGATCCGGATCTTCCCCGACAAGCCGGTGACGAAGAAGCCGGCCGAGGTGCGGATGGGTAGCGGCAAGGGCCCGGTAGACCGTTGGGTCGCCGTGGTGAGGCCGGGCAGAATGCTCTTCGAGATCGCCGGCGTGCCCGACGACATCGCCAAGGAGGCGATGCGCCTCGCCTCGCACAAGCTGCCCTTGTCCACCCGCGTCGTCGAGCGGCTGCGGGAGGCCGTCTGATGGCCAAGAAAACGAATGAGCAGTTCGCCGCGATCGCCGGCCTTGAAGACGGCCACCTCGGGCGCGAGCTCGAGGAGAGCTACCGGCAGCTCTTCACGCTCCGCCTCCAGGTCGCGACCCGCCAGCTGCAGAACGTCAAGGAGCTCGGCAAAGTGAAGCGAAAGATCGCCCGGATCAAGACCCTGCAGCGCCAGCGCGAGCGGGCGGGCGTTGGAGGTGACGCGTGACCGAAAGAGGCCGGCGCAAGACGCTCGTAGGCGTCGTGGTTAGCAACAAGATGGAGAAGACGGCCGTCGTTGCCGTGGAGCGGCGCGTGCGCCATCCCCTCTATCGCAAGATCATCCGGCGCACGACGCGTTATAAGGCGCACGACGCGACGAACTCCGCCGTGCTCGGCGACATCGTTCGCCTCGAGGAGACGCGGCCGCTCTCCAAGGAGAAGCGCTGGCGCATCGCTCAGACGCTGACTCACGGCAACGTCGCCGACCTGGCGCCGCGCGAGATCGGCGCGCCCGAGGAGGAGCCGGTCGTCGCCGTGGCGCCGCCAACCGCCGCTGCCGCCGAGCCCGCCGCCGCCGAAGCGCCAGCCGAGGCTGCGGCCGCCGGCGAAGGCGCGACCGAGGAGACGAGCGGATGATCCAGAAGTTCAGCCGTCTCCGGGTCGCCGATAACTCGGGCGCGCGTGAGATCATGTGCATCCAGGTGCTTGGTGGGTCGAAACGGCGCTACGCCAGCGTCGGCGACGTGATCGTCGCCTCCGTCAAGCAGGCTCAGCCGGCGGCGGGCGTCAAGAAGGGCGAGGTCATCCGGGCCGTCGTCGTACGCGTCGCCAAGCCTTACGGCCGGGCCGACGGCTCCCACATCCGCTTCGACGAGAACGCCGCCGTCATCCTCTCGGACAAGCAGAACCCGCGCGGCACCCGCATCTTCGGGCCCGTGGCGCGCGAGCTTCGGGAGCGCAACTTCATGAAGATCGTCTCGCTGGCGCCGGAGGTCGTGTAAGCATGCGGAAGATCCGGCGCAACGATACGGTGATGGTGATCGGCGGCAAGGACCGCGGCAAGACCGGCGTCGTGCGGGAAGTGCTCACGAGCAAAGACCGCCTCGTCGTCGAGGGCGTGAACCTGATCAAGAAACACCAGCGGCCGACCCAGCAGGCAGGCGTGTCGGCGCCGGGCGGCATCGTCGTTAAGGAAGCGTCTCTACACGCCTCCAACGTCCTCCTCGTTTGCAAGTCCTGCCAGAAGGCGGTTCGCACCGGCCTCCGTCTCCGTCCCGACGGCGTCAAGGTGCGTGTCTGCAAGAAGTGCGGCGAAGACGTTGACTAACGCCGCGACCCAGAGCCGCGTCGAAGAGCTCTACAAGGACCAGGTCTTCGGGACCCTCCAGCGCGAGTTCGCCTTCGAGAACCCGATGGAGGTGCCGCGGCTGCAGAAGATCGTCCTCAACATCGGCCTCGGCGAGGCGAAGGAGAACGCTCGCGCCCTCGAGACCGCGCCCGCCGATCTGGCGACGATCACGGGCCAGAAGGCGGTGATCACGCGCTCGAAGAAGTCGATCGCGAACTTCCGCCTCCGCGAAGGCATGCCCGTCGGCGCCATGGTCACCCTGCGCGGCCGGCGCATGTACGAGTTCTACGACCGTCTCGTCAACGCCGCTCTGCCCCGCCTGCGCGACTTCCGCGGCTGCTCGCTGAAGGCGTTCGACGGCCGCGGCAACTACAGCCTGGGCGTCCGGGAGCAGCTGATCTTCCCCGAGATCGACTACGACCAGATCGACCGCATCCGCGGCATGCAAGTTAACATAATTACGACAGCGCGGAACGACGAGGAGGGCAAGCGCCTGCTTGAGCTCCTCGGCATGCCGTTCACGAGAGGTTAACGTGGCGAAGGTCTCGATGATCGTCAAGGGCGCCCGGACGCCCAAGTTCCCGACCCGGAAGCGGAACCGCTGCCGCCTTTGCGGCCGACCGCGCGGCTACATTCGCATGTTCGCGATGTGCCGCATCTGCTTCCGGCGCATGGCGCTCGAAGGGCAGGTCCCCGGCGTCACGAAGTCGAGCTGGTAGAGCGACGAGGAGGAGGAAGCGGTGAACGTCACAGACCCGATTGCTGACATGCTCACGCGGATTCGCAACGCCGTGACCTCGAAGCACGACAGCGTCTCGATGCCCGCCTCCAAGATCAAGGTCGCGATCGCCGAGGTCCTCCGGGAGGAGGGCTTCATCCGCGCCTTCGAGCTTGATGAGGACGGAAAGCGCCAGATTCTCCGCGTCGACCTGAGCTACACGGGCCGCAAGGAGCCCGTCCTCAGCGGCATCAAGCGGGTGAGCAAGCCCGGCCTCCGCGTCTACGTCCAGAAGCGGGAGATCCCGCGCGTCTTCGGCGGCCTCGGCATCGCCATCCTCTCGACGCCCCAGGGCGTCATGACCGGCCAGGTCGCCCGTCAGAAGAGCATCGGCGGCGAGATTCTCTGCTATGTGTGGTGATCGATGTCACGAGTAGGTAAGCAGCCAATCACCCTGCCGGCGGCCGTCAAGATCGAGATCGACGGCAGCCAGGTCTCCGTAACCGGGCCCAAGGGCAGCCTGAGCCGCGGCGTCGACCCGCAGATGCATCTTCATCTCGAGGCCGATACCCTCCTCGTCACGAGGCCAACGGACGAGCCGCGCCATCGGGCGATGCACGGCCTCACACGTAGCCTGATCGCAAACATGGTAATCGGCGTCGACGCCGGCTTTCGCAAGACGCTCGAGCTCGTCGGCGTCGGCTATCGCGCCCAGCTCCAGGGCGAGACGCTGGTCCTCGCGCTCGGCTTCTCCCACCCTGTCGAGGTGGTGCCGCCCGCCGGTATCAGCTTCGTGGTCGAGGGGCCGCGGATCCACGTCGACGGCATAGACAAGGAGCTCCTCGGCCAGGTCGCCGCCGACATCCGCAAGCTGCGGCCGCCGGAGCCCTACCTGGGCAAAGGCGTACGCTATCAAGGTGAGTTCGTCCGTCGCAAGGCGGGCAAAGCCGGTAAGGGTCGCTAGATATGAAACGAACGAAGACACCGCGCGCGGCTCGCGTCCGCCGCCACATCCGGGTGCGGAAGCGAGTCAGCGGCACGGGCGCGCGGCCGCGGCTCTGCGTCTTCCGCAGCCTCAGCCATATTTACGCACAGGTCATCGACGACGTTGCCGGCGTGACGATCGCCGCCGCCTCCGATGTCGAGGCGGACCTGCGCGCTCAGCGTGCGGACAAGAAGAAGCTGGAGTTAGCGACGCTGGTCGGTGGGCTCGTCGCTCAGCGGGCCAAAGAGAAGGGCGTCAGCCAGGTGGTCTTCGACCGCGGCGGCTACCCGTTCCACGGCCGGATCAAGGCGCTCGCGGAAGCGGCGCGCAAGACGGGCCTGGAGTTCTAAGCTAGTACAGGCGAGATGAAGGTGGTTGGGACATGCTTATATCAGTAGAGCGGCGGGTTGACGCCTCGGGCCTCGAGCTCCAGGAGAAGGTGGTCTTCATCAACCGCGTCTCCAAAGTCGTCAGCGGCGGCCGACGCTTCAGTTTTACCGCCGTTGTCGTCGTCGGCGACCGCCAGGGCCACGTCGGCGCCGGCTTGGGCAAGGCAAAAGAGGTGCCGGAGGCGATCCGCAAAGGGGCGTACATCGCCCGCAAGAACTTGATTCGCGTCCCGCTCTCCGCCGCGAGCATCCCCCACGAAGTGCGGATAAGGTACAAGGCGGCGGACGTGCTGATGAAGCCGGCTTCGCCCGGCACCGGGCTCATCGCCGGCGGCGGCGTCCGCGCCGTGATGGAGATGGCCGGCATCCGGGACGTGCTGACCAAGTCACTGGGCAGCGCCAACATCCTCAACGTGGTTCAGGCGACGATGAACGGTCTGCTCGAGCTCAAAGACCCGCGTCAGCATAGGGCGCGGCGGCTTGCAGCGGTCGGAAGGGCTGGCTAAGTGGCGCGCCTGCGGATTACCCTAAAGAAGAGCGCCATCAGCCAAAAGGAGGACCAGCAGCTGACCGTCCGCTCGCTGGGCCTGCGCCGCGTGCGCCAGACCGTCGTCTACGAGGACAACCGCAGCTTGAGAGGCATGGTCCACAAGGTGAGGCACCTCGTTGAGGTGGAGGAGGAGGCCGACTAGTGCGACAGAACGACCTTGCTCCCGTCCCCGGCTCCGTCCACAAGCGGAAGCGGATCGGCCGCGGCAACGCCAGCGGCCACGGCACCTACGCGACCCGCGGCGTCAAGGGCCAGAAGTCGCGCTCCGGGCGCGATCTGCGCATCGGCTTCGAAGGCGGCCAGAACCCGCTTATCCGCTCCCTGTCGCGCAAGCGCGGCTTCACCAACCACTTCCGGGTCGAATACGAGCCGGTGAACATCGCCAGCCTCGCGCGCTTCGCCGCGGGCACGACCGTCGATCTCGACGCGCTGCGAGCGGCCGGCCTCGTCAAGTCGAGTGATCTGCCGGTAAAGATCCTCGCCGACGGCGACATCGAAGTCGCGCTGACCGTGGAGGCGCATCGCTTCTCGGCCGCGGCGAAGACGAAGATCGAGGCGGCCGGCGGTACAGCAGTCGCGATCACCGAGCCGAAGGCCAAGGCCGAAACCGCGGGTCGCAGAGCCGTAGCGCTCGCCGAGCCCGAAGCTGACGCCGGCGACGAACCGAACCTCGAGGTCAGCGAAGGGGAGAAGTCATAGCCGCTTCCGCCCGTCAGCAGCAGCCGTCGCGCCCGCGCCTCCTGCAGGCCGTGCTCGACTCCTGGTCTCAGCCGGAGGTGCGCGCGAAGCTCGCGTTCGTCTTCGCGATGCTCGTCGTCTTTCGCTTCGTCGCCCACATACCGATCCCCGGCGTCAACGCCGGCGCCCTCGACGACGTCTTCAACAACAACGATTCGACCAGCGCTTTCCTCGGCACGCTGAACCTGTTCAGCGGCGGCGCCTTGCGCCAGTTGAGCGTCGCTGCCCTCGGCGTTTATCCCTACATAACGGCCTCGATCATCATGCAGATCATGATCCCGCTCGTGCCCAGCCTCCAGGCGCTCTCCCGCGAAGGCGAGGCGGGCCGCAACAAGATCCAGCTCTACACGCACTACCTCGCCGTGCCGATGGCGGTCGTTCAGGGCTACAGCCAGCTCCTGATCCTCGAGAGCGTCGCCGGCACGCCGGTCCTCGAGACCCCCATTGGCCTCAGCGGCGCCGCCGCTCTGCCGACCTTCGCGGCCGTGATCTCGCTGGTCGCCGGGACGATGTTCCTCGTCTGGCTCGGCGAGCTGATCACCGAGAAGGGGATCGGCAACGGCATCTCGCTGATCATCTTCGGCGGCATCGTCGCCGGCGTGCCGACGCTCGTGCCCCAGATCTTCGACTCGAACATCCCCTTCTTCGGCATCTTGCTCCTCGCCATCATCGTCATCGCGGCGATCCTCTCGATCGTCTTCTTCCAGGAGGCGCAGCGCCGCGTCCCGGTGCAGTACTCCCGTACCCAGTTCCGAGGCGGGCGTCAGTACCGCCAGCAGGGCGCGACTCACATCCCGCTGCGCGTGCTCTCTGCCGGCATGATCCCGATCATCTTTGCTTACTCGATCATGCTCTTCCCGTCATTCATCGGGCAGACGCTCGCGACCTCCTCGACCGGCTTCCTGAACGACGTCGCCAACTTCATGACCGACGCCTTCGGCCAGCAAAACGCGCCGTATTACATCGTCGTGTTCATATTTGTGGTCGTGTTCACCTTCTTCTATACGTTCGTGACCTTCCAGCAGCAGAACCTGGCGGAGAACCTCCAGAAACAGGGCGGCTTCATCCCCGGCATCCGGCCGGGCGCGCCCACGGCTCAGTACATCACCCGCGTCCTGATCCGGATCACCTGGGCCGGCGCCTTCTTCCTCGGCCTGATCGCCGTGATGCCCTTCTTCGCTACGACCTTGACGGACGTCCAAGCCCTGACCTTGAGCGGCACCGGCCTGCTGATCGTCGTCGGCGTCGTCCTCGACACCATGAAGCAGCTGGAGGCCCAGCTGATGATGCGCAACTACTCCGGGTTCATTCGTTAACATAAGATGTATCTGATCCTCCTCGGCCCCCCAGGCAGCGGAAAGGGAACGCAGGCGGCGCTGCTCGCCGAGCGCTTCGGCTGGCTGCACATCGCCACCGGCGACATGCTGCGTGAGGCCGTCGCCGCCGACAGCGACCTCGGCCGGGCGGCGAAGGCGCATATGGACGCCGGCGCCCTCGTTCCGGACGAGCTCGTGATCTCGATGCTCGGCGAGCGCATCGGCCGGCCGGATGCCGCAGCCGGCTTCATCCTCGACGGCTTTCCCCGCAACCTCGCTCAGGCCCTCGCCCTCGACGAGGCGCTCGAGCGGGCGGGAAAGTCGATCGACCTCGCCCTCAGCGTCGAAGTGGCGGACGCGGAGCTGGTGCGCCGCCTCGGCGGGCGCTGGCTCTGCCGGAGCTGCGGCGCCATCTATCACGAGCTAGCGAGCCCGCCAGCGATCAGCGGCCGCTGCGACCGCTGCGGCGGCGAGCTCTACCAGCGCGCCGACGACCGCCCCGAGACCGCCGCCGCTCGCCTCGAGCTCCAGAAGCCACCGGCCGAGCTCATCGACCACTACCGCGCCAAGGGGCGGCTGGTAGCGATCGACGGCAGCCAGGCGGTCGAGGCCGTTACAGCGGCCCTTGTCAGCGCGCTGGCGACGGCGCCGGCCGGGGGCGTGGAGCGATGATCACGATCAAGTCGCAAGAGGAAATCGTGCTCATGCGTGCGGCCGGCCAGGTCGTCGCCGAGACGCTGCGGCTCCTCGCGAGCGCGATAAAGCCGGGCGTCATTGTGAAGGACCTGGACAAGATCGTCCGGCGCGAGTACGCAAAGCGCGGCGTCACGCCGACCTTTCTCGGCTACCTCGGCTACCCGGCGACGGTCTGCGTCTCCGTGAACGAGGAGCTGGTGCACGGGATCCCCGGCGACCGCGTGATCGAGGAAGGCGACCTCGTCAGCATCGACCTCGGCGCCACATACAAAGGCTTTGTCGGCGATAGCGCCCTCACGGTCGGCGTCGGCGAGATCACGCCGGAGGCGCAGCGCCTGATCGACGTGACGCGACAGTCGCTCTTCGAAGGCATCGCCGTCGCCCGTGCCGGCGTCCGCCTCGGTGTCGTCTCCAACGCCATCGGCGAGTACATCGAGAGCCAGGGCTTCGGCGTCGTGCGCGAGTACGTCGGCCACGGCATCGGCCGCAAGATGCACGAGGAGCCCCAGGTGCCGAACTTCGGCCCGCCGGACCGCGGCCCTGTCCTCCGCGAAGGGATGGCCCTGGCGCTGGAGCCGATGGTCACGGTAGGTGATTTCCGTACGAAGAAGCACGCCGACGGCTGGACCGTCAGCACGCTCGACGGCAGCCTCTGCGCCCACTTCGAGCACACGATCGCGATCCATGACGGCGAGGCAGAGGTGCTAACTCTTCGCGAAGACGAGACAGTAGCGCCCCGAATTGGTTAGAATGAAAGATGCATCTTGAAAACCGGGAGAGGAGTTGCCTGACCTGCCGGGCTTATGGCGAAGAAGGAAGCGATTGAAGTCGAAGGCGTGGTCAAGGACCCGCTGCCCAACGCTATGTTTGGGGTTGAGTTGCCCAACGGCCACAAGGTCCTGGCTCATCTCTCCGGCAAGATGCGGATCAACTACATCCGGATCACACCCGGCGATCGCGTCCTGGTGGAGCTCTCTCCTTATGACCTTACGCGTGGTCGCATCACCTACCGCCTGAGATAGCGAAGAAGGCTAGAACCAACGATGAAGGTAAGTGCATCCGTAAAGCCGCGCTGCGAGAAGTGCAAGGTCATCCGCCGGCGCGGCGTCGTCCGGGTGATTTGCGAGAACAAGCGCCACAAGCAGCGACAGGGCTAAGTGCAAGCTACCGAGAAGAGCCTGAGATTGCTCGGGCGTAAGGAGAAGAGCTAGATGGCGAGAATCGCCGGCGTCGACATCCCCCGCGAGAAGCGGTTAGACATCTCGTTGCGCTATATCTTCGGCATCGGGGCGCACGGCGCCAGCACGATCTGCGCCAAGACGGCTATTGAGCCCGCGACCAAGGTGCGCGATCTGACCGATGACGAGGTCAGCCGGATCCGCGAGGTCGTCGACCACGACTTCGTCGTCGAGGGCGACCTGCGGCGAGACGTGCGCCAGAACATCCAGCGGCTGATCGAGATCAACTGCTACCGCGGCATCCGCCACCGCCGCGGCCTGCCGGTCCGCGGTCAGCGGACAAAGACCAACGCGCGTACCAAGCGCGGCACCCGCCGGACGGTAGCTGGCAAGCGCAAGGCAGCGAAGAAGTAGACGAGGGAGCGTTCAGGGTATGGTTCAGCGACGCGGTGGTGCTCAGCGCACGCGACGACGGGAGCGCAAGTCCGTCCCGCGCGGTCGTGCTTACATCAAGTCCACCTTCAATAACACGCTCATTACGCTCACGGACCCGAACGGGAACGTCCTGAGCTGGGGCAGCGCAGGCACCGCTAACTTCAAAGGCTCACGCAAGAGCACGCCCTTCGCCGCCCAGCTGGCAGCGGAAGGCGCGGCGAAGCGGGCCATGGAGCACGGCCTGCGCCAGATCGACGTCCTCGTGAAGGGCCCCGGCGGCGGCCGCGAGGCGGCGATCCGCGCGCTTCAGGCAGCGGGCCTCACCGTGCTAAGCATTAGAGATGTAACGCCCATACCGCATAACGGCTGTCGCGCGCCGAGACGGCGTCGGGTCTAGGGAAGGTTCCAAGAATGGCTCGCTATACAGGCCCTGTTTGCCGTCTCTGCCGCCGCGCCGGCGAAAAGCTCTTCCTCAAGGGCGACCGCTGCTTCGGTCCGAAGTGCGCCTTCCAGAAGCGGCCGACGCCGCCCGGCTCCGTCAGCACCCAAAGGCGGCGAAAGGTCTCCGATCGCGGTCTGCAGCTGCGCGAGAAGCAGCGGGCGCGTGTCTTCTACGGCCTGCTCGAGCGCCAGTTCCGCAGCTACTACAACGATGCCCTGCACAAGACCGGCGTCACCGGCGACAACCTGATCCGCACATTAGAATCCCGCCTCGACAATGTCGTCTACCGGCTCGGCCTCGCCGACTCCCGGAAGCAGGCGCGCCAGATCGTCTGCCACGGCCACATCAGCGTCAACCAGCGAAAGATGGACATCCCCTCGGCCCAGCTCAAGGTGGGCGACCAGGTAGCCTTCACGGCGCGAGGGGGGAAGACTGAGTACGCGAAGACCGTCAAGGAAGTAATCAGCGCCAAAGAGCCGCCCGGCTGGCTCGCTCTCGACGCCGCCGCTCTGAGCGGCAGAGTCGTGGGTGCGCCGACGCTCGAGCACGCCCAGGCCTTCTTCGACCCGAACGTGATCGTCGAGTACTACTCGCGATAATCAAAGCCGCCTCCTCGGTGAGCGAGGCGATAGGCAGGCAGCCCCAGCGGCCTCGGCGCCAAGAAACCTGCCTCAGGAGGTCTCTCTAAGTTGACTACGGTACTTCCCGATTACAGTGAGGACGAGCGTCCCCAGCTGACCCTCGAAGAGGAGGAGACGGACGAGATGTTCGGCCGTGTCGTCGCCGAGCCGCTCGAAGCCGGCTTTGGCACGACGATCGGCAACGCCCTGCGTCGCACCCTCCTCGGCTCCCTCCCCGGCGCGGCGATCACCGCCGTTCGCATCGAGGGGGTGGAGCATGAGTTCTCGACCCTGCCCAACATGAAGGAGGACATCGTCGAGTTCCTCCTCAACGTCAAGGACATCCGCCTGCGGCCGCTCACAGACCGGCCGGCACGCATGTACCTCGAGGCCTCGGGCGAGGGCGTCGTCAAGGCCGGTCAGATCCAGCAGATCTCCGACTATGAGATCGTCAACCCGGACCTCCATCTCGCGACGCTGGAGTCGAAGGATGCCCGCCTCTCGGTCGAGTTCACCGTAGAGCAAGGGCGTGGCTACGTGCCCGCCGGCACGAGTGACGGCCTCGGCATCGGCGTGATCCCGCTCGACGCGATCTACTCGCCGATCCGGCGCGTTAACTACAAGGTCGAGCACACGCGCGTCGGCCAGGTTACGAACTACGACCGCCTGTCCCTCGAGGTCTGGACGGACGGCACCATCAACCCGACGGACGCTGTCAGCAGCGCCGCCGAGCTCCTGCTCGATCAGCTAGGCCTCTTCGCCCGCCTCGGCCGGCCGCAGCCGACGACGCTCGGTCACGGCCTCGGCTCCGGCTCCTCCGTCGCGCCCGACCTCTACAACACGCCGATCGAGGACCTGAGCCTCTCCGTCCGCGCCTACAACTGCCTCAAGCGCAGCGGCCTGATGACCGTCGGCGCCGTGCTGGAGAAGAGCGAGGACGAGCTCCTCGCTCTCCGCAACTTCGGCCGCAAGTCCTACGACGAGCTCAAGGACAAGCTGGTCAGCATGGGCATCCTCACCGAGGGGGAGGCGGAAAGCGGTGCCTTCTTCGGCGGCGGCGGCGGCGAGGCAACGGCGAGCGCGACCGCGCGAACCGTAATCGGAGACCCGGCAGCAGACGACGGCGAGGAGCTGGGCCCGGTCGCAAAGGCCCTCCTGGAGGCGTTGAAGGACGCTGACGCCCAGGAGCTCTTCAGCGCGGGCGATAAGGACGAAACGGAAGCCGAAGACGAGGGAGCACCGTGAGACACCAGGTCAAATCCCAGAAGTTCAGCCGCTCCACCAGCCAACGCATGGCGCTCTTCCGCGGCCTCGTAACCGACCTGCTGAAGCACGAGCAGATCAAGACGACTGAGACGAAGGCGAAGGCCGTCCGCGGCCTGGCTGAGAAGATGATCACCCTGGGCAAGAGCGGCAGCCTCGCCGCCCGGCGCCGCGTCCTCGGCTACGTCTACGACAAGGACACGGTGCGCAAGGTCTTCGACGACCTGGCAGAGCGCTACGAACGCAGGCCCGGCGGCTACACGCGTATCGTCCGCCTCGGACCGCGCCTCGGCGATCACGCCTCGGTCGTCATCCTCGAGCTCGTCTAGAGCCCGCGGCCCGGCCGCCGCCAGGTAATGGGACCGCAGCGGATCGCCCTCTTGATCGAGTACGACGGTGCCGCTTACGCCGGCTCCCAGCTTCAGACTAACGCCGCCACGATCCAGGGCTGCCTCGAGGACGCCATCCGGCAGACCACGGCGACCGCTTCGCGCGTCGCCCTCGCTGGGCGGACCGACGCCGGCGTCCACGCGGCGGGCCAGGTCGCGGCCTTCCTCACAGAGAGCGCTCTCGACCCGTCCGTGCTCCAGAGGGCCCTGAACGCCCGCCTACCGCGCGACATCGTCGTCCGCGAAGCCCGCGGCGTCGGCCTCGATTTCGATCCGCGCCGGGCGGCCCTAGGCCGCCACTACCGCTATCGGATCGACAACCGGCCGACGCGGCCGGCGCTCGGCCGCGACCGCGCCTGGCACGTAGCGGAGCCGCTCGATGTCGAGACGATGGCGGCGGCGGCGGCGCGCCTCGTCGGCTCGCACGACTTCGCCGCCTTCGCTGCCCCGGCCGAAGACGGCGGCGCCCGCACGCAGCGGGAGGTTCACTGCTTTACCGCGCGCAAGCGCGGACCCCACGTCATCTGCGACGTTTCGGCCAACGCCTTCCTGCGCCACCAGGTAAGGCGGATGGTCGGCGCCCTCGTTGAGGTCGGGCGCGGGCAGCTGACCGCGGCCCAGTACGGCGACTTGCTGGACGGCCCGCCGGCCAGCGCCGGCCCGTCGGCGCCGCCGCAGGGACTCTGCCTGGTCTCCGTAAGATATGCGGCGCCTTTATTCGCCGCCGGCCTGGATTCAAAGGCCGGCGTCTGCTAGGATTGGTCTTCGTGAAAACGTATACACTGCGTGCCAAAGAGATCGACAAGCGCTGGCGAGTCGTCGACGCCGAGGGGCAGACCATCGGCCGGCTTGCGACCGAGGTCTCCAGCGCCCTGCGCGGCAAGGACAAGCCGACCTTCACGCCGCACCTCGACATGGGCGACTTCGTCATCGTCACGAACGCGGCCAAGATCGGCTCCACGGGCAACAAGACGCAGCAAAAGCTCTACCGCCACCACACCGGCTTCCTCGGCGGCTTGAAGTCGATTCGCCTGGACCGGCAGCTGGCGCGGCACCCGGACCGCGTCATTCGCGCCGCCGTCTGGGGCATGATGCCCAAGGGGCGCCTCGGCCGGGCCCAGATGCGGCACCTCAAGGTATACGCCGGCCCGGATCATCCCCACCAAGCTCAGGTCAACGCCGGCCAGGGCAAGGGTCATAGAGAGGCGGCGGCGATTTGACCAGCCAGCAGTATTTCGCGGGCACCGGTCGCCGCAAGACGGCCGTGGCGCGTGTGCGTCTCTACCCGGGCGCCCAGGAAGTGATCGTCAACGGCCGCGCCCTCAACGACGCGCTGCCCCGCATGCTCCATCAGGAGCAGGCGCTGCAGCCGCTCCAGGTCAGCGGCCAGCAGGGCAAGTTCGGCGTCCAGGCGAAGGTCGCCGGCGG
>Ga0326597_10007593_pt1 | contig 14735 bp, 17 predicted proteins | sample RVTome_12_FD_203789 | JGI IMG/M metagenome (GOLD analysis project Ga0326597, IMG submission 203789) | Soil microbial communities from uranium-contaminated site in the Upper Colorado River Basin, Wyoming, United States - RVT100D185 | ecosystem: Environmental > Terrestrial > Soil > Contaminated >... | reverse complement strand
ACCGCATCCCGGCGCCGCTTCCTCCCACATTGGGCTTGATCAGGACTGGGAACTGAAGACCGTCCGACGCGGCGACCAGCTCCGCCGGATCGTTGACCGCCCTCGCTGGAGGGAACCGGACACCCAGCCGGGAAAGGAGACCGAGCTGTCGGATCTTGGAGATCTCATAGCCGAAAGCACGCGACCCGTTCACGACCGGTATACCGAGCTCTTCAAGGTAAGCCAGGTAGTCGCCGGTCCGAAAGATGGCGTCTCCGTGCCCCCTGGTCCAAGCCGACGGACTCATCCTGTTGACAACCAACCCGTACGGACTCCACCGCTTTGGTGGATCGAAACTTGGGTCTGCAGCGTCGATCGGCTCGTAATCAACCCCGCGCCGGCCCAACTCGGCAAATAGGGGCGTGAACCAGTGAGGGTGCTCGTAGAGGATCCCGATGGGCTGCTTCATCTCGGCATTGTCGCTGCTGGCCGCTCATACACAAGATGCCCCAGAGACTTGGCGGGGTGACGCGGGCCTCCTTAGTTACTTGCCCCTGAAGGTCAACGCACGGGCGCGCCAGGAGCTCGGAGGTCGAGTCGACAGTGGCCGGGCCCGTGCGGTGGAGTCTCTCACCTTCCGCTCACTCCGCTACGAACCACCACCGGACGAAAAATGGGTGGTGGTCGGCTACAGAACTGACGAAGACGATCAACGCGAAGTCCGCATCCCCTGGGAGATCATCGAACCAGGCCCCGGGACCCCAACCGATTCGCGCCGCCAGCATGCGCCGGGTGGCCTCATTCGATGAAGGCTCCGCCGGCGAACTGCGTGCCTTCTTCGACGGAGCAGATGGGATTCCCGAAGGGGTCCTTGGGCCTGGAAGGAACGCTCACCCCATGGCCACGTGCGGATCTCCTCCTCGATCTGCGCGCCGGCAGCCTTGCTGCGCTCGAGAACTTCTTCCAGCTTGGGACATGCGTAGTGGATGTGCTCGGGGTTGGGCCGGCTCTCTCGACCGTCCTCGGCCTGACTGTCGAAGAGGGCGAGGATCGTGCCCCCACAGTCGATGTAGTACCGGCCAGGGGAAACGCGTTCCCCCTCGATGCCGAGCGCCGCCTCGTAGAAGGCGGCAGCCTTCTCCAGGTCTGCCACCGGAACGATGACCCGAAACAGCCGAGCCGTCATCGCCTGGTGACCTCCGTCCATACCCCGTGGGTAGCACCGAACCATAACCCACCCCGCGTTGCCTGATCTCGGCGCGTAACGCACCGTTCGGGAAGTGCTCAGGAACGGCACCTCGAGGGCGCGTACACACAGGCGACCGGTCCCGGGCGTGTCCGGTCGTGCGCAATTCGGGTTCGTGCGGGTGGTTGTCATGCCACTGACCGCCCCATCTACCCTGGTCCGCCATGCGGGTACTGCTGTCGTGGTCGTCTGGGAAAGACTCCGCGTGGACGCTTCACACTCTGCGCGAGGAAGGCACCGCAGTCGTGGGGCTTCTTACCACCATCAACGAGGACGTGGGCAGGGTGTCGATGCAGGGAGTTCGCCGGGAGCTACTCCACTGCCAGGCCGAGGCGGTGAGATTGCCGGTGTGGGAGGTGCTGCTTCCCTCCCAATGTCCCAATGATGAGTACGAACGGCGGATGGGCGAAGCGATCGAGCGAGCTGTAGCGGAGGGCATCACCCATGTCGCCTTCGGTGACCTGTTCCTGGCGGATGTCCGCGCCTACCGGGAGGCGATGCTGGCCCCGACCGGGATCGAGCCACTTTTCCCGATCTGGTGTGGGGAGACCGGCACCGCCGATCTGGCCGACCGGATGCTCGGCTCTGGCGTACGCGCCGTTATCACCTGCGTCGACCCCTCACAGCTGGACCCTTCGTTCGCCGGGCAAGACTGGGACCCTGCGGCGCTCCCCGCCCGGGTCGACCCGCTGGGCGAACGCGGAGAGTTTCACACCTTCTGCTGGTCAGGCCCGGCCTTTCCCCAACCCATCCCCATAGCCGCCGGGGAGCTGATCGAGCGGGACGGGTTCTGGTGGGCCGACTTAACTCCCGGCTGAGCGTGCCCTCACCGTCTCCACCCCGTGAGGTCCCCATACTTTCTCCAGACAGTCGCCCATAGCGCCCGATCTGGACCAATAACGAGCGCACCGCCAAACCGCACCGATCGGCACGAATGGGCTTGGTCCAGCGCGGGGGATGTCGACGTGTCCATTTCAATGGAGATGCGCTTCGAGCTCCTCGAGAAACCGGTCGAGGCTCTGGATATGGGCAGCGTGGTCACCATCCAACTCAACAACCCTTGCGTCAGGGAGATACTCCCCGAGGACGTCGACCACTCGCTTCAACCAAGGCTCGGTCACGGTTCCTTTGACCACTAGCACCGGACAGGTGATCGACGACAGATCCCTGACCGATCTCCCCGAGCGATCGACTTTCTCCGACTGCCAAGAGAGAGCCATACGGTGGGCGGTCCAGCGTTCCCAGTTGGGGTGGTGGCGGGCTTCAGCCTGGTCTTCGACAAAACCGGCGTATCCGAGGAACCTGGCCAGATCGTCCTCGGTCACCTCCTCTCCGGCCAGACCGTGGATGAACTCGTTTAACTCCTCGACGAGGGCGTCCTCCTCGCCCAGTTCCTCGAGGATCCAGTAGGCAGCGGGTTCCACCAGGGCCAGTGACCGTACCGACTGGGGATAGGCCAAGGTGAATTCGATCAGCGCTCGTCCTCCCCCGGACCAGCCGGCGAAGTCGGCCCGGCCAACACCCAGCTCGTCCAGGGTGAGGCGGAGACTTTCCCGTTCGACCTCTGCTGTGTAGCCGGGGTCGCCCGGTTCCCCAGCCGAACCGAGCTCGTTGTGGATCGGCTGCACCCGGATCACCCGATGGTGGGCGCTCAGGCGGTCTTGGTGAGGGATCCAGGACAACCATCCCGTCAATCCTCCCGGAACCAGGATGAGCGGGTCGCCCTCCCCGGCAATGTCATATTTCAGGACTCTCGGCTCCATGGCCAAACCTCCATGCCGCTACCTTCGCCGTCCCACCACGGCTGACCGGTTTCTTGTTGTTGCACAGACTCTGCCGGGTGCGAGTCCCACCCGCATCGGGTGAACACCCCATTTGCGTTCGAGATCACCCGGCAGACGTTGCTCCATGAGTGCCCAGCCCCGGATCTTTAGCGACCCATACATGAGCGGGAACCCCGCCACTCCCGGCTGGACCGACCCCAAAGCTGTCTCCTGCCGATCGACGCGCACGGGATGCCCTGCAGGCAACCCGCCCGAGAACAACCAATCTCGGCGCGTATCGCTCCAACTCGCAACTGCTCGTGACCGGCACGTCGCGGGCGGCGTTGGCTCGATGTGGTGCGTTGGAGTTACTTGGGTGTTTCGCTCCGAACTCTTTCTGGGGGTCCGGGGGATGGTGGTTCAAGTCCGGCGGACCATTCGGTGGATTGGATCGGGCGTTCCTCCTGGAGACGAGGAAAGTAGTGGTCGAAAAACACCGTCGACACCAATTGGCGTCTGGTGCGGATTCCGACTTTGTCGAAAATCGCTTTGAGGTGGTCTTGCACGGTGTGGGCGGAGATGAAGAGGCGTTCGGCGATCTCGGCCGTCGATAGACCCTGCAGGACGCACAGAGCCACATCCTGTTCGCGATCGCTGAGCGCATAAGCCTTGAGCAGCAGTGGAGCGATTTCTGGCCGTCGCGCTGGCTCAATGATGACGGCGGTGCCCTTGCGTCGACCTTCGAGGAGGGTTCCGTGGACCGTCAGCCACCGCCCGCTGCGGGTGGGGATGCGGGCCCGCACCGGACCCGCTTCCTCTCCGGATTCCGCCGCCAGCCGGGTCCGTTCTATCACCGCGTGGATCGCACCCGGAAGGCCGTCCGAACCGGGCTGTCCCGGGTCGATGAGCTGTTCCAACCAGTAGGCAACCGATGGGCTCAATGCTTCCACCCGGTCGTGCTCGTCGAGAAGGACCAGACCCGGAGCTTCGGGCGATTCGACGTCGCCAGTCGCCTGGAGCACGAGCGCAGTGCGAATGCCCTCGGCCATCGGTCTGGACAAACCGGCCAAAAATGTTCCATCCGCCTCGGCGAAGCCTGGCTGGTCCGGTCCCCGAAACATGGCCAATCCTCCCCAACAGGAACCGTCGGCGACGAAAGCGGCCCGCAGTTCGGCCTCCAGCCCGAACGGACGGACGAGAGTGTGATACCGGGGACTCCGTTCAGGCTGGCCACCGGTGGCTTCGGCGAGTATCCCCACCGAGTGCGGTCCAGTTGCTAACGCCGCGAACTTGTTGTAGTCCTCCTCCCGGTACTCGTTGGTCATGACGCCGAAATTCACTGCCCGTCTCCGCTCGTCGTCCCGGGCCAAATCCTCGTTGACGTGACCGGTCAGCAACAAGGTCGAAGGGTCGACGGTGAAAAAGCATGCCGCTCCTTCGTGCTCCACCACACATCGAATCTGCTCACCCGCCAGTCTCAAAAACGTGACAAGATCAAGGCCCCGATGGGCGAGACGAATGACCTCCCGGCGGGCACGACCGGCGGTCTCGGCGGATCCCATCGTCGGATCGTACGCCTCCCTGACACCACACACGGCCGACCCCCACATCGAGATGTCGGCCGTCACGCCGGCGGCGGACCCACGATCGTCGTCCCGAACCGGGCCGCCACCCGTCTCATCTCCTCAGGATCAGGAAACACCTCGGGAAGAGGCGGAACCGTGTGACTCGGCGCCGGTTCGCCGATCGCCCGGAACAGTCCTTCATGACCGGTACCCCGAGTGAAGAGCAGCAGCATCCGCCCCTCCGACTCGAACCGGAAGGCGTGCTCCACCCCGGGAGGGGCAAAGATGAAGGATCCCGGATCGGCCTTCACCTCCTCACCTTCGACGAACAGCGTCACCAACCCATCCGCCACGTAGAAGGCCTCTGTCTCCGTCTCGTGGTGATGGACTGGAATAGCCATACCTCCCCCGGCTCGCACCTCGATGGCGGTGTAATCACCGCCCACCTGCTCAGCCACCGCCTTATAGCTGTAGAGGCCACCCAAGACCCAGTACGCATCACCCTCATCAGAACCGATCCAATACGGAACTTGCTCCGCCGACATCCGAGACTCCCTTCTCGTTCGTCGACGGAACGTACCGATAACAGGTGTCTCGGTCCATCCCAAGAACCTGGGATAGCTGCGCCCTGGGAACGTCAGACGTAAGTACAGAACACCTGATCACGGGCGAGAACGCACACTCGGAGGAGTGCGCCTGATCGGCACTTCGTTCTCGGGTCGGGCTCCGCGTGTCGCCAGGTCTGCTGGCGCTGCTAGCGACTCTCGAGTATTGCGTCGAGCCTCGCTCGCATGGTTTCGCTCTCGGCTATCCGGCCGGATGACGCTGGGTACCCACCGCGAGCATCTCGGATCCAGGCGACGATCACTCGGGTGGGAGCGGTTCGGATTTGCTCCTGTTGGCGCTCGAACCATTCCTCACGGGACAGAATCGCCTCGTCTCTTGATATGGAACGAGTGCCCAGACGTTGCTCACGGAGGTGTTGGATTGCAGCTTGGTGGTGTTTCACAAGCTCGCTTGGTGGTGCTCCACGAAAGGTTTGGCGCAGCTCACCACTGTGGATGGACGGCACAGCCGTGTTACCGGTACACAACAAGCCACGGCCCTCTTCGAGAATGCTGGTGACTTCTGCGGTGAAGTGCTCGACTCCCTCGAGATCGGTGAAGTCGACAATCTCTCCGATAGATCCCTCCGATTCGTTGAACAGCAGAACAACCAGCCTGCCGTCGCGGGTCAGATGAGAAGCCAAGGGCTTGAAGCCGCACTCTTCGAGGTCTGCCATTAGGTCCCGGACTTCGCCGGGGTGGGAAGGGGCCTCTCCGGCGGACTCGAGGTTGCGGTACCCGTTCGCGAGACGTGAACGGTAGATGCGGGCGGCGATCACGTTCCACGTCCATAGCGCAACAACAAGAACAGCAAACACGGCCAGTACTGCAACGAGCCAATCCATCAGTAATCCACCAACATCTCGCAGGCGACGCTACCGGCGGCAGCGCTACAGCATCCACACATCAGTTATCGGGCGTTTCCGCCCATATCAGAGACCACACGAGAACGGCACTTCGGCGTGCGGTTCGGAACGCCGGATGCCGATCGATTGAAGAAGGCAGGAAGGACTGAGACGACAGAGTCCGGTGAGCCGATGTCGTCGTCTTGTGTTCGGGGAAATGGGGTGTTCGCCCGATGCGGTGCTGGCGCTGCGGCGATAGGTTCGAGCGGAGTCCTATCGAGGCTAGGGAAGGCGTGCGTATGTCTGTTGTCAGCATGAATGGAGTTGAGCTGTATTTCGAGCAGATCGGAGAGGGGGAGCGCATTGCGTTCACTCACGGTGCCTGGACTGATGGTCGAGGCTGGCAGTCGGTGGTCGAGCGGCTCGCTGACCGTTTCGAGCTGGTGACATGGGATCGACGGGGTCACAGCAGGAGCCAGGACGGCACCGCCGCTGGCAGCTACCTTGAGGATGCTGCCGACCTCGCTGGCCTTATCGAACACCTGGGAGGCGAACCTGTTCATCTGGTCGGCAACTCGTCCGGGGGCAAGGTGGTTCTCGACCTGATCGCCATTCGGCCTGATCTCGCAGCGAGCGCGGCTGTCCACGAGCCGAGAGTTGCCGGGTTTCTGCCGGATGGAACCGGCGCCGAGCGAATTGGGCAGCTCATGAAGGCCGAGGAGCAGCACATAGGGAATGTGGTGGAGCTGATCGAGAGTGGAGAGCACCGGCGAGCTGCTCAATACTTTGTAGAAGAGGTGGCTGTCGGTCCAGGTGCGTGGGAGATGTTCCCCGAGCAGTTGCAGATCGTGCTCACTTCAAACGCCCTGACTTTTCTCGACGAGAGCCGAGATGACAGTCCCATCGATGTCGACGCTCTGACGACCAGTCCTGTTCCGCTCTTGATTTCGCTTGGCACTGAGAGTCCCGAACTCGAGGTCGCCGCCGCCAAGGAACTGGCACGCCTGCTACCCGCGGCTCGAGTCGAGACGCTCGAGGGCGCCGGACACATCCCCCACCGCACCCACCCGGATCCATATGCCGCCATGTTGACCTCTTTCATCGACGGATTAGCCGGCCCTGCCGGCCCTACCAGCGAGAGGAGCCAGGTATGAAACCCCGTTTGCTTGCCCATGACATCGCACGCAGATCAACGATCCAGGGCGATATCCCATATCTAAGACCGTCCGGGATTGGCACGTCGTGCCCGGTTAGGTGTTGACTTGGTGAGACGCTGGTCGTGCAGGTGCGGAGCGTTCACCGGGCTGGGGTGGAGGAGTGTCTCATGTCACCATGCGGGATTAACGGTTGGAGACCCTCCAGGTCCACGCCGGGCATGAATCGGCGCGGGCACAATGCGCGGGTGCCCGTCTACCAGACCACCAGCTGCATGTTCAGCGACACGGCTTGCGCCGCCCTTTGAGGCAACCCACCGTCGGTCAGGCCGGGAGGTGCCGCTCCTCGTGCCCGACGTAGAGCACGTCGGGCCGAATGAGAACATTCGCCTCGGCCTGCTCCAGGCAATGCGCCGTCCAGCCGGCATGACGGGCCACGGCGAACGTGGCCGGGAAGATCTGGGCAGGAAGTCCTACGCCTTGGAGCACGGCCGCGGTGTAGTACTCAACGTTGGTCTTGATGACGAGGTCGGGTTTGTGCTCGGCAAGAAGGCGTAGGGCGATCTCTTCGACCGCTACCGCCTTGTCGAGCCAGTCGGCGACGCCTGCCAGACCTTCCGCCACCCTGCGCAGGGCAGTGGCGCGCGGGTCGTGGGCACGATAGACGCGGTGACCGAAGCCCATCAGCCTCCCACCCTGCGCCAGCGTCTGCCTGATCCAATCCTCGGCCTGGTCGACTGATCCCATCTCGTGAAGCTGGTCGACCACCTCTGTGGGGGCACCGCCGTGCCAGGGGCCTTTCAAAGCACCGATTGCGCCCACCACTGCAGAAGCGATATCGGAGTGGGTGCTGATGATGACCCGAGCAGTGAATGTGGAGGCGTTGAAGCCATGCTCGGCGCCGACGATGAAGTAGGCGTCGAGGGCGCTGGCCGCCGCCTTGTCGGGCCGCGCGCCAGTCAGCTGGTACAAGAACCCGGACGCCAGGTCCAGCGAAGGATCCGGGTCAATCGGCTCGCTCCCGTCACCAAGCCGGGCGAAAGCGGCCAAAGCCGATGGAGCAAGAGCAGTGACGGCACGCGCCTGCTCAATTGTGGGAGGCCAGGTGGTGCCCTCCACGGCGCCCCAGACCGAGATAGCAGTGCGCAACGCATCCATAGCCGCGGTGCCAGGCGGGAGGAACCGGAGCGCCTCCACCACCTTCTCAGGCAGTGGGGCGCAGGGCAGATTCGCTTCGGCCGGCCATTCCCCAGTCCACAACAGCTCGGCGACCTGGGCGTAGCTGCCGCCCTCGACGAGCTCGCCGATCGGGTACCCGCGGTAATGGAGCCGTCCCCGCTCGCCGTCGACCCGTGCCAGAAACGTTTCTCCTGCCACCACGTCCTTCAGTCCGGGTGAGTAGTCACGTTCGTTCATCGCCCACCGAGCCTATATGAACTACTGCCGGTCCTCCAAGACACCCAAGCCAGCGGTTCAAAGGCGGATCACGAGAAGCACGCCCACCAAACGTGGTGAGCGGCCTATACCGAACCCGTTGAAATACAAGGGTCCGGGAAGAAAGCCTTCGCGCCTCGAGCCGACACGAATCGAGCGATCCCTCCTCGACGGCCCTACGGGCCATTCACTCCGATTGGGTAGCGCCTACCAGTGACCTAGAGCGGCTGCGTCTCCGAACGGCGGTGCACCGATCACTCAGTCTGGACGCGTAACGCTCTGATGGCGGAGTGCGCACTATCGGCACGTATCGAGTGGCGTGGGTCAGTGCGGGCCGGTGGCCGTGAAGTGAGCAATGGAGCCGACCATGTCGATCTCGACCGTCTCAAACGACTCCTCCAGGATCTGGCGCAGCCCTTCTTCGGTGTCCGCAAGGTTGTCGAAGCCGCCTTGCCGGTTGAAGGCCCACAGGATGGCTCGAGCGGCAAGTGTATGTTCTGCGGGGCTTCCCAGGACGGTCCCTCCGAACAACACACCGTCCGGTGCGAGCACGGCGGCGACGTTTCTGATCGCAGCAGCCTTGCGAGATTGGGGACCTGGCAGACAGTGGAGTACATAGTTGAGCGCCACCGAGTCGAACGGACCTTCCACCGGTAGTGGTTTCAATACGTCGGCCTCAACGGTGGTCACGTTCATCGACGCCAGTCGGCGGGAAGCGTGAAGGAGCACATTCGGATTGGGGTCGAGCAGGGTCACCTGCGTCCCAGGGGGTAGCCCGGCTTTGTCGAGGAAGTATCCGGTGCCAGGACCAACATCGAGATGTCTTTGTCCTACCTGGCGGTGATAGCGCTCTAATACGGGCGGGGTGGGGCACTTCCATACCACTCGGGCCATGAATCCGAGCACCCAAGGGTCATAGATCGCCAACAGCCAAGGCGTGTACTCCGCCTGGCCGGCATATGCAGGATCACTGGAATCCATCGTTACTCCTCAACGAGGATGCGCCCTCAGAAGCGATTGGTTCTCAATTCAAATCACATGTGGGGAACATCGTCGCCATCCCCGATCAACAGTTCTGCAGGGTTGAGGCGCTGATACCAGGCGGCGGGAGGTCGATAGTCAGTGCGGGTGGCATAGTCCTGAGGGTTCGTCTCGGCTCTTTCCTCCGTTGGAACTGTTCAATCGTTAGCCCATTCTCGGAGGTGACCACTCACCACGGCAGAGCCCAATTGCCCTTCGTTACGGAACTATCGCCATCGGGTTAGCTCACACCCCCGGATCAGCTGATCGGGAGCACTGACGCTCCGACGGGCTAACCGAACCGATCGGCACCTAGACGCTGGTCTCTGGCGGCGCTACCAGAAACGCTGGGAATCCTTGGTGAGGGTGCGTTACCGGCGTCAAGGGGCGGTGGTCGGTGTCGATAAGTCCGAGAAGTGCACTACTTCCGAACGAGGCGTGGCCGAGTCCACCGAGCGATGGTGGCTGTCTCGGCAGCCGGCACCTTTGCCGCCGCGTCCGGTCTCCTCTTTTCCGGACGATTCGAAGGGAAGCCGACGGTGATGCTGTTCGGCGGACTGGGAATGGCTGTGGCGGGTTGGTGCCTGTGGCAGTTGTGGACCGATCGCCTCTTCCCGGTGGCGGTCATGATGGTGGTCGCCGCCTCCATGGGTGCTCTTGGGGTGTTCACGGACCACGGTTTCCGGCTGGCGATCGCAGCCATCCTGGTGCTGTACGCGGCTGTGGGCGCCGTCATCATTGCCGACACTGGCGGGTTCTGGGCCTTCACCATCTTTGTGGGGGCCGTCGGTGGCTTCAACTTCGTGGCCTCCCGCCTCGGATGGGTCGCCATCGAGCAGGGAGAATCGCCCGGGGATCTGCTGATTGAGGGGATCGTCTTTTGGACCGCAGCCTGGGTATTCCGCAAGGTCCGCGACGAGATCGTCACCCGTGACCAACATCAGCAGTCCAAAGACGTTTTCCTGGCCCGGGTCGCCCACGAGCTCAGGACCCCGTTGACCTCTGTGCTGGGCTATGCGGAGCTCATCGCAAAGGATCCCGCCGCCCCCCCCGAGGTTCGGGAGCAGGCCGAAGTCATCGCCGATGAGGGACGGGCCATGGCAGCGGTCATCGACGATTTCACCCTGGTGTCTCGAACCGATGATGACCTACTCACCCTCAAACCGGTCACCATCCTCGTGCAGCCAGAAGTGGCCCGGGCTGTAGCCAGCGTCCCGGCCACCACAATCCACATCCACACCACCGGTTCCACCACCGCTGTCGTCCACGCCGATCCTGACCGCCTCCGACAGATGCTCCGGGTGCTCATCGCCAACGCGGTTCAACACGCCACCTCGGTCGTCGAAGTCGCAGTGAGCGAAGACGAAGACACGACCATCATCGAGATCATCGACGACGGAGCCGGACTGGCAGGAACCGACATGACGACTCTCGTCGAGGCGTACCATCACACCCACACAGAACCGGGGCAACCAGAACGCCTGGGCTTGGGACTGTTCGTAGCTCACCGACTGGCACAAGCCATGGCCATAAACCTCAGCTGGGATCGCGACCGCAACCTCACCGTTTTCAGACTCCTCACCCCCAACGGGGCGCCCCAATCCGACAGCGGGCAAATCGGAACCGATCACCCCGGACGCCGCCCGATCCGCAACCGCGTCTGGGGGGAACACAGAACGCTGTCCGATCACCCGATCGGTCCGAACGCATAACACCCACCCGCGGCGAACGCTCCTGAACGATGATTATCGGCACGAAACGCTCCAACCCCCTCACCGCACATACCGGCACTTAGCGGGTGTGCTGACAGCCGACCACGTGCTGTCTCTAGTTTCAAGAGCTGCCCACTAACCGTCGCAGGACCCTGCTAGGCCTCCCTGCCACTCAATCTCCTCTTGTTCGACTTGTCCGGTCACTCCGTACCAGTAACAGAAGTCATCGGCTTGAACTTGGACGCGGAGGTCGACGAGGCTCTGGTCGGCATAGATCCCGATTATGCGGGTTACCTGCGGATCTTCGATGCCAGGCTCTTGAGCTTCTGCGTAGGCGATGGCCGCATCCGCCGGAGTCGAGTAGACGGGTCCAGACGTCTCCGGGACCGCCGTCATGGTGGTACCGGTTTGGATCTGGAACGGGTCGGATCCCACCGAAGTCTCAGCGGGTGAGACCAGCCATCCGAGACCAAAGGCCACGGTGAGCAGGAAGGCGATCGCCGCCACCATCCAACCTCGGACGCCTGGTCTAGTTGTCATCTCTCGTGCGGTCAACGCAAGTGGCCACTCTCGGCCGGCGGAAGGGGCCTGGTCGACAAGTCGCCCATAGCTCCGACGAAACGCATCGACAAGATCGCGGTCGTCGTGTTCAGTGTTCATCGAGGACTCCTTTCAGTTTGCGTCGTGCCAGATAGAGGTACCGCTTGACGGTTCCGGGGCGTATCCCCATGAGATCGGCGGTTTCCACGACAGTCATCCCTGCCCAATAGACGAGATAGGTTGCCGCTCGCTGCTGTGGGGGCAGTTCGAGCACCGCCTGGAGGATGTCTGGTTCCGGGTCATCGGCCGGCACCATGCCCGCTTCGCCGATACTCAAATGTGTGCGGCGACGACTGAGACGCGTCTTGCACTCGTTGAGAACGGCCCGAAAGAGATAGGCGCGGGGCTCGTCCAGATCTTGGAGTCGCTTTCGGGCCAGGATCCGAAGCACCACCACCGTCGAGACGACATCCTCAGCTCGTGTCGGACCGACCAACACGGTGGCATACCGGATCAGATCGTCCTGATTCTTCCTGAAAATCGACTCGTCGTCCACACTTCAACCACTCGCGAAGTAGTCGAATGGTTGCACTCCGCCTCGAACCAACCAGCACCGATCAACAATTCTGGGCGGATAACGACCATTTCGCGAGGTGCTCGATATCGGCACTTCGTGCTCGCCTGAGAAGCTTCAGGCAGTTGTTTGGGCGTCGCTCATCACGACAGCCGAGATCTCATCAGCGATTTCGACGATGGTGAAGTCAGTTGTGCGAAGCGCGACCTTGTCGGCGAGTGACGGGCTTTGCCGCATCACATCATCTTTCGAGATGTCATGCCAGATCGGGAGCAAGACCTGCTTGTTGCTTACTGACATCGTGACGAGTCCATCCAGTTCATACTGCGGCCAGCCCTTCGCGAAGAAGTGATGAGATAGGACGACTACTCCAAAGCGGCTGTTGGTAATCCCTCTATCGATACTGCGCCGCAGGCTGTCGCCGACCCTGAGTTCAAACTCGTCATACCACACCGAGAGCCCTCGCTCCTGAAGAGCTCGAGCGAGTGGGCGTACGACGAGGTCTTTGTCCTCGGTGGCATGGGAGACAAACACATCGAACTGGCGGCCTTCTGCGTTTGCGCTGAGCTCGGCGATGTTGTCAGCAATCCCAACGAGATCCTGTCTCGGCTCTCGAATCGGTGGAAGTGGTTTCAAGGCGGCTCCATTAATGACCTTGAAGCCAGCTCGGGTGGTTCCCCTAAGCCCTTGCATGTCGACCACTGCGTGCCAGTGCCCGGAGTGTGGGATCGGAATCCGGACCGGAGATTTAGTGGCCCTTCCTCCATGGAACCTATGTTGTTTGCCCTGCTTGTACTGCGAGAAGTTGGAGGAGTCGAGAAGACGCACGTTGGCTCCCCGTGTAAGGGTCACGACCAGGACGTCACCCTGAGATCGGTTCCCCAGATCCGAATGCAGGTAATTCACAATGCCCGCATCCTAGTCGAACGTGCGTTCGCTTGAAGCCAAACCCAGAGCGCAGACCAGACATCCCGACCGGCACCAGACCAACTGATCCCGCGATAACGCTCATTCGCAAAGTGCACGGGATCGGCCCTTCGTGCTCGAGCTGAGAAAGCATGAGCTGTCCCTGCTCTCTCACAGCCAAGGCGGTGGTTCGAGATCTGAAGCCTCGGCGAGCATGATGGCCTCCTGGGACTGCTCAAGGATTCCGTCGACCATTGCCAATGCTTTGGCGGCGTGAACGTTTCGCAGTGCACCCGCTACTCGCCCGTGGAGCATTCCGTGGCGCGAAGTAGCAGCGCGCTCGATCGGCTCGAGGAGTGTTCGAGGGGCAGACTGGCTCATGTAGTCGTGGGCGACAACGAGCGACTCCCAGGATTGGGTTGACCGCTCGGTCAGCGCCTGACTCGCAAGGTTGCCTTTCCGATAGAACGTGCCCTGACCGCCCAGCCAGGTACGCAAGTCACGCCAAAGGCCCTCAGCAATGGTCAGCCATGCTTCAGCCGCTGGGCCGAACAATCCGGCGGTGGTCGCGGCAGCAGCCTCGCCGGAGAGGAAAGCCCATTGCCATATCGCCCTGACCGGGAGCGTGGAGATTTCTTCTACAACTCTCTCAAGCTGCGATGGATCGAGGACTAGCGGTGCCAACCACTCGTCCACATCGTCGGGGTCTGACCCAACCTCAATGAACTTGACCGCAACTCGGTAAAAACGAACTGGTATGCCACGGTCTACCACCCGGGAGAAGGTCCAACCTCGGGGAGCTAATCGTTCCATGAACTCCTGGTGGCGGGTGGCCAAGATTTCAAGGTTCTGCCTCGCCTCGGAGAAATCAGGCGGTTCTTCACCCAGCATCTTTGATGTGAGAGTGATGTTGTCGAGGAGGCGGCTCATCGCCGACATACCTTCAGCGACGGTGGGTGCCATTTGATACATGTTCTCGAAGAACTCGCCTGGAGACTGTTGGACAGCGATCATCTCCCGAACGAGCTCTTGGGTGAATGCTTCGGGTTCGTCTGCAACGAACCGCACTCGGATCGAGCCGAGACCTATTGCCCAGGCTGTTCCTTTATCGAGGTTCTTAACGGAGCCGACTATCGGCTTTGGGCCATGGGTCTTGCCATTGAACTCAAGTGAGATTGTGCCGGACTCGAGGAGCACGGCGGCTGGCCGATGGTTGGCGGTTCCACGAAAGCTCGTCACCCTCTCCAGGCTATTGCCGGTTCTGATGCGCTGTTGGAGACCTCGCGACCCCGGCAGCGATTGGGCTTGGGTGAATCACTGTGCCACGCCGCACCGATCATCTGATATCGGCGCGTAACGCTCCAATCCCGGTGTGCTCACTATCGGCACGTC
>Ga0326597_10007592_pt1 | contig 14740 bp, 12 predicted proteins | sample RVTome_12_FD_203789 | JGI IMG/M metagenome (GOLD analysis project Ga0326597, IMG submission 203789) | Soil microbial communities from uranium-contaminated site in the Upper Colorado River Basin, Wyoming, United States - RVT100D185 | ecosystem: Environmental > Terrestrial > Soil > Contaminated >... | reverse complement strand
TGAAGATCATCAGATTGGCAGACCAGGAGTGAATCGAGCGTACCAGCCAGCCGAATGTGACTTCGGTCATGATAAACTGAACCGATTCAAAGGCCTGTTCGGAGGAGGGTCGGTAGTAAAGTAAAAGCAAAATTCCGGTTATCACCTGTACTACAAATAAAAATAAAGTCATCCCCCCTAAGTAGTACCAAATCGTATGCTTATGCAAAGGGACGGTTTTATGAGCAGCTAACTCTTGAAATTTCTTTAAATCAACCCTCTCATCTAACCATTGATAAATTTTTTGTAATTTGATAACTATCTTCACGTGACTCAATCTTTAAACTAATTTCTTGCTTACCACGATTTCATTTCCCTTCACGAATACAGAGTATTCCTCTAAGGGTCGGGGGGGTGGTCCGGAAATATTTTTGCCATTCAAATCGTAATGTCCGTTATGGCAGGCACACCAAATGTGGGAGGCATCGGAACGGTATTGAACCGTGCAAGATAAATGGGTGCAGGTAGCCGAAAAGGCCTTGAATTCACCGGTGGGGGTACGGATCAAAATCCCGGCTTTGTCCCCGAAGCGAAAAATTTTGCCGGAATTGGGGGGTAATTCGTCCAGATTCCCAGCCACCACCGAGGAAGAGATTGCTTCGGGAACCCCCGGGGGAATCAAATATCTCAGCATGGGATAGATGATGGCTCCCCATAACGCCACTCCTCCGGCACTTACCAGATAATTTATAAAACCCCGCCGAGAGATGGTCTTGGGAGCGTTCTCTTCCATTTAGAATAAAGTTAATTCTGATTGGGACGATTTGGCAATTCTTTTAATTTTTCTCCTTCATTAATTTTTCGTAGAACTATCTTTGGTAGCTTTGGTTGTATCTTTGGAGACACCACCAGCATCTTTTTTGGTTGAACTTTCTGATTTAGTTGCCGGTATGGTCATGGCTTTCGCAAAATTATAAACTGAATCTATCTCGGCTTCTTTGAGCTTTTTATTAAAAGCCGGCATTTTAGCTTTCCCTTCTTTAATGGCTTTTTGCCACTCCTTGGACAATTCAGCCGTTAAAGTTATTTTGGTGAAATCTCTAATGGGAGCTTTCAGCATTTTAGCCATCTTTTCCACACCTTTTCCATCTGCCCCATGGCAGGAGGCGCAGTACTTTTTATAAAGTTCCTGAGCCGTGAGTGGTTTCTGGGCTTTGAGATTTTCCTGAAATACTAAGAATATAAATAAAGTGGATATTATAACACCCGCCAATAACAGAGCAGATTTTTGGGGTTTCATGTTCTTCTCCTTTTAAAATTGATACGCTAATCTAAGTCCAAATAAGTGACCTTCATAATCCGGTTGTAAGGCAGCTAAAAATATCGACCTGGTTCCCTGAGTCCCGCCTGTCCCTAACTCCTGGGGAGTTATGTTCTCGATGGTGAAATCATCGATAAAATATTTCTCAAACCGGTACTCACCCCAGACCGACACCTTCTCTGAAATCTTATACTTAATGAAAGAATTGGCAGACTGTAATTCATTCTTGGTTATGGGCCAGGGAGCTGCATTACCCGATGAGGCCCCTCCCGGAGTGAAATAGTTTTCGTTCCTGCCCCAGGTGTAAGAATAGGTGTAGCTGGCTTGCCAACTTAGTTCTTGGGGTAAAATATCCAGCATAAAACCGAGTGAAAAGACATCCGTCAAATCTTTGACCTTGGTACCCCAATCATCCAGAGTATCGTCCGTTCCGGCACCACCCACCACATTCCTATAACGGGACTGCATGTCCGTGAACAGGAATTCCCGGGTGTAATCTCCGTAAAAACTGAATCTGGAAACCGGATAGAAATCTACCCCTACTGAGAGGGCCGTGGACTTAGCTTCTTTGACCCCATAATGACTCTCCGGATAATCGTCCAGCTGAATATTGGCTCCCAACATCAGATCTATTTTTTCAGATATTTCAAACGAGGCCTGGGACACAAACCTATCCCGATCCCGGTCAGCTTGGTCGAATCTCCGCAATTCTTCCAAGTGCGGGTTAACGGTTGCCTCTCCCTCTGGATAAGTCTCTTCCACCGCATCCGGGTCATAAGCTTTTGCCTTTCGCTCTGAACGGGTATAACTGTTGCGCAGGGTCCACCCGGAAAGCGGGAATAAATCCAACGAAAAGCGGAAGCTGTTCTCGCCGGACTTCCTCACATTCCTGAAATCACGCGAAAAGCGTTCATAATTGTACCCCAGACCTACAGAGACATAAGAAATCGGTTTGAAACTGGCTTTGAGGCCGTAGTATCTCTTGATATATTCATACGGTAAACTGGCCCGGCCTAAGGTATCTAGCTGGTAATCGCCATAGGCAACCCGGCTGGGGAAAATAATCTCCTCGGTCTGATTATCAAATTCATAGTATTTGAAATTAGCATCCAAAGTCAGCTCCTTAATCGGTCGGGCACTCACAAAATAACTTCCGGTTACGGTCCGGATTTCTCCTTCCAGACTGGATTTGGGAAGAACCAGCGGGTCAAGCGTATCCACTATAGCCGTGTTACTGGTATGCGGCAGGAAGTTTTCGTCTTGTCTGGTTATGCCATAACCCAAGCTAGCCCGTGACTGAATATTGAGATACGGTATCTTGACAAAACCGTTGATTGTGGTATTCCCGGACCAATTATCCGGGGCTACACCCATTCTTACTTTAGAGGTCCTGGCGGCACCGCCGGTGGTGTCGGTGAGCCGGAAGGGATTTTCCCAAATCAGGGCTTCCAACTTATTATCAAAGACCGATACTCCCACATCCCCTCTGATCGACCAATTTTTTTGTGCATACTGCGCTTGCGCATCGACCTGATGAGTCAAAAAATCAATCGGCTCCGGCATGTCAATCATGTTAAAAAACCCGGGCGTCCCGCTGGTGGCTTTGTATCCTTTCTTTTTCTCATTGGAATATGAAAATTTGAGGTCCACATCCCGAGTGGGAGAAATCTTTACCTCACCCATAGCTTTATCTCTTCTATAGGATAATGGGAATTTTTGGGCCTGGGAGAGGTAACTGGCCATCAATTGCCGGATCAGACTGTCGGAGGCAGTTTGCAGACGGGCCTGGATGGAATCAGCCACAGCATATACTCCCTTTTGAGTTTCACTGAAGAAGAGCTTGGAGTGGTTGCTAAAAATATGGGGAGTCTGGTCCCAGCTTAAATTCAAATAATATCTGCCGTATTTTCCTAAACGTAAAGCCGAGCTTTGGTCATTCTTGGCAATCCCATTGGCGTTGACTTCCAGAAAACCGATTTTGCTTCCCATCAGGTAGGATATCCGGTTTAAAACTACTCCTTCCCTGTAATCTCTGTATTCTAAATACTTGTTGGATAAGGTATGCCCCGAAATCTGATAGAAGCCTATATCGACATCCCCGCTGGTGGTAGTCTGGCTATATACCGGCAAAAAATTTATCAGGGCTAAACTTAGGATTAAAAAAAATAAGCTCTTTTTTTTCATTTTTCCTCCTATCTAAGGAATCTCACCCCAGACGGATGATTGGAGCCATGAATCTGGGAATGGCAGTTGGCACAGGCATGGTTTAGGATGTAAAGGTTATCTGCAGTCTGGGGAATGGTTGGGTGTCTGGTTTCGATATGGCATCTCTGACACAGCCGGCGCACTTTGGTAATCAACATCTTATTGTGATTAGTCCCGTGTGGGTCATGGCAATTCAAACAATTCTCCATCACCGGAGGATGCGGCCACAAAAAAGGTCCTCTTTTTTCGGCGTGACATTTATAACAGGTTTCATTGACCGAGTTCTCCACCAGCAATTTGTCGGTGTTGCTGCCGTGGGGATTGTGACAGGAACTGCATTCCAATTTTCCATCCCGGATACCCATGTGATAGGATTTCAGGGTCTTGGCCTTTTGGGACTTATGACAGGAGCCGCATAATTCATCGACCTCGGCCTTGGCTAACAAAAATCTGTCCGAGCGGTTTTCTTTGATGTGGTGACAGGTTGCGCAAGCCAAATCCTTGGAATCATGAATACTTCCCTGCCAATTTAAATGAGTTTTCTGGTGACACTGCAAGCAGGCGTTATTCTGCTCAGCTACCGGTGTCTTGGTTTTTTTGGCAAAAGAGACCAAGGGTTTCACATTATTGGGGTCTTCAGAATGCATACTCCCCGGTCCATGGCAGGATTCACACCCCTTTTGCTCCAGCTCATTTCTGGGGTCCTGGGCTATTTTGAAATGGATGGTATGCTCGTAGGTTTCCAAAACGTCCTGGTGACAGGTCAAGCACATTTCGGAACCGACATAGGTGGCACCCGAGACAGATTCCTGGCTTTGCGAGGTCAAACTCCACCAGCACAGAAAGAAGATGGCTAAATAAACGGCGGCGAGACAGGTCAAAACCTTATTTTTATTTTTATTTTTCATCCGGCCTCCTTCCTACTTTTTAGTTCTCATTTTAGAATTTATTAAAAAATAACATCCATACTACTAATTTGTCAAGAAAAAACCATGGCTATTACACTGATAATCTAAATCTGTAAAAATTTTAAAACTCTTTTCATTTTTCCTCCTTCTTCTAAGAGTTAGTCGTCCTCAGTTATAAAATGAGTTATAAAATCTTCTCCCATCATCTCTCGGTGTTCCATCATCATATCGCGACGCATACTCTCCATATTCCTGCCCATATAAATCATGTACTCAGTATGATGTGACATGCTGAAATCTGGTAAAAATAGGCAAGAATCTCTTTTAGAATTCCATTGAAAATGTCCCGGAAAAGACCTAGACCGCATCCACTGCATCATCTCCCCATAATCCATCGTAGCCTCCCTCAAAGAATCCATCACTTGATACATAATCTCTCCTCCTACCAAGCAGAGGTTTTGAGCTACCGAACTGGTATCCATAGGAGAGGTGAAAATTATCTGTAGCGCAGATGAAATTGGAACATTACCTGCTCCATTGGTTGGTTGAACTGAAAGAACAAAAGTATTTGAGGGACCGGAGATTACTTTTGTATTTTTACTACATCCGAATAATAGCACAAGTCCCATAAGGGCGACTAAACCAGCTACTATTTTCACTAAGTTTTTCATTTTCAAGTCTCCGTATATCAATAGTTTTTACTTTCTAAATTGACCTAAGTTATTTACTTTTATTGTGATTTGTTTCACAATCTCCAGGCTTTTAATCTCCTTTATAGTCATCTGGGGTTCTATTTCAGTTCTTTTGAAGAAATACTTCTGACAATCCAGCAACCAGTTCCAGCCACAAGCTTTAACATTTTTTTCATTTTATCTTCCTTTTGTATCACTCCGTTACCTTCAACTTAATTAACCTTTCAAAATAGTTACCAACCATTCCTCTTTTAGCATTACCTTTTACTGATTCCCCTTTAGTAAGCATTACTTGTAAAATTAGTTCGGACTCTTGGGCAGCATCACTTGGTCTAATAGTCATTGGAAGGACCGTGATCTTGGCCCCTTCAAATCCTGCCAAGGTATCTCCCACCATCCTACAGGACATAGGAAGATTTACATCCCAGCCAGCAGCAAATTTGGATAGAGAACTGCTACCAATTGTTTTGGGATCAACGTAAAGCCAGGCATTCCGATAAGGACTCTCCTCTTTATCATCTTTAGACCGACCAATCACAGTAAATAAGGTCTTGGCTTGATTTCTTTTGACCGAGATTATAAAACTTCCGTCTGCTTGTTTTAAAGATTTTTTGGTCTCCTTTTCAACTATATCAATGATAGTTTTTTCACTATCTTTCCAGGGACCGTTATTTACGTGGCAGTTAAGACAGTTTTTTGACTTTCCCAGAATTCCTACGGCCGGTGGATATGATAATGCTTCCCTGGGGTCATCCAGAATCAGGGCTAAAGCGCTCAGTATCAAAACTCCAATAATTAAAATAAAAATACTGATTATTCTTGTCTTCATTTTTACTTTTCCTAAAATAAAAATCTTAAAACCTCCTCCAAATCATTTTAAACCTTTTGAGTTTATATTTCTGACAATCCAGCAACCAGTTCCAGCCACTTCTGGAGTCTTGACTGCTCGACCAGCTAACACATCCTCCAAAACATTTTTCAAATAAGGTTTATCGACTCGGCCCTGATTTAAGTTGCTATCGTCAATGGGACCCCTATATACTTCCTTTTTGGTCGAGTCCAGAACAAAGGCCTGGGGCGTATGGGTGGCTTTGTATTTATTCAGCAAAGTCCCGGCCGTATCCAGAATATAGGGTATGTCCCATTTGATGGAGCGGTAAAAATATTCTATAAAATCAGAGCTTTCACCTTTATTGGAAAAAACTAAATAAAACTTAATCCCTTTGGTTTTGTTTTGATTGAGCAGGCTTTCTACCATCTGCCGGTGGGCATCGGTACAAGGGCACAGACTTGATACAAATATCAGTACTGTGCCCTTGGTTCCTGGGGAAAAACTCCTAACCTGTTTAGGAGGAGCGTTTAGGGAGGTATTTCCCCACACCACACATGGGAAGAGCATTAATATGAATATGGAACTGAATTTGCGCATGGCTTTGCCCCGTTCTACTTACTGGCTATGGTCTCGCTTTTGGCTACAATTTGTCCTACTGCACCTAGTTCTACATCCGCGAATTCATGGTCCACAAAAGTGTAAATTCCAGCTTCCGGGATGACAAACTCTACAATGGCGCCGTTGCTGGAACCTAGAATTACAGTCTGTAACCCTCTCTGTTCATTCTGGGGATTTCCGTCAAACCAAACATTGTCAAACAAAGTGCCTACAACGTGGAAACTGGAGGTTCCATTCGGCCCGGCGTTCAAAATATAAAGCCGTATTCTTTCACCCGCTTTGGCTTGTAAGGGCTTGTCGACATACTGTTTTGGAATCCCGTTAAAAGTTACATAGGTGGCTTTCTTTTGTTTGGCCGCTTCCATATCCACCAAGTACATACCGCTTTTCATCTTGGTTAAGTATAACTCGCTTTGCACTAAAGCAAATTCCCGGTCCACTTTGGTGGGGTAACCATTTTTCGGCTCCACAATGGTCATTCCAATCATACCATAAATCATGTGTTGTAAAATAGCTGGGGAACCGCAGTGATACATAAATACTCCGGGATAATTAGCTACCCATTCGAATTTAATTGTAGCTCCGGGAATTACTTCCCGGTATTTATCAGCCGGATTAACCATAGCGGCATGGAAATCAACCGAATGCGGTGTCGGGGGAGAGAAGGAAACCGTTTGGTCCGAACGATTGGTCATTGTGAATCGGACTCGGTCTCCTTGGCGAACATGCAACACTGGACCAGGCAGAGTTCCTCCAAAAGTCCAGGCCACGAATTTCACCCCTTCGGCTACCTGAATTTCGCTGTGAGTCACATCCAAACGGACTTCATGGACTCTGGCATTGGGGATAGGATTTACTTCTGGAGCAATACTTAAAGCCGAGCCTGAATAGAGTTCAGAAGTAGTTGGCTGTTCCATCGAGATTTGGGCTTCCGGTGAGCCGTAGACCGCCTCTTTCAAAGATTCGGTTTGCCCTTCCCCACCACAACCTGAAACCAGCCAGCTAAGACCTAACAATAAAACTACCGATATCAGAGAGACCACCATAATAGTTGGTAATTTGAGCCTCTTTAATGTGTTAAATGACATAACTCCTCCTTTATGGTTTATCTGCTTACTCTTTATTTTATCGGCATATTATTATATGAATATATGAACCTTTACTCAGCTATTATACGAAATAAAACATTTCTTGTCAAGTAAAATATCGGAAAATCTGATATATTTTTTGAGTGAATTGGTGCATATTTTGCTAACCTTTCGGGCTTCTTTTGGTTTCCCGCATTTTCCACATATCAGCTATGGTCAATTTTTGTACCCTTTTTTTCAACAACCGGCGGAATTGCTTCCATTCTTTATGCAGAGCACAACTGTTGGGCTCCTGGCATTTATCCAGTCCCAAAATGCAGACCTTATCCAGATGATCCAGCCCTTCGTAAACCTCTATTACATCGCTGACTTTTATCTTGCCAGCCGGCCGGCTCAGTTTAAACCCCCCTCCCGGACCTTTGACTGATTTGACTAAATTTTCGTGATCTAAATAATTCAGAATTTTAGCCAAAAAATACTTAGGAATATCCTCGGCCTGGGCAATATCTTTTACCTGAACCGGACTGCCATTCCCCTTCCCGGCCAAGTATATCAAAGCCTGCAGAGCATATTCAAAACTGGGTGAAAATATCATAAATTGTTCCTTCTCTGAATATATGACCTATTACTCTTGAATTATACACCGCTATTACCGGCTTGTCAAGTGATTTTTTTAGAAATTTGAAGATTTTAGGGCTAATTCAAAAGGCACAGCAAATCAGCTCGGCCAGTAATATTTTATCAACCTACAACCCGAAGCAGAAGATAATAAATTCTGAAACATTGCTTCATAAATAATTGGCTCCGCTTTTACTTTGTGAGCCGAACTCTTGTTCTGCTAATTTTGCCTGGGAAGACTTTTGTAAAAAATGTGAGAATCAATTTTTCTTATTACCCGGTCTGATTATATCAGACTCAAGCCATTCCAACTCTTCTGCCAGCACTTTTTTGCTAATCAAGTTCGATAAATTATCCTGATTCCGGCTAAGCTCTTTGAAACTCCCTTGAATACGAATTCGGGCCTGCCGGCAAAAGAAGTCCGCCAACTTCCGACAATTTTCAGCTTTCTTTTGACCAGGCAGAGACTCGGCATAAGAGCAGACACAGGAGATTACAAAAAGTTCGGTTCCGATATCAACCAATCTATTTAAAGTATTCTGTTTGAAGGCCAGTTTCTGCTGAAGGAATATGACTTTGTGAAACAGCCTTCTGGCCAGCTTTTTGGCCGTTTTGGTGACAAACCTCATGTGACCGTCAAGAGGTTCAGTCAATTTTCTCCGGCCCGACCAGAACGCGGGAGTCCATAATTTGAGATACCACCAGAAATAATGAAGCGCCAGGGATAAAGCCGGCCTTATCTTTCGAGCCGCAGAGACCTTGGGGTCCAAAATAAATTTCATCCTTTTGATATGAGAATCAAGGGCTTCTCTGGCAATAAAAAGATGCATTATTTCGCTGGACCCCTCCACTATGGTATTCAATCGGGAGTCCCTCATAGCCCGCTCTAAAGAAGGACTCTCTTCATTTCTCCCTGCCAGAGAGGGTCCGGATTCATACCCCCGTCCACCTCTAATCTGGAGCGCCTCATTGACCACCTTCCAGTTCTGTTCAGAGCAAAACAGTTTGGCCATGGCTGCTTCCAGGCGGATGTCGCATTTTTTTTGGTCAGCCATAAAAGAGGTAAGCCAGGTTATGGCTTCCATGGCGAAAATAGCGGCTGACATGTCGGAGAGCTGGGAGGCGACGGCTTCATGCTCACCGATAGGAGATCCCCACTGAACCCTTTCTTTAGCCCATCTGCGGGCTACCCACAAAGACCATTTACTCAATCCAGTGGCTGCCGCAGGGAGAGTGAGCCGACCAGTGTTTAAAGTTGTAAAAGCTAGTCTCAATCCCTCACCTTCAGCCAGAATAATATTCTCCCGGGGAACTTTCAGATTGCGGAAACGAAGTACGCCGTTCTGAATCGCATTTAGGCCCATAAATTTACAGCGATAAGCCACTTCAAATCCGGGGCTGTCGGTCTCCACGATAAAAGCTGTGATCTGGGGCTTCTCTTTGCCATTAACAATCTTCGGTGGGGTCTGGGCCATTACCACTATGACATCTGCGATATTTCCATTGGTACACCAAAGCTTTTCTCCGTTTATCAAAAAATACTTCCCTCCTTCTACGGGAGTGGCGGTGGTTTTCATCATACGGGGGTCAGAGCCAGCCCCGGCTTCGGTTAAAGCAAAAGCTGAAATAGCCCCTTTTCTGAATCGGGGAAGATATTTCTTTTTCTGCTCCTCGGTTCCGAACAAAAGCAGCGGCTGGGGCACCCCGATGCTCTGGTGAGCAGACAAAAGAGCGGCGGTTGAACCACAATAACTGCTTATCAGATGAATGACCCGGTTGTAATTTACCTGACTGAATCCCAGGCCCCCATATTGAGTGGGAATCTTAAGGGCAAATGCCCCCATTTCACGCAATCCGGCCAGGACTTTTTCAGGGATTTCTCGGGTCTGGTCAACCTGTTCCGGGTCAAGGTTGTCTCTCAGAAATTTTTCCAGTTGATTCAGGAATCTATCTCCTTGTTGCTTATCTTCTTGGGACTGCCGTGGGAAGGGATAGATTAATTTCCAATCGATGGTTCCTTGAAACAAGCCGGAGACAAAACTGGGGTGCTGCCATTCGGCCTGGCGTGATTCTTCGGCTAACTCCAGAGATTCTCGGCTTTCCTGGGATACCTGTTTATCAAAAAGGGTTGAGCTCATGCGTACTCCGGTTTTCTGTTTGAGTCATGAGTATAGAACGACTGCCTTTGCCTGGATTTTTCAAGGAGTAAATCACAGGGTCGGAAGCGCTCCTGTCCAAACTGATTTTGAAAGTTGACCAGGTCTGTTACCATTGCCTCAATCCCTATCGAATCGGCGTATCTTAAAAGTCCGGCCCGAAAAGGAGGAAATCCTATTCCGGCAATCATTCCCATATCAATGGTCTCCGGACAGGTTACCACTTTTTCCTCCAGACATCTGGCGGCTTCATTTACCATGGTGTAAATCATTCTTTTAAGGGCGGCTTGGTCAAAAACTTCCCCCCTGTTATTTATTTTCGTCATTCTATAGACTTCGGGGTTAGGAATTTTTCTTTTTCCGGTATGAAGATAAAATCCCTGGCTGCTTTTTTTGCCAAAGAAACCTTTTTGAACGAGATTGTCAAGGATTGAGGCAATCCGCATCCTTTCCCCGAAGGCATCCTGTAATATCTTAGCTACTTTGTATCCCACATCTATCCCTACCTCGTCAGCCAGCTCCAAAGGACCTAAGGGCATCCCGAACCGGCGGGCAATTCTATCAATTTTTTCAATCTGCATTCCTTCTTCCAGCAGAAAAGCGGCTTCATTCAGATAAGGAAAGAGAATTCGGTTCACTAAAAAGCCGGGTCTATCTTGGACGATGATTACGGTTTTTCCCAGTCCTCTGGCAAAAGCTATGACTGTAGCCAGAGTTTGGTCGCTGGTCTTTTCTGATTTTATTATCTCAACTAAGGGCATGCGCTGAACCGGATTGAAGAAATGTAAACCCACCACTCTTTCCGGATTAGAAACGGCTTCTGCCATCTTGCTGATTGAAAGAGCTGAAGTATTGGAAGCCAGAACTGTTTGAGGAAAAACCACCCTACCTAGCTCTTGAAATACTTTTTGTTTTACGCTTAAATCCTCTATCACAGCTTCTATAATTATATCCGCATTCTCAAAACCCTGATAAGTAACCGTGGGTGAGATTAACCCCAATTTATATTCCACCTGATTTTTTTTCAGTTTTCGGTTTCTCAAGGAGTAATCGAAAATTTCCCGGGCGGTTTTTAGAGCTTTTTTCAGTGGCTCAAAATTCACATCTTTTATCCGGGTGGGAATGTCGTGAGAGCTGGTAAGGTGGGCTATACCTCCCCCCATTAGACCGGCCCCTACAATGGCGTATTTTTTTACGACGGACGGCTTAACCTGGTCCGCTACCCAGGGGAATTTTTTGAACTTCTCATTCAGGTAAAATACTTTTATCAGGTTCCTGGATACCTCTGTTACTGCCAGCTGACCGAATGTTTCACTTTCCAAAACGAAACCGTTTCGATTACTTTTGCCGTAGGTGCGTTTAATCAGCTCCAGTGCCTTAAGGGGTGCCGGATAAAAACCTTTGGTTTTTTCCAGAAGATTTTTTTTGACCTGATGGAAAAGAATGGCTCTGCCCAGAGGATTATTTTCCAGCAAAGCTTGCGAGAGTCGCTTAGGTCGGTTTCTGGTTATCTTTTCTCTTCCCTCCAAAATCCCCCGCACAAAATTGAAAGATTCCTCTTGTAATCTGGCTTCTGAAAATAATCTCTCTACCAACCCGTATTTTAGGGCCTCCCGGCCGGAAATAATCTGTCCGGATAAAATCATCTTTAAAGCCGGAGCAAGTCCGATTAATCCGGGAAGCCGCTGGGTTCCGCCCCAACCCGGCACCAGCCCGAGTTTTACTTCCGGCAGTCCGATTTTTACCCGGTCGCTGAAACTTGCCACCCGGTATCTGCAAGCCAGGGCTAATTCCAGTCCACCTCCCAGACAGTCACCATTAATTACTGCCAGAGTGACTAAGTCCAGTTTCTCAAGAGCATTGAAAATCTGTTTCCCTTTTTCAGACTTTTCTTTGGCTTCTTCTGACGAATGAATTTGCTCGATTTCCTTTATATCTGCTCCGGCGATGAAACTGCCGTTTTTTTTGCTGGTAAGCATAAGAGCCCTTACTTCCGGCTGTGATTTTTGAGCCAGCTGATTAAGAATTTGGGCCAATTCCTGCATGGTAGCGGAATTCAAGAGATTGACTTTCGAATCCGGCTGGTCAAACTCGAGGATGGCGATTTCATTTTCTATTTTCAACTGTAGAGAATTCATCTTTCTAAAATTATAGCCCCTCCCTGGCCGCCACCCACGCACAAAGACGCCAGCCCGAACTTGGCATTTCTTCTTTTCATTTCTTTCAGCAAAGTCAGAATCAATCTGGAGCCGGAGGTTCCCACCGGATGTCCTAAAGCGATGGCTCCTCCGTTGACATTGAGTTTATGCGGGTCAATTTCTCCCGCTGTTCCGGGGCTGAAGATATTTTCTGCGGCAAATTTTTTAGAGCTCAAAAGCTTCAGACAAGCCAACACCTGGGCCGCGAAGGCTTCATTGATCTCAACTAAATCTATATCTTTTAATTTAAGCCCGGCTTTCTCCAGAACATTTGGAATGGCGTAGGCCGGACCCAGCCCCATTTTGGAGGGCTCGACCCCCACATAGCTGTAAGCCCTTATGTATCCCAAGGGCTGGTAACCCATTTCCCTGGCATTTTCTTCTTCCATTACCAGAAGGGCACAAGCCCCATCTGTAACCTGGCAGGAATTTCCTACGGTGACGGTTCCGGTGTGCCTTTCGAAGAAAGGTTTAAGCTTCCCCAATGATTCTAAAGTCAAATTCCCACGGGGTCCATTGTCATGTTCTACTACTTGGTCAAATTTAGGCGGAACGATAAATGGCATAATCTCTTCACTCAATTTTCTGCTGCTTTCAACTGCTCTTTGATGGCTCATCAAAGCAAACTCATCCTGCTCTCGGCGGGTCACACCAAATTCTTTGGCTAAGACTTCAGCTGTCTGTCCCATATTCAGGCCGCAGACCGGGTCGGTCAGTCCCAGAGCTAAACCCGGAACCGGCTTAAAGTGCCGGGGTCTTAACCCCAAAAAAAGTTTTAGTTTCTCTGCCAGACTCTTGGCTTTATTCAGCTTCATAAATATTTTCGAGGTCTCCTTGCCAAACATCAGGGGAATATTGGACATAGATTCGGTCCCACCGGAAATTACTATCCGGTCAACACCGGTTTTTATTTTCTCCAGGGCACTGGTGATCGACTCCATCCCGGAGGCACAGTTTCGGCTGATGGTATAAGCCCTTTTCTGTTTCGGGATTCCGGCATAAAGAGATATCACCCGGGCTATGTTAGAAGCTTCTACCGGCTGGGCCACGGTTCCGATGATAACCTCATCCACAGCTTCCGGATTCAGATGAGTTTTTTCCAGAAGCTCCCGCACACAAACCGAGCCCAATTTCTGGGCCGGGACATCCTCAAACAGGGTCCAGGATTTGACAAAGGGGGTTCTCACCCCCTCCACGATAGCGATTCTTCCCATTTAATTTTTCTCCGGAACTTAAACTTTGGGTCTTTTATCCACAATCTTTTTGGCTTTGACCGCCGATTCGATTTCGGTTCTCTCTTTTATTTCCTCTGAAGATACAAAATTGATTCGGTTGAAAGAAATTTCAACCCGGGCTAAGACTTCCTGATTCAAGCCGGCCGTAAATTTTTCCCGGTTGGTTGATTTAAGAAGACTGACATAGAGTATCAGCTCATCCACTTCATAAGGGTCCTGGTCTTTTTTGGTAATCTCAATCTGCCAGTCATCAATCTCCTCTTTATCCTCTAAAAGATACTCTAAATTGTTCAGGTTTACCAGAGTGTCTTTGATTTTAGAAAGCTGGACATTTTTTATATTGGAGGCCCGCACGATATCGCTGGAAATTCTGGGAACCGTTCTCCCGCAATAAGGACAAGGAGAATACCGGATTCCGCCCCGGACTAAATCACCGGTGCGATAGCGCAGAACGCAAGTACCGCGAGCATCGATATTGGTATAGACTAATTCTCCATCCTCCCCTTCCCCTTTGACCTGGCCGGTCTGCGGGTCAATCACCTCGAACACCTCCTTGTCAGGGTAGGTATGGTAGCCGCTGGAGATTTCTATAGCGGTGGGACACTCCACCCAAGCCGAGCGGGATTCGGTAAAGCCGTAAGTCCCCATGATTTTCACATCCGAGGTGCCCATTTCCTGGAGCAAGCCGGATACTTTCCGCTTAAATCCAGGGGGTACCCGGGCCGCCCCCAGAACTATTCGATTCAGAAAACTCAGGTTGTGGTTCTGTTCACGGGCGGTTTTCAACAGGTGATAAACGAAACTGGGAACCCCAATCAAAAATTGCGGTTTTATTTTAAGCAGGGTGCGGATATTCCCCTCGGTGCCGATGGTCTTCCCTCCTCCGGTTG
>Ga0326597_10007591_pt1 | contig 14741 bp, 15 predicted proteins | sample RVTome_12_FD_203789 | JGI IMG/M metagenome (GOLD analysis project Ga0326597, IMG submission 203789) | Soil microbial communities from uranium-contaminated site in the Upper Colorado River Basin, Wyoming, United States - RVT100D185 | ecosystem: Environmental > Terrestrial > Soil > Contaminated >... | reverse complement strand
ATCGTGCGTGCTGATGATACCGGCTCCGCTGGGTGCGATTTCGGAGACGAATGCGATCGTGACCGTGTTTGCCCCATCGCGGAGGTTGGCGCGGGCGATTCGAATGTGATTACCGTTGAATGCCGAATTCGGCACGGTCCTCCCGTTCGTCGCAATGCTCGATACACGCCGGCCGCGGAAATCGAGGATGGCATCATCGGTCCCGGAGCGCGCGAACGAGATCGTGACCGTGCCAACCGCGCTATCGGTGCTCGACAAGTCGAAGGCCAGGTCGTATTGGACATCGCTCAGAGTGGCCGTCCGATGACGGGCCAGTTCCACCGAGACACCATGCCCGTCGAGAGCCGTTGCGCCCGCACTCTGTGCGGCAACAGGTCCGGCGATCATCACGCCCGCCAATGCGCACGCCACGCCATGTGTCATTCTCATGCTCTGCCCATCCTCCGTCGAGCCGCACGTTCGCGAATGTCGCATCCGTGCAGGTGGTCGTTGACGAGGCCCACGGCCTGCATGAAAGCGTAGCAGGTTGTCGGACCGACGAATGTCCAACCACGGCGCTTCAGTCCTTTGGACAACGCAGTGGATTCGCCGGTGAAGGGCATGGCGCGCAACACATCCCAGGTCACGCGGTGCGCTCGCGCTCGTGGTTCCGGTTGGTATCGGCGAACAAATGCGTGAAGCGACCCACACTCTTCCTGCAGCTCCAGGCACCGCCGGGCGTTGTGGACCACGCTTTCGACCTTTCCACGATGGCGTACGATCCCGGCATCGCCGAGCAGCCGGGCAACGTCGTGGGCGCGAAAGCGGGCAACGCGAGCGACATCAAATCCCTGAAACGCCGCACGGAAGTTCTGCCGCTTTCGGAGTATGGTGAGCCACGACAGTCCGCTCTGAAACCCCTCGAGACAGAGCTTCTCGAACAGGAGCGTGTCGTCGCGAACCGGGAATCCCCACTCCGAGTCGTGATAGCGGACGTAAAGCGGGTCATCGCCGCACCAACCGCATCGGGTCACGCCGTCGACAGTACTCAAGCCTTTGGGCACGCCACCGAAGATAACGAGTGCAGGAACTGGCGACTTCCGGTGCTCCACCGCGTCGGCGACATTCTTGAGAGCCACTCTCCAGGGGATCTCCATGTCTTCGCGACGCAGCTTTCTCGCCACAACAGGTGCCGGCATTGCCGGCGCAACTGTCGGGTTGTCCGGCATCGCGCCGGCGCAAGCGGGCCGCGACCTCCCTCCAGCAATAAGGGCGCTTGTGTCGATGCGATCGCAGGCAGCGCCTATTACGGCGGACGAACGGCGCACCCGGATCGAAAAGGCCCGCCGACTGATGCGGGAGAACGGGATCGACGCGCTCCTCCTGACAGGAGGAACGTCGATGGAGTACTTCACGGGCATTCGGTGGGGATTGTCGGAGCGCCTCCTCGCGGCTCTGATTCCGGCCAGCAGCGCCGCATTTCTCGTTACGCCAAAGTTCGAAGAGGAGCGCGCCATGGAGCAGGCTCACCAAGGACCGCTCGGCGCCGACGCAGATGTGTATGCGTGGGAAGAGGATGAAGATCCTTACGCCCTCATCGCGAGCGGCCTCAAGGACCGCGGACTCGCCACCGCCACCATCGGCGCCGAGGAAACGGTGCGGTTCGTCTTTGCGGACCGGACGGCGCAACTGCCGACCGTTCGCGTCGTGAGCGGAACGCCGGTCACGGCCGGCTGTCGCATGGTGAAGGACGACCACGAAGTCGCGCTGATGCGCCTCGCGTGCCAAGTGACGCTCAAGGCATATGCGGCGGCTTGGCAAAGCCTGAAGGTCGGCATGACGCAATCGGATTTTGGCGATCTCGTTGCCCTTGCGCACAGGCAGCTGGGATTTGCCGGCTCTGCCGGCGTGCAGGTGGGCAAGTTCTCAGCGCTGCCACACGGATCGGCGACGCCGCAGGTGGTTGGAGAGGGGACGATCCTCCTGATCGACGGTGGGTGCAAGGTGGAAGGGTACAGCTCGGATCTGTCCCGGACGTTCGTTCTCGGCAAGCCGACGCAGCGGATGCAAGACGTGTTCGAAGTCGAGCACGAGGCCCAGACTGCGGCGCTCAAAGCAGCCCGACCCGGAGTGGCCTGCGGATCGGTCGACGAAGCGGCCCGAAGGGTGATAACCGCCGCTGGTTTCGGACCCGACTACAAGTACTTCACTCACCGGGTCGGTCACGGCATGGGGATGGATGGCCACGAATGGCCATATCTGGTGCGCGGTAACCAGCTGCTTCTGAGCCCAGGGATGGTGTTCAGCGACGAGCCGGGCATCTACATCCCAGGGGAGTTTGGGGTTCGACTCGAAGATGATATGGTAATCACGGAATCAGGCGCCGAACTGTTCACGCCTCAGTCGCCGAGCCTCGAAGCACCGTTCTCGAACACATAAATGGCGCCACTCAGCCCCGCAGATAGGCAGAATCAGTCTCGTTGCAAAATGGCGTATTGCTTTGCAGTGTAATGTGTTTCACGTTTCATGGAAATGAAATCGATACAATTGCGACCGGGCGACGTCGCGATCGCCATGGAACTCGCCATCAGTGCCGACCGTGGCCTCACAGGCCTTGCGTCTGCTGTGTTTAGGAGCCTTGGCGAGGTCCATAATGCGATGGGGCGGTTGCGCGCTGCGCACCTCCTCAAGCCCATGGGCCGAGAGGTCGCCATCGGACCGCTGACGAACTTCATCCGTTGGGGGGTACCGCACGCATTCCCAGCGGTCGTCGGTGGGCTCACAACGGGGATCGCTACGGCGCGACTGGACTCTGCAGGGCAGCAGATGGATCCATCGGTGTCTGGTGCGACCGTCGAGTTCGTCTGGCCCGATTCGTCGGGGCCGTCACGCGGGCAGGCACTGGAGCCACTCTATCCGAACGCCCGGAAGCTGGTGGCGGCCAACCGCGAGCTGTACTCGTTGCTGTCGCTGACAGACCTCATCCGGATCGGCGGCGCGCGAGAAGCGAACGCCGCCATTACCGCGATCTCACGCCGACTGACACAAGGGTCACGCCCTGCCGACGAGGTTGGCCCGTGACCGGGGTCGTGATGTCCGTCGCGTTGCGGGCAAGAAGCGTGCTGAACAGGATCGTGTTCAACGGAATTGAAAGCTATTCGCCGTTCTTCTCGGCACCGGCAAATCTCGTCCGAGGAGCAGAAATGCCGTGGCGCCATGCCACGGTCACCGCCACCGTGCCACTTGATCGACTTGGGGCGGAGCTGGCCCAGGCGGGATTTCGCCGCTCGGCGCGGACGCCAACGGCGGACACATGGGGAATAGGCGACGGCGCCACGCTGAGAATCCACGCTTCTGCCGCGGAAGCTTCCGATCTGGAGGATACCATGGTTCGCGAGTACGCGACGTTGCTCACGAACGTCGCGGCGACCGCAGAGGGCACGGCCGTTCGCGTTACGGTCCCGGCGGCTCTTCCGGCAGTTTGGTGGTGGCGCCATCGTGCAAGCGCGGCGCCGGTCGAGGACAGTCCGGAAATCGAGGACATCATCGAGCTTGTTGTGCGTCACCCCGATCTGGCGAAAGAGGTGAGTCAGCTTCCCGACGAACTTCGACGCGTCGTGTCGGCGGTCGCGCAGCGGATCGCAACCGACGACGGATGCACATGGGTGATCGCCCGTGCATTGCCCGATGCCCGGTACACGCCGGACGTAGTGAACGGCGTTGTCGATCGGTTTTGCCGGCTTGCTCAGTTGTAGCGAGTTCGGTCAAAACTCGCCAACGAACCCGATTTCCGGCTCGAGCTCCTGCCCGAAACGCGCCGAGACTTCCTGCTGCGCATGCCGAATGAGCGCGCGAACGTCTGCCGCTGTTGCGCCGCCGACGTTTACGATGATGTTGGCGTGAAGATCGGACACCTGCGCGCCGCCGATGCGAACGCCCTTCAGCCCACACTGGTCAATCAAACGTCCGGCTCCCACGCCTTCGATCTTCTTGAAAATCGAACCAGCGCTGGGCGTGCGATCGAGCTGCGGATGCCGAGCTGCCCGCCATTCGAGGTTCTCCCGCGCGACGCGCTCGAGGTCTTCCCGAACAGCGGGCCCAAGCCTCAGCGTGGCGCTCAACGCAACTTCGCCGGAATGATGAAGCCGGCTGGTATCGTAACCGAATTCCATTGCATGGCCGTCGACGCTGGTGCGGGATCCGTCAGGCAGGAGGAGTTCGACGGAATCCACGACCTCAGCGAGAAACATGGTTCGCTCGCGGGCCGGGGCCGGCGAGAGGAAATGCAGGTTTTGCCACAGCGCTCCACCGACGGTGCTCGGGATTCCGACATAGTGCTCGAGCCCGGACAGACCACGCCCAATACACTCATTGATGAGTTCTCCGACGATCACGCCCGAATCAACGGAAACGTGATTTCCGGAAAAGCGCATACCTCCAGACGCGTTTCGGATGACCAGCCCACGCACTCCGCGGTCGCCGACGAGTATGTTTGCCCCTAGCCCGAGCACGATCCACGGAACTCCGGCGGATCGAGCTGCGACGACTGCGTTTGCGAGATCATCCCCCGAGATGGCATCGTACAACGCGTCGGCAGGGCCGCCAATGCGAAAGGTCGTCAACGGCGCGAGCAGTGCGCCGGTACGGATACGCCCGCGGTCGACCGAGTCAGGTAGCGACGCAAGCAGCAACTCACCCGCGCGGCGCGCGGCGGCAACCTCAGGGGTCATTATGCGGGAAATCAAAGGGCGGTCCAATGCGACCGCCAGCGGCACGGTTCATTCAGCACAGGCGCGGCTCGGCGCGCGAGTCCCGGGGTACCGGACCATCTGGCGGCGCGCAGCATGCGCGATCCTCATGATTGTGGTGTGGGGTGTCTCCTCCGAGGCCCAGCGGGCGCACCTCGAGAAAGTGGTGCAGCGTCGACTGCTGCCAAACGGCCTCGAGGTCATCGTCATCGAGAATCACGGCGTCCCGCTCGTCACGGCCGAAGTCACGGTCCGGAACGGCGCATTCACGCAAACGCCTGAATATGCCGGGCTCGCCCACATGTACGAACACATGTTCTTCAAGGCGAACCGCGAGTTTCCGAATCCGGACGAATACATCGACGAAATGTCGCAGCTAGGCGCGGTGTTCAACGCGTCCACGCGCGAAGAGCAGGTCAACTACTACCTGACCGTGTCGTCGGACTCGCTTGAAGCAGGGCTTCGACTGCTCGTGTCGGGCTTTCTCGCTCCGACGTTCCGCACGGACGAACTGGAGCGGGAGCGACAAGTGGTGATCGGGGAGTACGACCGGAATGAGTCGAGTCCGTTCTTCCGAATGGAGCAGGAAACCGGCCAGGCGTTGTGGGGCAGCTTCTGGAGCCGCAAGAACGTGATTGGCGACCGTGACGTCATCCTGAGCACGACGCCATCGAAGATGCGGGACATCCAGCAGCTGTACTACGTGCCGAACAATTCAGTCCTGATTCTCTCGGGCGACGTCAACCCGCGCGATGGCTTCACGCTTGCCGAGAAGATTTTCGGCGCGTGGAAGCGTGGCGACGATCCGTTCAAGAAGGCGCCAGTCCCGCCCGTTCCCGCGCTCTCGGCTACCAAGGCGGTGATCATCGAGGAAAACGTCAATGCGGTCACGGTCCTCATACAGTGGCACGGGCCGAGTGTCCGCGCCGACGAGGCCGCGACATTCGCGGCCGACGTGTATTCGGGGGTGCTCAACAACCCACAGTCACGGTTTCAGCGACGGCTTGTGGATACCGGCCTTTGGCAGGCCGTTGGCGTCAACTACTACACACTGAACAACGTCGGCCCGATCTCCGTAAGCGGCCAAACGACACCCGGCCGCCTGCGCGACGGGATTCGCGCCCTGTTAGCGGAACTGCGTGCCTCTGTCGAACCAGGCTACTTCACCGCAGACGAGATTGCCGCCGACAAGGCCAATCGAGCCGTCACGACGGAGTTTGGAATGGAGCGAAGTTCTGAATTCGCGCATACCATCGGATTCTGGTGGAGCGTGTCGGGACTCGAGTACTACATGAAGTACGTTGACGAGATGGCGGCGAGAACGGCCGCCGACCTGCAGCAATACGCCAGGCGGTACATCGTCGACAAGCCGTTCGTCGTCGGCGTCCTGATTTCACCAGACGACCGGCGGCGCATCAACCTGACCGAACGCGAATTGATCCTGATGGGAGGGACCGCCAAGTGACCGCAAGTTTTCCGGTTCTCACGCTGGCCTTCGCGATGGCGGGCTCGCCGGTCGCCCGGCCAGCGCCACTCAGTTCCGGCGCTGTGGCGGACTCCAATACGACGACGTATGTCGTCGGCGGCGTGCGGGTCATCCACCGGCGTGCGAACATCAGCACGGTCGTGACCAATGTGTACCTGCTGGGCGGCGTCCGAAACGCACCCGCAGGCAAGGCGGGGATCGAGAACTTCCTGCTGCAGATCGGCGAGCGCGGCACCGTGGGGTATCCGCGCGACGTGCTGCGGCGCTCGCTTGCACGCACCGGCAGTGAGATGGTGGTCGAGCCACGCGAAGACTGGACGATGATTGGCGCGCGAACCACGCCGGCCATGCTGGACTCGACATGGGCCATTCTCGCCGACCGCGTAATGCGACCGCGATTGGAGCCCGCCGATGTCGAGTTTGTGCGCGACCAGATGATCTCGGCATTGCGCCAAAGGGCCGATAGCCCCGATGCGATGCTCGATTATCTGGCGGACAGCGCGGCGTTTGCCGGCAACGCTTACGCGCTCTCCTCAGTCGGGACAGAGCAATCAGTTGCCGAGCTAACCCGTGAGGAACTCCTGCGATACCAGCGTGAACAGATGGTCACGTCGCGAATGCTCCTCGTCGTGGTCGGCAACGTGGATCGTGCGACAGTCGAACGTCTTGTGGGATCTTCGCTCGCACGGCTTCCCGCCGGCACCTATCGATGGGAAATGCCGGATACGCTCCCGTCGGCGCCAAGTGACGCGCGGATCGTTAACCGGCCATTGCCGACCAACTATTTGCAGGGGTATTTCCGTGGCCCTCCGGCGAACAGCAGCGATGCTGCACCGCTGCGCGTCGCGTCGGCGGTTCTTTCCGGCCGGCTCTTCGGCGAGATTCGCTCGAAGCGCAACCTGACGTATGCTGTCAGTGCCAATTATCGGGATCGCGCGCTCACTTCGGTTGGATTGTACGTGACCACGACGGCGCCCGATTCCGTGCTGACCCTGATGGCGAACGAAATCAGGACTCTCCAGACACTCGAGATTCGAACGGAGTTCCTGCGTCCGATCATTCAGCAGTTCATCACGGAGTACTTCCTGGACAACGAGACATCGACGGCACAGGCCGACTTTCTCGCTCGCGCACAGTTGTATCGTGGCGATGTGGCTGCCGGAGAGCGGTTTGTGTCCGACCTTCGCGGCGTAACTGGAGAGGACGTCCGCCGCGTCTCCCAGCGCTATTTCCGGAATGCCCGGTGGGCCTATATTGGTGACCCATCTGGGGTTACGAGGGAGCGATTGCTTCGGTTCTAGCCTTCCGCCGAGCGCAAGACAGCGGGTTGAGCGGCACCTGTCGTTGCGTTCCGGCACGATTGTGAATAATTTCACATTCTCGGCGACGCCTGGTGGCGAGCCGGAAATATCAACTCAGTACCGACGGTTACCGGAGGATTCAGGAATGCGGTTCAAGGGCATGGCGCTGATCGCAGGCGTGGCGGTTCTCGCAGCGTGTGGTGGTGGTGATGCAAGCACGGAAGCACCGGCAGTGACGCCGACCGCCGCTCCCGAGTCGGCGCCGGCAGGCGGCGCGATGGCGTCGGGCGCCGCGATGCCGATCACGGGCAAGACGATCGAAGTGAAGATGATTGGCGACGCAAAGGGCTTCCGCTACGAACCGGCCACGATCACCGCGAACGTTGGTGACGGCATCAAGTTCATCATGGAATCGGGCGGACCACACAACGTGGCGTTTGACGCTGCGACGATTCCGGCCGCCGGCAAGGCGCAGCTTGACGCCAACTTTGGGTCGGATCGGATCGGCGAGCTCTCGAGCGGACTGAAGATGGCTCCCGGCGAGTCGTTCACGCTTTCGCTCGGCGGCGTCGCGCCTGGCACGTACCCGTTCGTGTGCACGCCGCACCTTGCGATGAACATGAAGGGCACGCTGACGATCCAGCCGTAGTTCGCCGGACTAGAGACTGGATCACGCGCGGGCACCCGGGACATGCCGGGTGCCCGCGCTTGCGTTTTGTCCACCGGGCAGCCGGTTGTACCGGCACCGAGAACCTTCCGGTAGCTTTCGGGACCACCATGCATACGAAGCTGATGTCGTGAACGGGTATTCTGACCGCATCAATCACGCCCTTGCCTTTGCGGCAAAACATCACGATCAACAGGTTCGCAAGGGAACGCGCCTGCCGTACGTGACTCACGCGGCGAACGTCGCCATCATTCTCACGCGGTACGGCCAGGACGAGTCCACCGTCGTCGCCGGCATCTTGCACGACGTGGTTGAAGACTGCGTTCGCGACGGCTGGACTTATGCGATGCTCGAGTCGCGCATAGGTGAGAAGTTCGGCACGGAGGTGCTTGCCACCTCGCTTGCGGTGACCAAGCGGCGGCTCGACGACGATGGAAATGAAATGGACCGCGATCAGAGGCAAGACGACTATCTTGGGCGTCTGGTAGCGGCCGACGCACCCGCGAGGTGGGTCTGCGCAGCCGCCCGCGTGCACGACGGAAACTCCATACTGGCTGACCTCCGTCGCACGATGGACCCAACGTCGGCCTGGGGTCGCATGGCGGGCGGGCGTGAAGCCGCGGTGGCTGCGTTCCGTGTGATCTACGACAAACTTGCCAGCGTTGGATTCACCGAGCCAATAATGACTGAGTTCCGTGCAATGGTCGAGGAACTCGAGGCCCATAAGTGACGCGCCGATCGCTGCGATCGCCGCGCCACACGCGCGGTAGCCGCCCGTCAGCCTTCTAGGGCGATCGATAGGTCCGGGCGACGTAGTCTTCGAGGATCGAGAGAAACTCCGGAACAATCGCATCGCCCTTGAGCGTGACGCGAAGCGCGCCATCCACATACACCGGTGCCTTGGGTTCCTCGAACGTTCCCGGCAGCGAAATGCCGATGTTGGCGTGTTTGCTCTCGCCGGGTCCGTTCACGACGCACCCCATGACCGCCACCTTCATTTCCTCAACACCTGGGTGACGATCTCGCCAAACGGGCATCTGCGTGCGCAGGTATTCCTGAATATCCTCGGCCATCTTCTGAAAGAACGTGCTTGTCGTGCGGCCACAGCCCGGACACGCGCTGACCTGCGGCGCGAAGCTGCGCAAGCCCAATGACTGGAGCACCTGTTGCGCGATCAGGACTTCTTCCGCGCGGTCGCCTCCAGGTCGTGGCGTGAGCGATACGCGAACGGTGTCGCCGATTCCTTCGGCGAGGATCAGCGACAGCGCGGCGGTCGTGGCGACCGTTCCCTTCATGCCGAGCCCCGCCTCGGTCAGTCCGAGGTGCAGGGGGTAGTCGCAACGCGACGCCAGGCGACGGTAGCAATCGAGCAGATCCTGTACCTGCGAGATCTTGGCGGAAATAACGATCTGATGGTGAGCCAGCCCTGTTTCCTCGGCGAGAGTTGCAGAGCGCAACGCACTTTCGATCATTGCTTCCATGTAGACGTCCTTTGCGTCGGCCGGCTCGTCCCGGCCCGCATTCTCATCCATCATGGATGTCAGCAGATCCTGGTCAAGCGAGCCCCAGTTCACCCCAATTCGGACCGGGCGCCCTTGATCCACGGCCACCTTGATGATCGTGCGGAAGTTCTCGTCACGATGTCGGGCACCGACGTTGCCCGGGTTGATCCGGTACTTCGCCAACGCGGCGGCACACGCCGGATGGCGAACCAGCAGCTGGTGTCCGTTGTAGTGAAAATCTCCGACGATCGGCACGGCTGCGCCGGCGTCGGCGCAGCGCGACACGATTTCCGGCACCGCCCTGGCCGCTTCGTCGTTGTTGACGGTGATGCGGACGATCTGCGAGCCAGCGGCCGCGAGGGCGATGACTTGCGCTGCGGTTGCGGCAGCATCGGCCGTATCGGTGTTCGTCATCGACTGGACAACGATCGGATCTGAAGATCCGATCGGGACGGACCCGATTCGGGCCGTAACGGTCTGTCGACGCGGCTTGAAAATCACTGGATATCAGGAGGCGTCTGGTGGCCGAACGAGCGTGAAAAGGAAGCTTAACGCGCTGACGCAAACACCGGGGAAGGCCATCATCGTCCGACACCCGTATGGGTGCGGCGATCGCCGGGGTGTATTCACGACGGATTGCCTGTTTTCAAGCGGACTTACCGGCCCGGCGCGAGGGGCGTTCGAGGCTCTTGCAGAACGGACCAGGAAGGCCTAGCTTCGATCCCGATGCGGCGCCAGGGGGGCCTGGATGTTCAGGCCCTTTCGTCGTCTCGCCCAAGGCGGGTGGGCATTTCGGAACCCGCGTGAAACAGATTGTCATGTCAGGGTACGGCGTGTCCCGCTCCCGGCGACAATCACCACACAGGAGCAGGAATGCGTACGACCGGCAAGGTGAAGTGGTTCAACGACGCGAAGGGGTTCGGATTCATCACTCCGGACAACGGCACCAAGGACTGCTTCGTGCATTACAGCGCCATTCAGGGAAGCGGCTTCAAGTCGCTGGCCGAGGGCGATGTGGTGGAGTTCGACATCGTGCAGGGCCAGAAGGGCCCGGCAGCTGAGAACGTCTCGAAGCCCGGCGCAGCCTAAGCGCTCGTCACCGAGCTGAACGAGCGGGGCGCCCTTTACAAGAGGGCGCCTCGCTTTGTTTTTGCAGGTGGTCTTCCACGGCGCAAGGGCGATCTGTCCTGAACGGAATCGGCTAGCGCCTGTCGCACGACGGCCCTGAGTCGCGGAACGTCGTATTCAAGAGTTCCGAGTGTTCCGACCGGCACGCGGCAGGCATCGCTGCGGAGCAACTTGGTTCCCATCAGCCACCCGCGCCTAAATGGCATTCCAAGGTCGCGTTTGAGCAGAAGGGCGATGGTGATCACCTCAACAGTCGCCGGCGGGATCATACGCGAAGCGCCCTGAGTTCCGACCGGTATGGCGCTACGGCAATACCGGGTGACAAGATTGTCGATTGTTTTCGCGCTGGTGCCAAGCGCAAACGCGACGTCAGATGTCGTGTACATTATTATCCTCTATTATGAGGATAATAATAAGTGTAATGTAACAATAATATCAACCAATAGATACTGAAGAGATAAAAACGTTTGTTCGCGACAATATTATAGCTATCGGTTCGCTCCGGACACCAGTTTCTGTGCACTCTTGAGTTGAGCGGCGACGGCATTTGGCCCTGTTCCACCGGCGATTTCACGATTGGCCAATGAGCGCCCTGGATCCAGCTCGCGCAGCGCGGAGGCGGAAAACAGCGGATGAGCATTGCGAAACGACGTCAGCGGCAGCTCGCTCAGCTCTACGCCGCTGGTTTCGGCCTGCCGAACAAGCGCGCCGACCGCATGGTGTGCAGCGCGAAAGCTCGTGCCACGTCGAACCAGGTAGTCTGCAAGATCGGTTGCCATCATGGTACTGGAAACCGCGGCACGCATGCGAGCACGGTTGAAACTGAGCGTGCGAACAGTGCCCGATACGGCGGGAAGCAACGTGCCGATGGCGTCAAACGCGTCAAAAACAGCCCGCTTGTCGTCTTGGAAGTCCTTGTTGTAGCCACTCGGCGTTCCCTTGAGCATTCCGAGCATCGCGACCAAATTCCCAAGTGTTCGCGCTGCGGACGATCGGGCCAACTCAAGCGCGTCGGGATTGCGTTTTTGCGGCATCATCGAGCTGCCGGTGCTGAATGCATCGCCGAAGCGAACAAACCCGAATTCGCTCGAACCGAACAGGATGAGATCTTCGGCAAGACGCGACAGATGCGTGGTGATTGTGGTTAGGGCGAACAGCGCCTCGGCCATGAAGTCGCGATCCCCGACCGCGTCAATGCTGTTCGCCGAAATGGCGTGGAACCCAAGTTCCCTGGCCAGTCGCGTGCGGTTGATCCGAAACGCGGATCCGGCGATCGCTCCCGAGCCAAGAGGCATTGTGCCAGCCGCGTGCGTGGCCGCACGAAGTCGGATCAGGTCGCGCTGAAGGGCCCAGAAATGCGAGAGCATCCAGTGTGCGGCGCTTACGGGTTGGGCGCGCTGCAGGTGTGTGTACGCGGGCATGATGGCGTTGCCAATCGATGCCGCGCGCGCAACACAGGTTCTCTGCAGGCGAACGAGTTTGGTCTCAACCTGGACGAGCGCCTCCATCACATACATGCGCGACGCAGTGGCCACCTGGTCGTTCCGACTGCGGCCAGTATGCAGTCGCGACGCAACGTCGCCGACATCTTCGTGAAGGAGTCGGTCGATCAGCGTGTGAATGTCCTCGTCGGTGCGTCGCAGGCGCACGCCGCCGGCAAGCCGCTTTCCGACGCGACCCAAACCGGCTCGAACACGACCCGCCTCGGCCCCGGAATACACCTTTGCGCCAACCAGCGCAGACGCCCAGGCCTGCGACAGCCGAATATCAAAGGGCCAGAGCCGAAAATCGACGTCGATTGAGCGATTGACTGCTTCGAGGGCAGGGTGGGGGCCTCCGGCGAATCGACCACCCCACAGTTGGTGGTCGCTCTTTGAGGCACCGCCGCGACGCGTCATACGCCGGCCAGTTCGCCCGGCTTCGGCACGCGTGCACTCTTGACGTTTCCGGCCAACTGGGCCTTCACGTCACCCGCTGCCTCGAGATCCTTGAGCGCGCGAACGCGTGCCGCAAGACCAAAGAGGCGGATAAAGCCGCCAGCGTCGCTCTGCTCATAGACGTCGTCCTCGCCGAACGTGACGAACCGTTGGTCATACAGCGCGTGGTCGCTCTTGCGACCGGCGATCATGACCGTGCCGCGGCAGAGGCGCAGCGTGATGCTTCCCGTGACGCGCGTTTGCGTCGCGTTGACAAAGGCGTCGTAGGCTTCCCGCTCCGTCGTCCACCAGCGCCCCTCGTATACCAGGTCGGCGTAACGAGGAGCGATCAGGTCCTTCGCCGCCAGCGTTCGCCGGTCGAGCACAAGCATCTCCAACTCGCTGTGCGCCGTGTAGAGCAATGTTCCTCCGGGCGTTTCATATACGCCGCGCGACTTCATGCCGACAAGTCGATCTTCAACGATGTCCGCCCGCCCCACCCCGTGTCGTCCACCGATCTCGTTCAGCACAGTCAACAGCGACACCGGATCGAGAGCGTCACCGTTAACCGTTACGGGCGTCCCCGCCTCGAAGCCGATGGTCACGTCTTCGGGCGTCATGGGAGCGTCAGCGGGATCCGTCGTGAGCATGAACAGGTCCTTGGGAGGGACGCTGTTCGGATCCTCAAGCACGCCGCCCTCGTGCGAGATGTGCCAGATGTTGCGATCGCGCGAGTAGATCTTCGCGGCCGTCGCCGCCACCGGAACGTTGTGCGCCGCCGCATACGCCAGCGCGTCTTCGCGCGAGCGGATGTTCCAGATGCGCCATGGTGCGATGACGGGAAGGTCGGGCGCAAACGACATGTACGTCAGCTCAAAACGAACCTGGTCGTTTCCCTTGCCGGTGCAGCCGTGAGCCAATGCGTCGGCTCCGACCTGCCGGGCCACTTCAACCTGCTTTCTGGCGATAAGCGGCCTCGCCATCGACGTGCCAAGGAGGTACTTCCGATTGTAGATCGCTCCGGCGCGCAGCGTGGGAAAGATGAAATCGCGCACATACTCCAGGCGCAAATCTTCCACATAGCACTCTGCCGCACCCGACGCGATAGCCTTCTGCTTTACACCGTCAAGCTCCTCACCGCCCTGACCAATGTCGGCGGCAACGCATACGACATTGGCGTCATACTGCTCGCGCAGCCAGGGAACGATGATTGAGGTGTCCAGTCCGCCGGAATAAGCGAGCGCGATCGTGCGCATCGGGGGTTTCTCCAATGATTTTGAATGCTATCCCAGAACACGCATGATAATGACATAAATATGCGCATTCAAGACTCAATTTCAAGTATTTCCGACCCCATACCAGGTCCAAGTTCGCTAGCTGCGGGCCAGGCCGAGCAGGCGCTTTGCGATGCGATCGCGAGCAGCATCGGACCGACAGATGATGAGGATTGTGTTCTCGCCGGCGATTGTGCCGAGGATATCGGGATTGTCTTCGGAGTCGATCGCCTCGGCGATCGGCTGGGCCCCGGCGATTTTGGTGCGCACAACCAGAAACTCCCGGACGGAATCGAGCCGGGAAAAGAACTGTGGGAAAACTGACGCGAGTGCTGCGCGTCCCTCTTCCGACGCGGTCGCGTCGGCGGTCGTATATCGGGCACCCGCCGGCGTCGCCACGCGCGCCAATCGAAGGTCCCGCATGTCGCGTGAGAGAGTCGACTGCGTGACGTCCCACCCGCGTTCGGCAAGGAGCTGTCGAAGCTCCTCCTGACTGGATACAGCCCGCGAAGCCACGATCTCGCGGATCACTTGCTGCCGGTCGTGTTTTGCGGCGGACATAAAGGGCTGCGGTCGGAGGAAGGGCCCATCTGTAGGTGGGCCAATCCCGAATTATGGCCGACGAGCCCGTTGACAACATTATGCGGCAAACTTATGCATTAAGCAATGCATAAAATCCCAATTGGCGTACTCGGTGCGAGCGGATACGCCGGCCGCGAGCTGTGCGGCCTGGTGTCAGG
>Ga0326597_10007590_pt1 | contig 14742 bp, 13 predicted proteins | sample RVTome_12_FD_203789 | JGI IMG/M metagenome (GOLD analysis project Ga0326597, IMG submission 203789) | Soil microbial communities from uranium-contaminated site in the Upper Colorado River Basin, Wyoming, United States - RVT100D185 | ecosystem: Environmental > Terrestrial > Soil > Contaminated >... | reverse complement strand
GCCGGCGCGACGACGGCTGAAGCGCATCGCCGGCGCGGGATCGGCGAGCAGGCCGTCTACCGCTGGAAGTCGAAGGACGGGGGCGTGGAGCCGTCGGACGCGCGGCGGGTTGCAACGGATATCCCAGCGCAATTTCGTTATTTGAATCGGAGTTGCCGGCTGGCACAATACCGGCGTCTTTAACGGGAACGACGATCTGGATAGACACCGGACACAGGGGAGAATTCGATGAGAAAGGGTTTAATCGTACTGACCGCGGCGGCCGCGGCGACATTACTCGCGTCCGGCGCTACGCCGGGCGCGGCCCAGACGGTCAAGATTACGCCGCTCGGCAGTCACGACGGCGAGTTCTGCCGCAACGACCGCGCCATGATCTTCGAGGATCCGGACGGCACCCGCATCCTGTACGACGCGGGCCGCACGGTGCGCGGCGCGGACGACCCGCGTCTCGGCAGGATCGACGGCGTTTTGCTCAGCCACGTCCACGGCGACCATCTCGGCGACCAGCACGGCAGCGCGGCCAACGCCGGAACCTGCGCGGCGCCGAAACTCGACGTCAAGGACGTGCCGAATTCCAATACCGAAAAGATCGTCGTCGCCAAGAAGGCCAGGTTCTTCGTCGGCGGCGAGATGAACAGCTGGTTCAACGCACGCATCCCGGCCGCCGGCGGCGACAAGAAGCAGGTTCTCCTGGTCCGCTTCGGCGGCACCCGCAAGCTCGGCGGCGTGCAGATCTGGAGCGTGCCGGCCGTGCACAGCAACGGCATCAGCGCGGGCTTCCTCAAAGGCGACCTCGGCAAGCAGATGAAGGATAACGGGCTCACCGCCTATGTCGGCCCGCCCGGCGGCTACGTCTTGAAGTTCAGCAACGGACTGACCGCCTACCTGTCCGGCGACACCGGCGTGACCGCGGAACAGGACATCGTCGTCCGGCGCTCGCTCGGCGCCAATCTGGTGGTGATGAACATCGGCGGCATCTTCTCGACCGGGCCGAAGGAAGCGTCCTATGTGATCAACGATCTTGTTAAACCGAAAGCGGTGATCATCTCGCACGCCAACGAGCCGGCGACGAAAGACGGCAAGGTTCTGCCCAAAACCAAGACCGCCGCCTTCCAGAAGATGGTCAAGGTCCCGTCCTATGCGTCGCTCAGCGGCAAGACCATGGAGTTCGATGGCAAGGCCAAGTGCGTCAAGGGGTGCGGCATGTAGCCGACCGCCCGATCGGACGACAGAAGGCCCCGTGTCCGCGCGGGGCCTTTTTCGTTGTGCCGCCTCAATTGGCCATCAGGCGCGGCAGGGCGAGCGACAGGGACGGAATGAGGACGATGAGGGCAACCCGCACCGCGTCCGACATCAGGAACGGCACCACGCCCTTGAACGTGTCGAGCATGGGCACGCCCTCCGCCAGGGAATTGATGACGAACACGTTGAGCCCGACCGGCGGGGTGATCAGCCCGATCTCCACCACCATCAGCGTGATGATGCCGAACCAGAGCTTGAGGTCGTCGGGCTGCAGGCCGAAATCGAGCGCAAGGATGACCGGCCAGAAGATCGGTATCGTGATCAGGATCATGGCGAGCGAATCCATGATGCAGCCCAGCGCCAGGTAAAGCGCGATTATGCCGAGCAGGACGACATAGGGCGACAGGCCCGATTTGCTGAGGAAGTCGGCGGTCTCGAGCGGCAGCCGGGAGAAGCCGAGAAAGGCGTTGAACACCCCGGCGCCGAGCAGGATCAGGAAGATCATCGCCGTGGTCGCCGCGGTCTCGCGCAGCGCATCCACGAAACCCGCCCAGCGCATCCCGCCATAGATGACGGCGACCAGGAAGGTCGCCACCGCGCCCACGCCCGCCCCTTCGTTCGGCGTAAAGACGCCGAAATAGATGCCGCCCATCACGACGAGGAAGATCAGGATGACGGTCCAGATGTCGCGCAACGCCCGCCACCGTTCGGGCCACGACGCGCGCGGCCCGGCCGGCCCCGCGGTCGGGTCGATGCGCGCTACGATGGCGATGACGGCGATATAGCCGGCCGCCGCGAGAATGCCCGGCAGGAAGCCCGCCTGGAACAGGCTGACGATGCTCGCCTCGACCATGATGGCGTAGATGATCAGCACGATCGACGGCGGAATGAGGATGCCGAGCGTGCCGCCGGCCGCCAGCGCGCCGGTCGCGAAGGCGCCGGAATATTTGTAGCGGCGCAGTTCCGGCAGCGCGACCTGCCCCATCATGGCCGCGGTCGCGAGCGAGGAGCCGCTGATCGTCCCGAACGCGCCGCAACCGCCGACCGCCGCCATCGCGAGCCCGCCGCGATGATGGCCGATCCAGGCGGCCGCGGCCCGGAACAGCGAGACGGTGATGCCCGCCCGCGCCGCGAAATGGCCCATCATCAGGAACAGCGGAACCACCGCCAGGTCCGGCGCGGAGAACCGCCAGTACATCTCCGTCTTGAGAAAGCTCATCAGGGCGACCGGCCCGGCGATGAGGATGTAGCCGGCGAGGCCCACCGCAATCATGGCGACGCCGATCGGCACCCGGATTACGATCAGACCGAACAGGGCGCCGAACCCGATCGCGCCTATCGCCAGATCGCTCATCGCGTCACTCGCCCATGTTCGTCTGGCTGGCCGCCGCCTTGCCCTTCCGGACATCGTCGATATCGCGCCCGAAAGTGTAGGCGATGACGACGATCAGCACCGCCATGCAGAACAGGCTGAACGGCATGGTCCACCAGCGGTAGAAATTGACGACGGCGAGCACCTCCGACGTCTCGTAGAGCTCGACCGCCCCGAAATAGAGCCGCCAGGTGAAGAGCACGGCGATCGTCAGGTACAGCAGCGATCCCAGCCCGTCGAGAATCGACCTGCCCCGCGCCGATAAGCCGGTGGTGAAAAAATCGACGACGACATTGCCTCGCCGCATCTGGCAATAGGGCAGAAAGGCGAAGATGGCGCAGCCGGCGATGATACCCAGAAGGTCGTAATCGCCCGGAACCGGCTTCGCGATCAGATAGCGGCCCGCGACGCTGACGGTCACGAGCACCGCCATCAGACAGCACAGAAGACCGCCGACCACCGCCAGTGTGTCGGAGATGCGGAAGAGAACCCGACCGACCCGATCCGCCGGCCGGGCATCGCCGCCTGTTCCCTGCGACACGGGTCCGGTTACTTCGCGTACTTCCGGATCATCGCTTCCGCGTCGGCGATGACCTGGGCGCCGTTCGCGCCGGAGTCGTCGAGCAGTTTCTCGAACCGCTTGAATACCGGCTGGACCTGCTTCTTGAACTTGGCGGTCTCCGCCGCGCTCAGGCTGACGAACTTGTTCTTCTTCTTGGAGTGCATCACCTTTTCGCCGTCCAGTTCGATCCGGTCCCATGTCTCGATGGCGGTCGGCGCGAGCTTCATGCCGGAATTGTCGTCGATCACCTTCTTCAAATCGGCCGGCAGGCTCTCGTATTTCTGCCTGTTCATCAGAAAGGTGAAGATCGCCGTGCTCAGCCGCGGCTGGGGCGGCGCGAGCGTCGTGAAGTAGTTGGTCAGGTCCTGCATCTTGACCGACGGCGCGATTTCGTACGGCAGGATCGATCCGCTCACCGTGCCCTTGTTGAGCATGGGGACGAGATCGGGCAGCGGAGTCTGCACCGGGGCGGCCCCCAGCGCCTCGAGAATCCATGCGTTGGTGCGCGAATAGGACCGCAGCTTCATGCCCTTGAAGTCCTCGACCTTGCTGATCGGGTCCTTCGACATGAACAGCGCCCCGGCATGGGTATGGACGAGCAGGATATGGTAGGGCTCGAAATCCTTCTTCATGTGCTTGGCGACGTAGTCCTGGAGCGCGAGCACGGTCGAGCGGGTATCGCGGTGCAGGAAGGGCAGCTCGAACACCTCGATCTTCGGCATGACCCCGGGGGTGAAACCGGGAAGCGCCCAGACGATGTCGGCCACGCCGTCGCGGACCTGCTGGAGAAGCTGCGTCGGCTTGCCGCCGAGCTGCATCGACGGGAAGACACGGACCTTGATGCGTCCTTTCGAGTCCTTCTCGACCTTCTGCGACCACGGCATCAGGAAATGCTTCACCGGGTTGGCGACCGGCGGCAGGAAGGTATGCAGGCGAAGGGTGACCTCCTGAGAGGTGGCGGCATTCGGCGAAAGTGCAAGGCCGGACAGAACGGTGCCGGCGAGCGCGATCATGCGGCTCATTTTCATCGATCTCTCCCCTGTTTGTTCATTGGCGCGATGACGACGGCATGCTGGCAAGAATTTAGAAAAAAAACAATACACGATCCAAAGTATCGAAATTTTTTGGAAATGCAGGCCCCTTTTATTTCGATTGCATACGCCATGCGCCTTATGGCATCCCACACGAAGCGAACTCATATTAGCGCTGCCTCGGCTCGAAAAATTGGAGGGACAGGATGATCCGTTTTGTCTGCCTCGTTGTCGCATTCTTCTTCGCCGCCGTCGCGTCCGCACCGGCGCAGACGCCGCGTACAGTGACCTGGGACAATCTGCTGCCCCCCAAAACGGAATACCCGAAGGACCCGCTCGAATCGCTGACCGAAGAGCAACGCCTCGATCTCGGACTGGTGGCCCGCGCGCGCGAAATCAAGAACCGAACAGAACTGGCCGAAGACAGCGGATTTCTGGAGGACGCGAGGGAAGCGGAGAAAAATCTGCGGCGGGCCGGAATCGATATCGATGGCCTGATCGTCAAGGCGCGGGCGGCGGATGCGGAACTCTATCGCATCGACCAGATGGTGAACGCCTCCCTCGACGAACAGTTCATCAGGATGCCCGGCTACGTGCTGCCGCTGGAATACGCCGGATCGAAGGTGACCGAGTTCCTTCTGGTGCCGTTCGTCGGCGCCTGTATCCACGTCCCCCCGCCACCGCCGAACCAGATCGTCCACGTGAAGGTCAAGGACGGTTTCGAGGACACCGGAATCTTTACGCCGGTCTATGTGACCGGCCGCATGACGGCAGGCGGCGGCATCAGCAAGTCGGTATTCCTGACCGACGGCAAGGTCAATGTCAGCTTCGGCTACGGGCTGCAGGCAACGGCCATCGAAAAATACCGCGAGTAACCGTCAGGTCCGGACGGTCATCCCGTCGGCCAGCGACCGCCTGTATGCCCGCCAGCCCGGCAGCAGACCCGCAAGGCATCCGGCGGCGACGATAGCCGCCAGGGTCGCGATTTCGTATGCCGTCGGCGGGTCGATCGTGAGATAAAGCCCGAAACGGGAATCGATATGGCCGCGCAGAAGGACGAGCGTCCCCTGGACGAGCGCGTATCCCGCCGCAACGCCGACGAAAGTGAGAAGGCCGGCCTCCGCCACCAGCATGCCCAGGATCGTCGCCGGACGCGCGCCGACGGACCGCAGGATCGCCATCTCGCGCCGCCGTTCGTTCAGCGCGGTCAGGATCATGGTCGCCATGCCGAGCAGGGCGGTCAGCACCACCATGAGCGATACCGCGCGCAGCGCCGTTTCCGCCGTGCCGACCAGATGCCACAGCGACTGCAGGGCCACGCCGGGCATGACCGCCGAAAGCGCTTCCTGCCGGTATTCGTTGACGAAACGCTGCAGCCGGAAGACCGCGAGACGCGATTTCAGGCCGATCAGCGCGGCGGTGATCGCATTTGGCGTGAGATCCATGCGGCGCACCTCGTCCGCCGTTCGGCCCCGCCCGGGCGCGCGCCCGCCGCTACGCCAGTCGACATGGATGGCCTCGATCGCCTTCAGGCTGATGTGAACCGAGCGATCGACCGGCGTGCCTGTCTTGGAAAGGATGCCGGCGACGCGGAACGGCTTGTCTTCGTGCTTCGAGAACGAGAACGCGCCAATTCCATGGTCGACCACGATGGGATCGCCCATCCTGTAGCCGAGCGTATCGGCGACATCCGCGCCAAGGACTGCGTCGAACAGATCGGCGAACGGCTTGCCCGACGCGAAGGTCAGCCCCTGTCCGCGGCGGTAACGATAGTGCCTGAAATAGGCTTCATCCGTTCCCAGCACGCGGAAGCCGCGGTGGCTGTCGCCGAGCGACAGCGGCACGATCCACGCGACCTCCGGACGCGCGGCGATTTCCCGGTAGCTGCGCCACGAGATGTTGCTGGTCGCATTGCCGATACGGAAGACCGAATAGAGCAGCAGCTGGATATCGCCGCTGCGCGCGCCGACGATCAGATCGGTTCCCGAAATCGTATCGGCGAAGCTTTCCCGCGCGCCGCTGCGCACCTTCTCCACGCCGAGGAACAGGGCGACGCTGAGCGCGATCGCCGCCATCGTCAGCAGGGCGGTGAGCCAGCGGCTGCACAGCGAGCGAAGCGCCAGACGAAGGACGACCATCACGTCGCGCTCCGCACGATATCGGCAAGCGCCGCCACGCGGTCGAATTGCACGGCCAGCCGTTCGTCATGGCTGACCATGATCAGCGACGCCCCGGCCGCGCCGGCCTGATCGAACAGCAGGTCCAGAAATGCCGCCTGCCGTCCCGCATCGAGCGCCGAGGTCGGCTCGTCCGCCAGCACGATCTCCGGCGCGCCGATCAGCGCCCGGGCCGCGGCGACGCGCTGCTGCTGTCCGACGCTGAGTGTCGCGGCGGGCGGGCCGTCGAACAGCGCCTCTTCGAGCCCGAGCGCGGACAGCAGGCGGCGTGCCTCGCCGCGAACGCTTCCACGCTTCGCGGCCCGGGCGCGGCGCGATGGCGCAAAGCTCAGCGGCAGCAGCACGTTGTCGAGCACGGTGCCGTAGGGCAGCAGGTTGAACATCTGGAAAATGATGCCGATGTGCTCGGCGCGAAACCGGTCGCGGGCGCGGGCGGAAAGCTTCGCCATGTCGGCGGTCAGCATACGGATTTCGCCCGCATCGGGCGCGACGATACCCGCGAGCAGGCTGAGCAGCGTCGATTTTCCGGCGCCCGACGGACCGATCAGCAGCAGCTTTTCCCCGCGCGAAACGGTAAAGCGGTCGACGGTCAGCGAAAACCGGCTCCGGCCGGGCCAGGCGAAATGGACGCCGTTCAGGGCAACGACGTCTTCCGGGATGACGCCTGTTGCGCCGGCGGATGGCTGACCCGGCGTATTCAGGGCGTCCTCTTCAGGTCGACCGTCGGCGTATCGCGCTCGACTTCGTGGCGGGCCTGGCCGCGACCGTCGATCACGGTGACGGCAAGCTCCCGGCTGCGGGGGAACAGTTTGAAATAGGGGAAGGCGATTCGGCGTATTTGTTCCGGCCTCTCACAGGCAAGCGCGTATTCGGCATGGAACTCCATATGTCCGTCTTTGTGCTCTTTCTCGTGCGCGCCCTGATGTGCGTTCTTATGTTTATCCGCATGTTCAGGTGCGTGTTCGTGCATGTCGTCGCCCGCCGGCGACACCAGTACCTTGTCGACCCGGCAGGCGGCGTCGGCCGGCATTGTGAACAGCGCCAGAGGCGTCTTCAACAGCCGAATCGCCTTCCCGATCGCCGCCTTGTCCTCTTCCGTGCGCGCATGATGTTCGAAGCCGACGATATCGGCGCCCGGCGCATGGAATTCGATAAGCACCCTGTTCCCTTCGATCGCCATGTCGAGCGTTCCGTGTCCATGTTCATGCTTGCCGCGCGAGCGTACTTCCTGCTGAGCAACGGCCGTCGTCGCCATAGCGATCGCGGCGCCGGCCAGGACAGTGAAAATCGATTTCCGCATGTTCGTTCCCTTTTCCGGTCTCCGTCCTTATGGATGTTATAATATAACATCATTTTCCGGTAAACAGCCTGGAGCCCCGGACGCCCATCCCCCTTCTACCCGCCTCATAGCTTGACTCACGGCGCCATCGCGAATAAGAACAAAATAGGAACAAAAAAATCGTGACGCAGGTGCATCGTGCCCCGGGACCCGATCATGCCGGCCGCCGGCCTTTCCCCGTCCCCGCATGCCGTCCGGCCATGCATCGAGACCCTGCGCGCCTATGTCCGGCGCACCGAGAGAGGCGGGCTGGCGACGGAAGCGACATCCGCCGCGCCCTTCGGCATCGCCGAAATCGACGCCCGCCTGCCGGCGGGCGGGCTGGCGCGCGGCGCCCTGCATGAGGTGTATGCCCGGACCCCCGGCGATGCCGGCGCCGCCTCCGCCTTCTGCGCCGCCCTGCTCGCCCGGCTCGTCGGGCCGCCGGACGGAAACCGCCCGGACAGGCAGGACAGGACCGCGCTGTGGTGCCTGCAGGACCGGACGACCGACGCCGGAGAGCTCTACCCGCCCGGTCTCGCGCGCCTGCGGCTGGATGCATCGCGGCTGCTCGCGGTACGGACCCGACGCGACGCGGACACGCTGTGGGCGATGGAGGAAGGGCTGCGCTGCTCCAGCCTCGCCGCCGTGGTCGGCGAGGTGAAAGCCGGCGACCTGACGGCCAGCCGGCGCCTGCAGCTTGCCGCCGAGGCCAGCGGGGTCACCGCCCTGCTGCTGCGGCCCGCATCGGACGCGCCGGATGCCTCCGCCGCGGCCACGCGATGGCGCATCGGGGCCGCGCCGAGCCGGCCGCGCGGCTGGGCCGCCGAGCTCGACGAGCCGGGCCCGGAATGCTGGCAGGCGACCCTGTTTCGATGCCGTGGCGGGGCGCCCGGCAACTGGACGATGGAATGGCGCGATGAGACGGGTGATCTCGCTCTGGCTGCCCCGGTTCGCGACCGACCGGGCAAGCCGCGCGACACCGGCCTTGCGGGATAGGCCGTTCGCGCTGGTGGCGGAACGCCGGGCGCGGCCCTGCCTGCACGCGGTCAACGCAGCGGCCGAACGCGCCGGGCTGACGCCCGGCATGGCGCTCGCCGACGCGTGCGCGATCCTGCCCTCCCTCACCGTCCTGCCGGCGTCGCCCCGGGACGATGGCGAAGCGCTGTCCCGCCTGGCCGGCTGGTGCGGCCGCTACAGCCCCTGGACGTCGGCCTGCGAGGCGCGCGGGGAACTCCCGGATGGCGAGGAGCCGTCGCTGTCGCTCGAAGGGGCCGGCGGCGGCGGGCTGTGGCTCGATGCGACCGGCTGCGCCCACCTGTTCGGCGGCGAGGAGGCGATGCTCGCCGACATCGCCGGCCGCATCGCGCGGGGCGGTTACGCAATTCGGGCCGCGATGGCCGGCACGCCGGGCTGCGCCTGGGGCGTGGCGCGCTTCGCGCCGGGACCTGAATCCCGGTTCGTGGTCCCGCCGGGCAGGGCACAGGATGCCCTCGCCCCGCTGCCGGTCGCGGCCCTCAGGCTGTCCGCCGCCACCGTGGCGGGGCTGCGCGGCCTCGGCGTGCGGCGCGTCGCCGATCTGATGGCGCTGCCGCCGGCGCCGCTCGCCGCCCGTTTCGGGCCGGCGGTCCGCGCACGTCTCGACGCCGCGCTGGGAATGACGGCCGAGCCGATCTCCCCCACCCTTCCGGAAGCGCCGCCCATGGCCCGGCTCGCCTTCGCCGAACCGGTCGGCCGGATCGAGGATATCGCCGCCGCGCTGGAGCGGCTGCTCGAAACACTGTGCCGGGGCCTCGAGACGGCCGGGCGCGGCGCGCGCCGGCTGGTGCTGCTGCTTTACCGGCCGGACGGCACGGCGACGCGCCTCGCCGTCGGCACGGCGCGGCCCAACCGCGACCCCGGCCACCTGGCCCGGCTGTTCGCCGGGCATCTCGATACCATCGATGTCGGGTTCGGCATCGAGGAGGCTGTCCTCGCCGCCCCCGTCACCGACCCGCTGGGCGCCACCCAGAAAGCCCTGTCCCGGCCGGCCCGGAAAACAGGTCCGGATCCGCTGGCGCTCGGCGGGCTGATCGACCGGCTGGGCAACCGGCTCGGCGCGGCGAACGTGCTGTACCCTGTCTTCGTGGAAAGCCATCTGCCGGAACGCGCCGCGGGCTTCGCGCCCGTTCCGGACCGGGCGCCGGCGCCGCAGGAGACCGGCTTTCCCCCCTCCGGCCCGCGCCCGATACGCCTGCTGCGCCCGCCGGAGCCGGTCGAGGCCGTGGCGGACAGCGACCGCGGCCCGCCGCGCCTGTTCCGCTGGCGCCGGGTGCTGCACCGCGTCGCCCGGGCCGAGGGGCCGGAACGCGTCGCGCCCGAATGGTGGCGCACGCCCCACGACGCCGACCGCCCGGCCGGTGCCGGCACGCGCGACTATTACCGGGTCGAGAACACCGACGGGCGGCGTTTCTGGCTCTACCGCGAGGAAACCGCCGCCGGCGCCGCCTGGTACCTGCACGGGCTGTTCGGGTAATTAAGTGCTAGCAAATTGCTTTCATTTTTTGCTAGCATAATGCTGTCAATCAGCACGGAGAAACCGATGGCAACGCTGACGATCCGCAATCTGGACGACAAGGTCGTCGAAAAACTGAAGGAACGGGCCCGCGACAACGAACGCTCGCTGGAGGCCGAGGTCCGCGCCCTGCTCGCCCAGGCAGCCGAACGGCCTTCGAGGAAGAAATTTATCGAGCTGGCGGAAAAGATCGCCGCCATGACGCCGGAAGGCGTCGAGCAGACAGACAGCACCGAAATCATTCGCGAGTTCCGCGACCGATGAGTTGGGTTGTCGACGCCAGCGTCGCGGTGAAATGGTACGTGCGTGAAGAGCTGCACGAAGAGGCCCGACAGTTACTCGATGGGAACACCCCCCTTCTGGCACCGGACTGGATCGTGCAGGAGGTGGCGCATGCTGCCTTTCGCAAATGGCGGGATAACGAGATTCCGGAACAGCAGGCACGGGCAATGATCGCCCTGGTGCCAGCCATCTTTGCCGAGCTTCATCGATCGATTTCATTGATCTCACGGGCATCCAACATCTCTTTTGCCCTGCGACACCCGGTTTACGACTGCCTTTACCTTGCCTGTGCCGAGACCATGGATGCCCCAGTCATCACAGCCGATCGCCGCTTCTATCGGGCTGCGATCGATGGCGGCTTCGCCAGGCACATTGCCCTGCTCAGATCCCGCCGGCACGAGCCCCCCTCATGACCGCCTACGCCGAGCTGCAGGCGACCAGCAATTTCAGCTTCCTGCGCGGGGCCGCGCATCCGGAGGAGCTGGTGGGCCGCGCCGCCGAAATCGGGCTGGCCGCCATCGCGATCACCGACCGCAACACGCTGGCCGGCGTGGTGCGCGCCCATCTGGCGGCGCGCGAGACCGGCATCCGGCTGGCGGTCGGCGCGCGGCTCGACTTCACCGACGCGCCGTCGCTGCTGTGCCTGCCGACCGGCCGGGCCGCCTACGGCAGGCTGTCGCGGCTGATCACGCTGGGGCGCCGCCGCGCGCCCAAGGGCGAATGCCACATCGGCATCGGCGATTTCATGGACCACGCCGACGGCCAGATCGCCCTTGTCGTACCGCCGGAAAACGGCCTGCCCGACGCGGCCTTCGCCGGCCATCTGGGAAAGCTGGCGGGCATGCTCCCCGGGCGCTGTTTCCTCGCCGCCCAGAACCTGCTGCGCGGCGGCGACGCGCGCCGGCTCGCCGTTCTCGCGATGCTCGCGGACGACTGCCGCGCCCCGCTGGCCGCGACCAACGACGTGCATTATCACACCCCCGACCGGCGCGACGTGCAGGACACCCTGTCGGCGGTGCGCGAGCATTGCGTGGTGGGCCGGGCCGGTTTCCGCCTGTTCCCCAACGCCGAGCGCCACCTCAAATCCGCCACCGATATGGCGGCGCTGTTCCGCCGCCATCCCGATGCCGTCGCCCGCACGGTGGAGATCGCCGAAGCCTGCCGGTTCGACCTTGGCGAGCTGGTCTACGAATACCCGGACGACGAGGCGCCGCCCGGCACTTTCCCGCAGGACGAGCTCGCCCGCCTGACATGGGCGGGAGCGGATGAACGCTATCCCGATGGCATTCCCGTGAAGGTGCGCGCCCAGCTCGACCACGAGCTCGGTTTGATCGGGGAGCTCCGCTACGCCAACTATTTCCTCACCGTATACGACATCGTCCGCTTCGCGAAGAGCCGCGGCATCCTGTGTCAGGGTCGCGGCTCGGCGGCCAACTCGGCGGTGTGCTACTGCCTCGGCATCACCTCGATCGACCCGGTCCGCATGGATCTGCTGTTCGAGCGTTTCGTCAGCACCGAACGCGGCGAGCCGCCCGACATCGACGTCGATTTCGAGCACGAGCGGCGCGAGGAGGTCATCCAGTACATCTATGGCAAGTACGGCCGCGAGCGCGCCGGGCTCGCCGCCACGGTCATCCACTATCGCGGCCGCAGCGCGATGCGCGAGGTGGCGAAGGCGATGGGGCTGACGCGCGACGTGGAGGACGCGCTCGCGACCATGTCGAGGATGCGCCACCCGTCGAAGATGCAGGACGCTCACGTGCGCGACGCCGGTCTCGACCCCGACGAGCCGCGTCTCGCGCACAGCCTGCGCCTCGCGCGCGCCATCACCGGTTTTCCCCGCCACCTGTCGCAGCATGTCGGGGGATTCGTCATCACCCGAGGAAGGCTGGACGAGCTTGTCCCCGTCGCCAATGCCGCGATGGAGGACCGCACCACCATCGAATGGGACAAGGACGATCTCGACGCGCTCGGCATCCTCAAGGTCGACGTGCTCGGGCTCGGCATGCTGACCTGCATCCGCAAGGCCTTCGCCCTGCTGCGCGCGCATTACGGGCTGTCTTACGACCTCGCCACCGTGCCGGCCGAGGACCCGGCGGTCTACGACATGCTGTGCCGCGCCGATTCCATCGGCGTGTTCCAGGTCGAAAGCCGCGCCCAGATGAGCATGCTGCCGCGGCTCAAACCCCGCACGTTCTACGACCTGGTGATCGAGGTCGCGATCGTCCGGCCCGGCCCGATCCAGGGCGACATGGTGCACCCTTACCTGCGCCGGCGGAACGGCGAGGAGGAGGTCGACTTCCCGTCGGACGCGCTCCGCGCCGTGCTCGGCAAGACCTACGGCGTGCCGCTGTTCCAGGAGCAGGCGATGAAGATCGCCATCGTCGCCGCCGGCTTCACCCCGTCGGAGGCCGACCGGCTGCGCCGCGCCATGGCGACCTTCCGCCGGCTCGGCACCATTCACACGTTCCGCGACAAGATGATCGAAGGCATGGAAGCGCGCGGCTACGAACGCGCCTTCGCCGAACGCTGCTTCAAGCAGATCGAGGGATTCGGCGATTACGGCTTTCCGGAAAGCCACGCGGCGAGCTTCGCCCTGCTGGTCTACGTCTCGTCCTGGCTCAAATGCCATTTCCCGGCGGTGTTCGCCTGCGCCCTGCTCAACAGCCAGCCGATGGGATTCTACGCGTCGTCGCAGATCGTGCGCGATGCGCGCGAACACGGCGTCGACGTCCGACCCGTCGACGTGAATCACAGCGACCGTGACTGCACGCTGGAACCGACCGAAAGCTGTCTGCATCGCTCCAGCCCGCTCCCCCACCCGGCATTGCGACTCGGCATGCGGCAAGTGAAGGGCTTCAGCGACGCGTTTGCGACTGTCCTCATGTCCGCGCGCGCCGCCGGCAACGCACGCCCCTTTTCCGACATGGAGGACCTCGCGCGGCGCAGCGGGCTCATGCCGTCGGCGATCGAGCGCCTGGTCATGGCCGATGCGTTCGGCTCGCTGGGGCTTTCGCGGCGGCAGGCCCTGTGGGAGGTGCGCCGCCTCAACCCCGACCAGTTGCCGCTGTTCGCCTGCGCCGGCGAAGGCATCGTCGAACCCGAGGTCGTCCTGCCGGTCATGGCGCCGGGCGAGGAGGTCTCCCACGATTACGCCGCGCTCCGCCTGTCGCTCAGGCACCATCCGCTCGCCCTGCTGCGCGGGAAGCTCGACCGCGAAGGCGTGATCCAGTCCGCCCGGCTCGCCGAGACGCCGAACGGCAGGACGGTCACCGTCGCGGGCCTGGTCATCACGCGGCAGCGGCCGGGCACGGCGAGCGGCGTCATCTTCGCGACCCTGGAGGACGAGACCGGCAGCACCAACGTCATCGTCTGGCCCAGGCTGTTCGAGCGCTACCGCGGCGAAACGCTGGGATCGAAGCTGCTCTGCGTCACCGGCGAGCTGCAGCGCGAAGGCATCGTGATCCATGTCATCGCGCGGGAAATGCGCGATCTGACGGGCCGGCTGGTCGCGCTCGCCGAGGATGCCGGCGCCGTTCTGGAGCCGCCTTCCACGTCGGGGGACGAAACGAAACGCCCGGTCTACGTGAAGGCCGGCGTGTATCCGTCGCGGGATTTCCATTAGTAATCTTCCCGAGAACGGACACTGAACCGCCCAGTTCAAGCCAGATAAAATTCCCTAATTCCGGGTCCCGAAAAAATAACGACACAAAAAAGCGCCCGCCTTCCCGGGTTAGCCCCTCGTTAACCATATTGGGCACACACTTGAATGGCCCAGTGTTGCACACCAGACGATTTTGGAGATTTGCAATGCCCGTTCTTGCCGAAGAGGTGTTCGACCTCTTTTCCGAAATATACGACCAAGAACGACGGGAGGATCTGAGCCTGACGGACTACCTCATGGGATGCCGCGACAACCCCATGATGTTCTCGTCGGCCTCGGAAAGAATGATCGCCGCAATAGGCGAACCTGAAATCATCGACACCAGCGCCGACCCCCGGCTCGGGCGCATCTTCCTCAACCGCACGATCAAGGTCTATCCGGCGTTCCGGAACTTCTACGGCATGGAAGACACGATCCAGCGGATCGTCGGATACTTCCAGTACGCCGCGCAGGGGCTGGAAGAGCGCAAGCAGATACTCTATCTGCTCGGCCCGGTCGGCGGCGGCAAGTCCTCGCTGGCCGAACAGCTCAAGCAGCTCA
>Ga0326597_10007589_pt1 | contig 14744 bp, 11 predicted proteins | sample RVTome_12_FD_203789 | JGI IMG/M metagenome (GOLD analysis project Ga0326597, IMG submission 203789) | Soil microbial communities from uranium-contaminated site in the Upper Colorado River Basin, Wyoming, United States - RVT100D185 | ecosystem: Environmental > Terrestrial > Soil > Contaminated >... | reverse complement strand
TGGTCAGGTTGCCGTCAATTCCGCCGGTCAGGGCCACCCACCTGGCGAAGCTCCCCGCAATGCCGCGTGAAAGCAGGGCGAAATTGGATGCCAGCAGTCCCCGATGGGCAACTTCGAGCGCTTCATCCCGCGAATGGGACAAGAGCAGGATGTCCGCCTTCCAGAAATGGCATAACTGGCGCACCCAAGGTGTGGTCGAGGCATCCAACATCGGGTCGAAGCTCGCGAGGCTCCGAACCGCCTCGGCCAGGTTTCCGTTGAACACCAGGCCGAAGGCGCGGTAGTATGCGCCCTGAATTAACGCGTAAAATCGAAAGCTGTTGGGGATTCGGTCAAGTGCAATATCCGCCCACCTCACCTGTTCAGCGTAGCGACCCAACCGCCCGCACGAGAGGGCTGCGTTGCTTGCCACACGTGCGATGTGGGTATCGTTTCCCAAGCGCACCGCCATGTGAAATGCAAGGTCGAAGCACTTCAATGACTCTTCATAGTTGCCTGTCTGACAATTGAGTGCACCCCTCCCCTCATAAAGTTGCACCATGCTCAGGTTCGCGGTCCCCCTTCGCTCCAGCTCCCTGATCCCGGCATTCACCTGCTCGAAGCTGGCGCTGTGGCTGCCGCTAGAGTACAAGAGGAGTGCCTTGCAGAGGGCGAGCTTACCGATGCTGTCGGGGTCCAGCCGGACCACCGGGATCGCACCCACCAAGGCCAGCAGTTGTTCCGCTACCACACGATCCCTCGCTAGGGTGATGATGTGAGTGGCGGCGAGGCCGGCTCGTACCCGCAGCCGAGCGTCCTGGTTCTCCCGCAGTATGCCGGTGAGAGCGGGAAGGTGACGTTGCAGCTCAGCGGTGGCCTGGGTTTCCAGGCGGCACATTGCGAGGTTCTGGAGGATCAGGACTTCATGAGCTCTCCCTGCGCTTTGCCCGTCCTTCAACGCGGCGAGGCAATCCAGCGACTCCTGCCACCGCCCCTGCTCCTGCAGAACTTCGGCGAGAAGGAGGGTCGCATCGATGGTGTCCGAGGGGGGAAGGTTCGAGAGCGCGCTCGACAGGGCCCGCTCCGCGATCTCGGGCGCGCCCCGGTCGATGGCATGCCTAGCCCCCCGGAGTAGATAGGGCACCGCCTGCTCTTTCCTTCCCGCCCGCATGCAATGCCAGGCGATCTCCAGGTCCGCGGTCGGCTCACCCGATGGAACGTTGCTGAGCAGCCAATCCGCCACCGCGGCGTGCAGGGCCTTCCGGGTGGAAGAGGGCACTTCCGTGTAGGCACAGGCTCTCACCAGCTCGTTCACAAACTCGAGACCGCTCGCGCCATCGCGCAGGACCCGGAGGCTGGAAAGCACACCGAGCCCCGCCATGGCCTGGCCCAGGGGCAGGTCGATGAGCGAGTACATGCCAAACTGGTTGAGCCGATGCCCCAGGATCGAGGCGAGATTCAACACGTTGAGTGTGGTCGGGTCCAGCGACCGGATGATCCGGCCCGCGATGTGCCGGTAGGCGCCCGTCATGTCGCCGCCGGCGCCCAGCTCGACGGTCATCGCGTCAACCGCCAGCGCGAGGGACCGGTCGCCGTTGGCCTGCCAATCCTGCACCAACAACTCCAGCACCATCGGGAAGCCGGCCGCCGCACGGATCAGGGCCCGGCCTATAGTGGCGTTCGGCTTGGGTTCGCTTGGGGGCACCAGCGCGGCCAGCAGGTCGCAGCTCTCCTCCTCGCCGAGCGGTGTGACTTCGATCTCCCGGATGCTGAGCGCGTGGCCGCTTTCCCGCAGGCGCGCCGCGTTCGGCGATCTCGCCAGCTCTCCCGGGCGGGCGAGCAGGATAAACATGATCGCCCGGCCGGCGGCGCGGCGCATGACCAGGTGCAGCACGGCAAGACTGGCATCGTCGGCCAGATGGAGATCGTCCACCACCAGGATGACCGGCTGCTCATCGGCGATCGTTTGGATCATCTCCAGAAACGATTCGGTCAGCCGGATGCGCGCGCTTTCCCCCTGGCTCTCTCCCGATGGCGGGATGCTGGGAAACCGCCGCCGGACCTCCGGGACGGTGCGCGCCAGCTCGGCCAGTGCGTCGGGCGGGGTGGCTGACACCCCTGGCCGGTCCAGCAAACCCAGGATCAGGCTGCCGATGGTCGAATAGGGGATCTCGCGCTCCAGGTCGTAGCATTGGACCCGGCTGATCACCGCGCCCTCCAGGCTGGCGGCGGTCGTCAGCCGCTCGGCCAGTGTCGTCTTGCCGATACCCGAATCACCCAGAATGAGGCGGTGGGCCGTCTCTCCTCGTCGAGCCTGCTCCCAGGCCTCGTAGAGGCCGCGGTACTCGGTCGACCGCCCGACGAACGGGCGGCCGCGCCACTGGTCGGTGCGCACCGTTGGAATCTGGGGGAGCGCGGTCCGTTCCCAGCCCCGGTGGCGCAGCCGGACCGCCATCCCCTCCACCAGATCCGACGGCGCCGCCCCCAGCTCCTGGCCTAATTTCGTCCTCCACTCCTCGAAGACCTGCAGCGCGGTCAGCCGGTCGCCGGCGAACGCCCGCGCCTCCATCTTGGCCCGAATAGCCTCCTCGCTCAGCTCGTCCAATCCCAGCATCCGGTCGGCCAACTCCTCGATCCGACGAGAGTCGCCGGTTCGGCGGCAGCGGTCGATGAGCAGCACTAGCGCATCCCTGATGGCCGGCAGCAGGCGGGCCTGCTGCCGATCCTTCCACAGGGCGAACTCGCTGGCGTCGGGGATTTCGAAACCATCGAGGAACGGAGCGACCTCGAGCCCTTCTGTCGTCTCCGAGCCCAGAATGTCACCGGCCGCCAGCCGGTCCAGATCCAGCGCCACGCACCCCGGAAGCAGCTGCACCTGGTCCCGGCTGGCCTCTAGCGGGCCGGGGCCGAGCCGGAGGCGGAGAACGGAGAGGGCGGTGGACAGCGAATGCCGGGCCTCCGAGATCCGCCCCCTGGGCCAGAGCAACTCGGCGAGTCGGTCGCGGCGGTGAGACCGCTGGGATTCGACCGCCAGGTAGACCAGCAGGGCCAGATGCTTCTTGGTGCGGACCCGGATCGGATTGCCCGACGGCCCGAGCAGGCCGGGCTGTCCCAGGCAACGAAGGTATCGGCGCGGCTCCATGGCTCACGGAGGGAGAGGGACGTACTCAAGGGATACGATCAAGAGTATGCGGCGCCGACAACGGATCGTCAACGACGCCGAGCCACTTCGGAAAAGACAATTTGATGGTTTGTAATGTGATGGCCTCTGGGTCGGATCTACTCCGCCTCCCGACGGCCAAACATGAGTTGGAGAAAGGGGCGGTCCGCCGGCTGGGCCAGGATATAGACATGGTCACCCGGCTGGAGAACGGTCGAGCCCTTGGCGGGCACCAGTTGATCGGCTCTCACGATCAGCGCGACAGACGACCCGCCGGGCATTTCCAGCGCCTCCAGTGCCACGCCCGCCGTCGCCAGCGCCGGATCGATGTAAAACGACATCAATTCCCCCTTGAGGGGATGGCGCGACTCGATCACCAGCACGGCTTGGGGCGCCGGCGGCTCGGTCACTTGGAGGCCGAGCCGGCGAGTCACCCATGCCACCGTAGCTCCCGGCACCAGGATGTTCGCCACGACGATGAAGAAGACCAGATGGAAAATTCGCTGGGCGCCCGGCGCCTCGCTCAATACGGGGAAGGTGGCCAGTATGATGGGGACCGCGCCGCGGAGGCCCACCCAGCCGATATAGGCCGTCTCCCGGATGGGAAACCGGAAGGGGAGCAAGCACAGCCCGGCTACTGCCGGCCGCACCACGACGGCGAAGAGGACCGCGAGCCCTAGTCCCAGGGGCGCGACGGGCATGAGCTGGCTGGGAAAGACCAGGAGGCCCAAGACTAAAAACATCCCGATCTGGGCCAGCCAGGCCAGCGCGTCATGCACCCTCAGGATTCCGGCTCGGAAGGGCAACGGTCCGTTCCCCAACAGCAGTCCCGTGAGGTAGACGGCGAGAAAGCCGCTGCCGTGGGCCAGGGAGGTCACCCCGAAGGCAAGGAGCGCCAGCGCCAGGGTGAGCGCCGGATAGAGGCCGCCGGCTTCGAGCTGCAGGCGGCTGAGGAGCCGCCGTCCACCGAGGCCCACGGCCAGACCGAGGACAGCGCCCACCACCAACTGCAGGACGATCTCCAGCGCCACGCGGCCGGCCGCAAAATCCCCGGGAGCCAGCAGATTCCGGGTGAGCGTGATGGTGAGGATGACGGCGACCGCGTCATTGAGGCCCGATTCCATCTCGAGCGTCACACCCACCCGGCGCTTGAGCTGCAGACCGCTACCCCGAAGGACCGAGAAGACCGCCGCGGCATCGGTGGACGACACGATTGCGCCCAGCAGCAGGGCCTGGGGCCAGTCGAGCCCCCACCAGTGGGCGGGCAGAGCGATCAGCCCGGCGGTGAACATTACCCCGACCGTGGCGAGCAACGCCGCCGGGGCCCAGGCTCCCCGCAGCGATTCCACCGGGGTATTGAGTCCGCCGTCGAAGAGAATGAGCGCCAGCGCCAGCCACCCCAGTTGGAAGGCAAGGTGGAAATCGTCGAACGCAATGCCTCCCAACCCCTCGCCGCCCGCCAGCATGCCGATCGACAAGAAGAGCAGGGCGATGGGCACACCGATTCGCTGGGACGTGCGGCTGAAGAGCACGCTCATCCCCAGAAGCACCCCACAGATCGCGAGCAGCAGGGCGGTTGCGGTTGGCTCGGGCGTGGTCATGGTATCCGGAGGGTACCACCGGGCTGGTGGACCGCGCCAGCAGGGCCGGTCGGATGCTCCGCCGGCTCCGCCGGCGGCTACCGGTACTACCGCTCCCGCGGATGCCGGAGCAGCCGACCCCGGCAGTCGGCACAGGGGTTGCCTGAGCTATGCCCGCCAGACCAGCTCTCGGTCGTGCCCCCGAGCTGCAATCATTTGCAGACTTTCCAAACGTTTTAGCAACAATGGGTTAGTTCACGCAAGAACACCCCGTGCCGGGAGGCAGAGCGCCATGCGTGTCCTGCAATACACCAGACTGTTCGCGGCAACCGCAACCCTCGCTCTTGTGGCGCTCACGGCGTGCGGCAAGGACAACGGGCCCAGCGAATTCAACCCTCAGGGAACCAGCTCGGACCTGTCTGCCGCCGAGGCCGCGATGGGCACTGGCCCGACTGAGAGCTTCACGGCCATGGCCACCGACATCTCAGTGGTGCTGGGGCCGAGTCCGGCGCTGGCGGTAGCGCCTGAGCTGGGAACCTCGGTCGAGCCGACCCAGCGGTTCGCCGGAACCCTCCTGCGACTGCTGCCATCCGCCGGCCGTAATCCCGAGGTGATGTTCGATATACTCCCTGCGGAGATCCTCGGTACCACGTTCGAGTTCGATCCGGTCGCCGAGCAGTACGTCGCGTCGAGCCGCACCGGGGCGCCGGCCAACGGCGTGCGGTTCATCCTCTACGCGATCGATCCGGTGACCCGTCGCCCCGCATCGCCGCTCAACGAGCTCGGCTTCGTGGACGTGATCGATTTGAGCACCGCCACCAGCGTGGCCCTGCGGGTGGTGGTCGTCTCGGGCACGGTCACCTACCTGGACTACAGCGTCTCTGCCTCCGGTACCTCGGAAGGCGGCACCGTGACCATCAGCGGCTTTGCCTCGGACGGATCGACCCGAGCCAACTTCGTGCTCAACACCACCCTCAGCTCCACGGCCAGCGGCACCCAATTCGTGATCGACTTCAACTTGACGGTGCCGTCGCGCGATTTCGCGGTGACCTACACGGCCACGTTCCAGACCCAGGGCACCGGCGAACCCACCGTCACGCTGGACCTGACGATCTCCGGCCCCAATGGGACGGTGAACCTGGCGGGTACTGCGGGAAGCGGCGGGGGAACCTTTACCGTCAAGGTCAACGGTGACCTCTTCGCGACCATCACCGAAGGCAGCGGCGACCCGGTCATCACCGGGGCGGGCGGCGAGCCGCTTACCCCGGAAGAGGCGAGCACGCTGCGGGAGATCCTCGATTACTTCGACGATTCGCTCATCACCCTCGGCGACCTCCTGGCGCCCGTGGCCTGACCGGCGATGGCAAGACGGCAGCAGCGAAAAGCCCGGCCGACACGGCCGGGCTTCTTCGTGCCGTCGCTGCCGCGATGCCGTGCCTCAGCCGCCGAGCCATCCCTTTCCGCGCACCAGGTCACGCACCAGATCTTCGGCGCTGCAGTCGGCGGCCTCCGCCGCAAAGTTGGTCACCAGCCGGTGACGCAGGACTGATGGCGCCACGCTGCGGACGTCGTCCAGGTCAGCCATCGGTCGCCCGGCCATGGCGGCGCGAGCCTTGGCGCCGAGCACCAGGTACTGCGAGGCACGCGGCCCGGCGCCCCAGTCGACGTACTCCTTGATGAACGTGGGGGCGGCGGGGTCGGCGGGCCGAGTCATCCGCGCGAGGGTCACCCCGGCCCGGATGAGTCCGCGGGACACCGGGATCCGGCGCACCAGGGCCTGCATCGCCAGGACCGACCGGGCGTCGAGCACCGGCTTGAGCCCGGGCCGGGCCGCACCGGTGGTCTGTTCGACAATGGCTTCCTCCTCCGCCTGGCTGGGGTATCCCACCCGAAGCTCCAGCATGAAGCGATCCAGTTGGGCCTCGGGAAGGGGGTAGGTCCCCTCCTGCTCTATCGGGTTCTGGGTGGCCAGCACAAAGAAGGGATCCGGCAGGTGGTACGTGGTGCCCCCCGCGGTCACCTCGTGTTCCTGCATGGCCTGCAGCAGAGCCGCCTGGGTCTTCGGGGGGGTGCGATTGATCTCGTCGGCCAGGACCACGTTGGCGAAGATCGGTCCCTGTACGAACCGGAAGGCCCGTTTGCCGGTGGTCAGGTCTTCCTCGATGATGTCGGTGCCGGTGATGTCGCTCGGCATCAGGTCGGGAGTGAACTGTACCCGGTTGAACGACAGATTGAGCGCCTCGGCCACGGTGGAGACCATGAGCGTCTTGGCCAGCCCGGGGACGCCGATGAGAAGCGCGTGTCCCCCGGCGAGCACGGCCGTCAGGATACCCTCGACCACCTCTTCCTGCCCCACGATCCGCTGCGCCACCTGGGCGCGGAGATGGGTGATGGCGGTGACCAGGCGGTCCAGCTGCTGAACGTCGTCGGACGGGCGCGATTGGGTGGCGGTCATCGGGCTCCTTGAACCATGAGACACCGGAAGATACGCACGGCATCCCCGGGAAGTTACTCACCCCGTCCCGCCCGAGCTTGCGAAATTTTTCACAAGCGCATAGGTTAGCCCCGTGAACTCCCCTGCGCCGGGGGGCCCAAAGGCCCCCGGACCGATGCGCTACGCCGGGCTCGGAGTCCAGTTGGCGGCGAGCATGCTGGTATTCGTGCTCGTGGGGCAGTGGGCCGACGAGAAGTTGGGCACCGGGGGGATCCTGACGATCCTGGCGGCCATTCTCGGGTTCGGCGGGACGATGTATTGGCTGATCCGGTCGCTCAGCCGGCAGGACCCTGAGGGCAAGTGAGCCTGGGCCCGCGCTACCTGATCGGTGTGGCTGGGGTGGGGCTGGCGGCGGGGGCCACAGCACTGACGATTTCGCCCCCGGTGCGGGGGGACGTTCTCTGGGGCATGGCCGTTGGGGCGGTCCTCCAAGTGCCGCTGGGCTGGTGGGCGCTCCAGAGCCTTGGCACCGACCGTTTCATGGTGATCTGGGGACTCGGAACGCTCCTGCGGTTCACCGCCGTCGGGGTGGCGGGACTGGTTGTATTACCGGCGCTGGGTCAGCGCGCAGGACCCATGCTCGGCTCCATGGTGGGAGTCATGGTGGCCCTTCTCCTGGTGGAGGGTGTCACCGCACACTGGGAACACTCGCGGGAAGCAGACCGATAATGCGCTTCGGCCGTTCCATGGTGCTGGTCGCGATACTGCTCGCCGGTGGCCCGATGCTCTCGGTGCTCCGGGCGCAGCATGCCGCCGGCGAGGCCCGGCACGACCAGCTCGACATCGTGGAGCATATCGGCAATTCCCACCGGCTCGAATTCCCCGGAGGAGTCTGGGAGCTGCCCCGCTTCGCCCCGCTGCACATCGGGGGGATCACGGTCGATCTCTCGCCCACCAAGCACCTGGCCTACATGCTCCTCGCGGCGCTGATCGTGGGCCTCACCTTCACCCTGAGCGCGCGGGCGGTCGCCCGGGCGCAATCGCAGGGACGTTCGCCGAAGGGATTTGCCGGGACGATGGAGGCGATGGCCCTCTTCATCCGGCAGGAAGTCGTGGTGCCCAATGTCGGGCACCATGGCGAGGGCTTCGCGCCCTACCTGCTCACGCTCTTCTTCTTCATCCTGACGATGAATCTCCTGGGCCTGCTTCCATGGGGAGCGACCGCCACCGGCAATATCGCGGTGACCGCCGCGCTGGCGATCATGGCCTTTCTCACCATCGAAGTCGCCGGCATGCGAACCCTGGGTTTCAAGGGCTACATGGGTACGATCTTTTTCCTGCCCCATGGGCTTCCGGGTGGGGTCGGCGGGACGTTTCTCAAGCTGCTCCTGCTCGTCGTGATGACCCCGATCGAGCTCATTGGCAAGCTGGCCAAGCCGTTTGCGCTCGCCGTCCGTCTCTTCGCCAACATGACCTCGGGGCACGTGCTGGTCCTGGCGTTGATCGGACTCACGTTCCTGTTCCAAAGCTACGCGGTGGGGCTCAGCGCGTCGCTCCTGGCCACCGGGGTGATGGTGCTGGAGTTGTTCGTGGCGTTTCTGCAGGCGTTTGTCTTCACCCTGCTCACGTCCGTGTTCATCGGCTTGATGCGGTCGGAGCACTGAATGGTCGTTCCCGACGCGACGCGCGCCCGCGCCGCGTCGGTTTGGTAGTCCGCCAGGGCGGCGGACGATGCCCGCTGTCGGTCCCCCCTCCGGGGGGGCCGGACATGGGCGGGTCACCGACGTCGGAGGCGTCGCGGGAGAGACGCTTTTGGGGCGGCGGGCGCGGATAATCCCTCATCTCCCCGATGACCATGGAGTCACCCATGCTTTACATGCTCGCGCTGGTGCAGGACGTGGCGCTGTCGGCCGCCAATGGCAAGGGTCTCGCCCTGATCGGCGCCGGTCTCGCCGCCGGTCTGGCGGTGGTCGGCGCCGGAGTCGGGATCGGTCGCATCGGTGGCTCGGCCACCGAGGGGATCGCCCGCCAGCCGGAGAGCACCGCGAAGATCCAGACGGCGATGATCATCGCCGCCGCGCTGGTCGAAGGCGTCGCGCTCTTCGTCGCCGTGATCGGATTCTTGATCCAGAGCAAGGTGAACTTCTAGGTGGTGACCATGAACAGGTTGGGCCTCGCCGGCCTGACGCTGCTCCTCGGAGTGGCGCCGGCCATGGCGCAGGAAGAGCACGGCGGCGGTCCGCTCAGCCCGGAACCGGGGCTGATGATCTGGACCGTGTTCATCTTCCTGCTCCTGATGGTGGTATTGAAAAAGTTCGCCTGGCCGGCGATCCTCGGCGCCGTGGAGGCGCGGGAGCAGGCCCTCGAGGCGCAGATCGCCGAGGCGGAGCGGAACCGGGCCGAGTCGGCGGCCCTGCTGGTCGAGCATAAGAAGCTGGTGGCGGAGGCCAAAGCCCAGGCCCACGGCGTCATCGTCGAGGCCCGCGCGGTGGCCGAGAAGGAGCGGGCGGTCGCGCTGGAGAGGACCAAACAGGAGCAGGAGGAGCTGCTGGCGCGGGCCCGCCGGGAAATCCAGGCCGAGCGCGACCGGGCGGTGGCCGACCTGCGCAGCGAGGCGGTGGACCTGTCGCTCGCCGCCGCATCGAAATTGATCGGTACTCGACTCGATTCTGCGGCCGACCGCAAGCTGGTGCTGGACTACCTGGCCACCCTGGACGGCCAGCATTGAGGTCGGTCACCATTGCCCGGAACTACGCTGAGGCGCTGTTCGATCTCGGCGAACGGAGCGGGCAGGGCGAGCGCTACGCCGAGCTGATCGAGGCGGTGGCGTCGGCGGTTCAGACGTCGCCCCAGATCCAGGGCGTCCTGATGTCGCCCCGGGTGCCCAAGGCGGAGAAGGCGCGGATCCTCGGTGCGGCGCTCAAGGACACGTCCCGGGAGTTCGTGCTGTTCCTGCAGGCAATCGTGAAGCGGGGACGGCAGCAGCTCCTAGGTGAGATCGCAGCGGAATATCACGGTCTCCTCGACCTCAAGTTCAACCGGGTGCGGGCCGGCGTGACTCTCGCCCGTCCTGCCGGTGAGACGCTCCGCACGTCGATCCAGGAGAGCTTGAGTCGCCAGCTGGGCAAGGAAGTGCTGGCGTCGTTCTCCGAGGACCCGGAGATACTGGGGGGAGCGATCGTGCGGGTCGGCGAGCGGATCCATGACGGCTCGGTCCGCCGCCGAATGATCAAGCTGCGGCGGCATCTGCTCGCCCGCTGAGGGGGGAGTCTCGCTCAGACCCGCGCGGGCCGGGGCCGGGTGCCGCCGGCGGTGGACCGCTCCGGGAGCGTACCGGGTTTCCGAGCGCTGAGCTGAATCCACACCACCGCCCCGAGAATGAGCGCCATGGCGGCGATGGTTCGCAAGGTCACGTGCTCGTGCAGGACCACCCATCCTAGCAGGACCGCGACCACCGGATTGACGTAGGCATAGGTGCCGACCACGGTGGCGGAGGCGTGGCGCAGGGCGTAGGCGTAGGCCGTGTATCCCACGATGGAGCCGAAGACGACGAGGTAGGCAAGCGCGCCGACGCCGGCGGGCGAGAGCCGGCCGGTGCCGGCCTCGCCCACTGCGAGCCCGAGCAGCGTGATCACCGCCCCGCCGACGATCATCTGCGCCGCGGCGGCCGCGAACGGCGTGGTCCGGGTCGGGTGGCGCTTGGAGTAGACGGTGCCCAGCGCCCAGGAGGCGCTCGCCAGAGTGAGCGCGATGGGCCCCTTGAGGTCGGCGCTGAGAAGCTCGGCGGGAGTTACTCCCGCGAGGAGCGTGCTCCCCAGGAAGCCGAGTGCCAGCCCGACACCGACCCGCCACGTAAGCACCGCCCCACCCCCGGGCACGACCGCGTCGAAGAACGCGGCCCAGAGCGGCATGGCCGCCACGAACACACTCGCCGGGCCCGACTCCACGAATTGCTCGGCCCACACGACCACGGCGTTCCCCCCGAGCAGCAGGAAGAGCCCGGTGACGCCGAGGATGCGCCAGTCGCGGAGCCGGCGTGGCAGTGTGTCGCCCGTGGCCAGCACGAGGGCGGCAAGGAGCAGCCCCGCCACCAGGAAGCGCACGCCCGCGAAGAGGAGCGGAGGCAGGTCCTGCACCCCGATGCGAATCGCCAGGTAGGTCGATCCCCAGACGGTGCAGACGAGCAGGTAGGCGATGAGCGCCTTGCCGCGAAGTCCGGCCATGTCAGTCCCGCTTCTCCGGGGCAATACCCGGCTTTTCGAAGAGAGTCGAGAGGACGATCGTGGTGCGCGTGCTCACCGGCTGCCCCGGCTCGCGCAGCTCCCGCAGGACCTGTTCCAGGGCGTCCAGCGAGGGGGCGGCCACCTTGAGGACGTAGCAATCGTCGCCCGCCACGTGGTGGCACTCGAGCACGCTGCGGTTGTCCGCCAAGGCGGCGATTCTGCGGTCGTGGCCGGGGTGGTCGACAGCGGGGACCCGCACCGCCACGAAGGCGGTGATGGGATACCCGACCTTCCCCCGATCGAGACGGGCGCTGTACCCCAGAATGTAGCCCGCTTCCTCCAGCCGCTTTACCCGCTCCATGACGGCAGGGCGGGACAGCCCGACGGCGTCGGCGAGGGCTTGGTAGCTGGCCCGGCCGTCGGCGACCAGGAGCTGGAGGATCTTCTCGGAGATGGGGTCGATGGCTGTGGTCGTCATTTCGGCTCCGTGAACTATTCGTAGACGAATGCTATAATAGTTCGACTATTCGTCAATGCCGGTTTATGGCTCCAAACTATAAGTTTCCAAGCAAGCTCCTTCGATGCAGCCCCGACAAGACCTGGCTTCCGGCGGTGCCCAATCGGGGGGGTGGGGCCTATGTTTCCGGCCGGCGCTCGCCGGTCAGACCCCACCTCAGCCTCGAGACTTGCCCATGGTGCTGGCTCTTCTCCTGTTGCAGCAGGCCGCGGTGGCGGAGCCGCGCTCCTCGTACTGGCAGCAGGAGGTGGCCTACGAGATCAGCGCCCGGCTGGACGAGCCTCGCGGCGTGCTCGAGGGGACCGAGCGCATCCGCTACCGAAACCGGTCGCCCGACCCGCTGACGACCTTCTCGCTCCACCTCTATCTCAACGCCTTCCGGCCCGGCTCCCGCTGGGCCGATGCCGATGCGGCCGAGGGCCGCCGCCGCTTCAACGACCTGGGAGACCCGGACTTCGCCTACAACCATGTGCGCGATGTGCGCATCATGGGCGTGCCGGTCGAGCCGATCTATCCGTTCGCGCCGGACAGCACCATCGTGCGCTTCGAGCTGCCCCGCCCGCTCGCGCCCGGCGACTCGGCCACCATCGAGCTGGCCTGGGACGCTCGTCCCTCCACCCTGCCGCGGCGGCAAGGGCGGCAGGGGCGGCGGTTCGACTTCGCCCAGTGGTATCCCAAGGTGGTGGTCTATGACCGCTACGGCTGGGAGGAGCACCCGCTCTACCCGGCCGGCGAGTTCTACGGCGAGTTCGCCACCTTCCTGGTGGATCTCGATGTCCCCCAGGATCAGGTCATCGGCGCCACCGGGGTGCCGGTGTGCGGCGATCCGGGATGGGAGCGGGCCAACCGGTCGCCCGGCCGGCCGGTCGAGTACCAGCGGGACTACTACGGCGCCGCCTCACCTTCAGCCGGCGCCTGCTCGACCGACGAGCCCGGCCGGAAACGGGTCCGATGGTACGCCGAGCAGGTCCACCACTTCGCGTTGTCCCTGAATCCCGATTACCGCTACGAGGGAGGGCGCTTTCACGAGGTTGCGGTGCACGTCTTGTATCAGCCGGGTGACTCCTCCAGCTGGGGCCAGGGAGTGGCGGTCGAACGGACCGAGAAGGCACTCGCGTGGCTCGACGGGCTCTTCGGTCCCTTCGGGTGGCCCCAGATCACCAACGTCCACCGGATCGAGGGCGGGGGCACCGAATACCCCATGATGATTCACGACGGGTCGGCCGACCAGGGACTCATCGTGCACGAGTTGGGGCACAATTATACCATGGGGCTCCTGGCCAACAACGAATGGCGGGAAGGGTGGCTCGACGAGGGGTTTACCAGCTTCCAGACGACGTGGTTCTGGGAGCTGAACGGCCGGCCGAGCGGCTACCCGGCCGACGAGGCGCAGATCCTTGAGCTCGATCTCGACGGGTTTGCCGAGCCGCCCAGCCAGGTGGCGGAGACCTATCGTGACTTCGTCTCCTACCAGATCGCGATCTATACCCGTGGTGAGCTCTTCTTTCATCAGCTCCGCTATCTCGTGGGCGGCGAGACGATGCACCGGATCCTGCGGACGTTCTACGACCGGTGGAAGTATCGCCACGTGGATGAAGCCGCCTTCCGGGAGGTGGCCGAGGAGGTTTCAGGGCGGGACCTCTCGACCCTCTTCGCCCAATGGCTCCACACCACGGAGCTGTACGATTACGCCGTCGGGCGGGTCCGGACGGCGCCCCTGGCGGATGGCTGGCTCACCCGAGTGGAGGTGGTGCGGAAAGCGCCGGGCCGGATTCCGGTCGAGGTGGCGGTCCTGGCCGCGGGGGACACGGCGCTGGTGCGGACCGAGGGCGACGCCGCCCGGGAATGGGTCGAGATCCAAACCCGCACCCGCCCCCGCGCGGTGCTGGTGGATCCCCGGGTGCGGACCCATGACTGGAACATGCTCAACAACCGGAAGGACCTCGGCTTTTCCCTCTCCCGACTTTTCGCCCCGGCTCCGGGAGCGGAGTTCTACGTCCATCCTTATTTCTCCACCCGCAGCCGCCGTGATCGTGCCACGGTCGGACTGCAGCCGGCCGTCTGGTACAACGATGCCGGCGGGGTCACGCTCGGGGTCAGGGGTCGAACCGACTATTTCGGCAAGTATGAACAGAACAGCTGGTTGCTGACTCACAGCACCGGCTGGGGAGTGGACCGGGGGGTGCACGACCAGGACTTCTGGGTGCGCCTGCGCAACCCGACTCTGCTGCGGGCGCCCAATACGACCCAAACTCTGGACCTGTTCAACGTCGAGGGTCGCTTCGGCTTGAGCGCCGCCGTTGAGCGAAGCCGGCGGGCCCACCTCACGTTCGGTCCGACCTGGACCCAGGGGATCGCGCTTCAGTGGGTGCAGCCGGACGACTTCCGCTATCTGGACCGCGGCTATTACGACGATGCCGGGACGGTGGAGGTCCGGGTGCATCATGGGGTGACGACCCAGGCCGGCCGGTGGGAGCTGGGGCTCCGAACCTCGCTCGGCGGTGGGCTGGCCTATCACCGCGACGGGCTGGGCACGGGAGCCCGGCCGAATCTCGACCCGTTCTATTTCCGGGGCACGCTCGAGACCACGGCCCGCCGGGCGTTGGGCGGCTCTCTCAGCATAGGCGCCCGACTCTTCGGCGGGGTGGCGAGCGGCAACCGAGGAGCCGCCAAGCAGCGGCAGATCTATTTTCAGGGCGCCGATCCGCTGGCCCAGATCGACAACCCCTTTCTCCGATCTCGCGGTGCTCTGCTCGTGGGCGACGACATTCGCTATCAGGTGCCGGGGGGAGCCGGAGTGCGCGGGGTCGACTCGCGGATCTCGAGCTCGGCGATTGTCGCCCTCAACCTC
>Ga0326597_10007588_pt1 | contig 14745 bp, 16 predicted proteins | sample RVTome_12_FD_203789 | JGI IMG/M metagenome (GOLD analysis project Ga0326597, IMG submission 203789) | Soil microbial communities from uranium-contaminated site in the Upper Colorado River Basin, Wyoming, United States - RVT100D185 | ecosystem: Environmental > Terrestrial > Soil > Contaminated >... | reverse complement strand
ACGAGTTGGACATTCAGTCCATGCTTCTGGTAGATGCCCGCTTCCTGCGCCACCCAGGCGACCGATTGACTGGCGGTGATCGATGAGTAAACGATGCGGATGTCCTTGGCCGAGGCAAGCTGCGGCGCCGGCCAGATCAGAGAAAACAGGAAGAACATCCAAACGCCGCCGCCGCGTGTTATTTCCATCCTCGATCTAAGTTTCACCTTGGTGCCTCTCAGTCTTGCGCTGCAACGGCCTCATTTTTTCTTCGCCAATGCGCGAAGGTAGTCGACGCCCGCTTGATAATCCTCGAATAGTTTCTTCAGCGAATCTTTGACTACCCGGTCCGCCTGCTCCCCGATCAATAGATCCGGAGGCTCACCGAGGGTGCTCTCAAATTCTTTTCGGAAAGCCGCGTCCTGCGTCATCTGTTCCAGAGCGCGGTTCAGAATGGCAAGCCGGTCGGCGGGCACGCCCGGTGTCGTTGTCATCAGGTACTGAAAAGTTTGCGGAACCACCGCGGCCTTCCACGCGACCCATGCGGGCCCCTTCTTTTTTTCCTTCGGCAGGATTTCGCCCAAGGTCGGCACCTGCGGCAGGAGATCGGAGCGCTTGAAAACCTCGTCTGAAGTCAGAGTCCCGGTTTGCCACAGGACTGCTACAGTTCCTTGTTTTTCTCTCGGTTGAATGTTGGTTTTGTATCCGTCCTGGGGATCTTCGAAGAGATGGATTTCGCCTTTCTCCAGTGCCAACAAAAGATCCGAGGAACCCTGGTAGCCGGTGACCAACGTGTGGTCTACGCCGAATGCTTCCAAGGCCAGTTTGGGCCTGAGAGTCCTCAAGCTGCTAAGTCCGGAACCGCCGGCGCGCAACCGAACCGTGGTGCGCAAAAGATCTTCGGCCCTTTTTACCTGTGCCGCTTTGGGGTTGACCACGGTCACCCAACTGTCGGCGCTGACCCAAAGCACCACCACCCGCCGGACCTCGTACTGGACGCTCTCAGGAGCGAGAAAGGCATTCATGATCGGGCCGGTGGGAGATTGAAGCAGCGTTAGCCCGTCGGGCTTGGCCACCCCATAGGTGTAATTGGCGGCGACTTGACCGCCGGCGCCGGTCATCGTCTGCACGATGACGGTGGGATTTCCCGAAATGTATTTGGGCAGGTAACGCGCGAACAGCCGCGCGCTCAAATCGATGGTGCCGCCGGCTGCGAAGCCCGAAATGATGCGGATAGTCTTACCCGTGTAAAACGGTTGATCGGCCGCGTGCAGCCATTGGGTTGCGTAAATCCAGAGCGGCGCCAGCACCAGCAGCGCGTAAACGACCGTGAAACGATGATAGGCTCTTTTCACTGCCAACTCCCTATGAAATCCGATCCAGGCCGTATTCCCGCCAGCGCTTCTCCACTTCGAGCACATGCTCCTGCGGCGGAAAGGCGATCGGTGGAAAATCGTGTTTTTTGGTGGCGTCGATGCCGACCTTGGAGCCGAGGGCGCGCCGGTGATCGGAGACCGGGCCTTCCAATACGACCGACGGATCCAGCGGCACGCTCAGCGTGTTGGCCTCGATGAAAATATCGCGCGCCGGCTGCACGCGAAAACTCATCGCCCAGTCGACCGCGAAGGAATCGCGCACGTCGATATCGTCGTCCACCACGACGGTGAATTTAGCGAAGCGGGGCAGGATCGCCCAGGCGCCCCACATCGCTTGCTTGGGTTGGCCGTCATTTTCCTTTTTCATCGAGATTACGAGGTAAGCGGTGCTCCCTCCCTCGGTCTTAAAATGCAGGTCGGTGATCGGCAGGCCGAGATCGTATTTGAGTTTCTTGTAGATCGGCATGCCGAAACCGAAGCCGCGGATGCAACTGCTCTCGCTCGGCGGCATCTGGCTCACGAAGGCCTGAAAAATCGGATCGCGGCGCGTGGTCATACTCTTTACTTCGAACACAAAGGAGGGCCCGCCCTGGCTCATGTAGCCGGGATATTCTCCGAAGGGTCCTTCTTCTTCGCGGATGCCCGGCGGAATTTCTCCCTCCAAGACGATCTCTGCCGTGGCGGGAACCTCCAGGTCGTTGCTCAGGCACTTCACGACCTCCACCGGCTTGCCGCGAAGTCCGCCGGCGACCGCCATCTCGTCGAGACCGAAGGGAACTTTAGAAACCGATGTAAGGCCGATCACCGGATCGGTGCCGAGAACCACCGCCACCGGTGTCGGGCGGTTTTGCTTTTCGTTCTTGTCGATGATGCGTCTCAAATCCTGGAGGTTGTTGCCGAAATAGATTCCGGTCTTGCGCTTCCCCTTGAGCTGCATGCGGTAGGTGCCGACGTTTCTTGCGCCGGTCTCGGGGTCGCGCGCGATCACGTAGGGAGAAGTGAAGTAGGGAGCCGGATCATGGGGAACGGTCCAGACCGGCACGGGGAGTTTGAATAGATCGACTTCGTCACCGCGATAGACGACTTCCTGGCAGGGACCGCTTGCGACTACGACCGGCGAAATAGGATTGGCTTGCGCCTTGCTCCAGCGCCGGAGGATCTCTTCGAAGTTCAACTCGCTTTCCAGAGCGAGGGCGTAAACCTCGCGCGACGCGCCGAGCACACCCGTTACCACGGGCAGGGAAAATCCTTTCACGTTCTCGAACAGCAGCGCCGGCCGGCGCTCGTCGGGAATCTTGCGGAACACGAGTTTGGCGACGGCGGAAAGCTCCCAGTCCTTGTCTACTTCCTTGGAGATGCGGAAGAGTTTCCCTTTTTCTTCGAGCACGCGCAAAAAATGTCTCAAGTCTTCGTATGGCATTCGATGGTTTCCTTGCAGTTTGGGATCAAGAACTCGGATAGTTCACCGCGGAGACGCGGAGGACGCAGAGTAAAATTTCGAAATTCGAATTTCGAAATTCGAATTTTCCTTGTGAACCCCGGGCCTCTGTGGTGATAACCGTCTTTTCTTCTTTTTTGCTTGCGGCTTCGCCTCCCTGACTACTTACATGAACTCTCTCGGGTCGGCGATCACGCCCTTTATGGCGGTGGCGGCGGCCACCGCGGGGCTGCCGAGGTAAATCTCCGCCTTGTAACTTCCCATGCGTCCCTGGAAGTTGCGGTTCGCCGTTGACAGCGTGACCTCGCCGTCGGCCATGGCGCCGCCGTCGCCGGCGCAAGCGCTGCAGCCCGGGTTGGTGATGAGCGCGCCGGCTTCGAGCAAGATTGAAAAGGTCCCGTCCTTGACGATGCGCGCGACGATTTCTTTGGAAGCCGGACTCACAAGCAGTCTCACACCGCTGGCGATCTTGCGCCCCTTGAGGATCTGCGCCGCTTCCACCAGGTCTTCGTACTTGGCGTTGGCGCATGAGCCGATAAACACCTGATTCACCTTGGTGCCGGCGACCTGCTCGATCGGTTTCACGTTGTCGACCTGGTGCGGACAGGCGATCTGGGGCCCTAAGTTGCGCCCGTCGATGGTCACACTTTTCGCGTAAACTGCGTCGGGGTCCGGGTGAAGTTCGCCATACTGGTCCGGCGCTACGCCGCGCCCGGCGAGATAGCCTCGGGTGATTTCATCCGGGCGCACGAAGCCGTTTTTGGCGCCGAGCTCCATGGCGAGATTGCAGAGCGTCATCCGATCGGAGACCGAGAGCCCTTCGATGTAGCTGCCGTGAAATTCGACCGACATGTAAGTCGCGCCGTCGGCGGTCAAATCGCCGATCAACTTGAGCATCACGTCCTTCGAGCTTGTGCCGCGCGCCAACGGACCTTCGATGACGACTTTCAACGACTGCGGCACTTTCATCCAGATCTTGCCGGTCACCCAGGCGGCGGTCAGCTCGCTGAAGCCGACGCCGGTGCCGAAGGCGCCCAGCGCGCCGTAGATCGTCGTGTGCGAGTCGCTCCCGATCACGACCATGCCGGGCCGGATATGGCCTTCTTCCGACAGCACGAGGTGCGCGATGCCCGCGTCGACGTCGTAGAATTTTTTGATTCCTCTGAGCGCCGCGTACTCGCGGCAGATGCGCTGGTCGTCGGCGGTCTTGGCCGTATATGCGGGCGCAAGGTGATCCATGACCATGGCGATGCGGTCGACGTCGTAAATTTGATCGGTGCCGAGCTTCTCCATCGTTCGAATACAGCGCCAACTCGCGTTGGGACTCATGTACAGATCGGGATAAACGTCGAGCACCTGGCCCGGAATCGCTTCAGTCGCTCCGGCCGCTCTGGCGAGCACTTTTTCTGCGAAGGTCTTTCCCATAACGATTTATCCTTTTGCCGCTCGCTGCTGCGGCAATACGTACTTGGCGATGTAAGGAATCAGACCGCCGGCATCGAGGAGCTGCTTGAGACTCTCGGGGAAGGCGGCGAAGCGAAAGTTCTTTCCTTGCACCGTGGCGATTCCCGCGTCTAAATCGAGCCAGAGTTCACCGCCGTCTAAAGCGGCCTCCGAGGCTTCGGGACATTCGATCGCCGGGAGCCCGGTGTTGATACAGTTGCGAAAAAACACTCGGGAGAATGACTTGGCGACCACCGCCTTGATCCCGGCGCCGATCAGGGCTGTCGCCGCCTGCTCGCGGGCGCTGCCGCAGCCGAAGTTGCTGCCGCCGACCACGATCTGGGAAGCCCACAAGCGTTTCTGCAACTCGGGTCCCAGCGGTTCGAAGGCATGCTTGGCGAGTTCCTGGGGATCGATGCTCACCAGGTAGCGGCCCGGAATAATCACGTCGGTGTTGACGTTGTTGCCGAACTTGATGACTTTGCTGCCGATCTTTTCTGTCATGGCGTGGTCTCCTCGACAAACCATTCAGTGGGCACCTCGCGCCCCAATCCTTTCGCTTCTGCCAGCGCCAGGGTGCGCGCGCCGACCGCCGCGAACTGAATTCCCATTCCCGTATTGTTGGCGAAGAGCGTGATCTGGTCTTTGCGGCTGCGTCCGGGAAAACGGCCGATCAAGAGGTCGCCCAGCTCGCCGATCTCGTCCCAGGTCTTCAAGCCTTTTTGCACCGGCTCCATTAGATCGATCTGGTGGTCGTATTCGATCTGCTCCTTCGAAAGCACGACCATAACATCGGCCCGCTCCAAGGTCGTGCCGTCCAGCTCGCGCCGCACCGTGGTTCTATCGGGAGAGGTGATCGCGGTCACATGAGTTCCAGGTTCCAGCCAATTGCCGTCGAAGCAAGCGTCCATGGTGGCGGTGGCGCAGGTGACGATCTGGCAACCTTCCACCGCGTCTTTGGGATGGTCCACCGCGATGATCCGCTTGCCCAACTTATCGCTCCATTCCCTGGCGAACGATTTGCGGTGCGCCGGTGTCGGGCTATAGACGCGCACCTCCTCGATTTGCGGCTGCACCATCACGAGATAGCGAAGGTGCGCCTCGGCCTGCCAGCCCGAGCCGAAAAGCCCCGAGACCCGCGCGCCGGGATTGGCGAGCTCGCGGATGCCCATCGCCGAGGTGGCGCCGACCCTGAGTTTCTGGATGTAGCTGTCGTGCAGGACCGCGAGCGGTTCGAGAGTCTCGAGACTGTAAAGCGTAACGAGACCGACAAAGGTGTTGCCCCGGGCTGCCGGGATCAACCGCCGCCGATTGGTGCCGTCGGCAAGCGTCTCCACTCCCGCCATGTCGGAGGTGATGCGCAGGGCCCAGACGCCGGAAGAAAGATTACCGCCTTCTTGCGACTTGAATCTAAAATGAAAGCCGGGATAGCGCTTGTCTTCCACCGGAAACATGGTGTGGTTCCGCGGGCGGTTCCCGCCTTTTCCCAAGGCGTGCTCCTTGTAGGCGACCTCCAAAACCTCCATGCAGTCCTCGAGGGTGAGGACCTGCTCGATCTCGCTGTTATTTAAAATGCGCATGGCCGTCCTTTAAATTTTTTCACCACGAAGAGCACGAAGGACACGAAGGGTTTGAATATATGACTCCGAAACTTCGTGATCTTCGTGTCCTTCGTGGTGGAAGCTCTTTGTCAGTAAACCCATAAGCACGCAACAAGTTACCCTTCGCCGGCGAGACGTTCCGCCATCGCGATCAATCCGCCGGACTTCAGCATGTCGAGGAGAAAGGGCGGCGTGGGGCTGGCCTGAAGCTTGGCGCCGGTCGTCTCGTTGACAATCTTGCCGCTTTCGATATCGGCGCTCAGGATATCGCCGTCGCTGACCTGGGCCGTGATACCGGGGCATTCCAGTATCGGCATGCCGATCTCAAAGCCGTTGCGGTAGAAAGTGCGGGCGAATCCCTCGGCGATGATGCAACCGATCTTGGTATTCTTCATCGCCTTGGCGGCGATGGCGCGGCCCGAGGATTGACCGAAGTGTTTTCCGGTGACGACGATGTCCCCCGGTTTTACGTTGGCCGGGAACTCGGGGTTGCAAGTCTCCAGAACATGCTTGAGGATTTCCGGCCAGGGTTTAAAAATCATATCGGTTCTGACGATCCTGTCCGTCGGGATATTATCGCCGAACTTCCAACAGCGGCCGCGTGCCTGCATGGAGTCTCTCCTTAAAAACGGTTCAAGTAGTTCAAGCCGTTCAAATCGTTCAAGCCGTTAAAGCCACCGGAGCAAAAGCAGTTCAAGTTCTTCAAACGACTTGAACGTCTTGAACGACTGGAACGTTTTGAACGGTTTTCATAAATACTCTCTCGGGTCCGCGATCTTTCCAGCCACCGCCGAGGCGGCCACCGTCAGGGCGGAAGCGAGATACATCTTCGCTTCCGGGTTGCCGTTGCGCCCTGGGAAGTTTCGCGCGTGGGTGGAAATCATCGTCTCCTGCGCCGTCATCGCGCCCATGTTGTACGCCTGATTCGATCCCGTACTCGGCGGAAACCAGGTGGCGCCGCACTCATGCAGCATCTCGACTAATCCCTCGCGTACGGCTTGCGTGAAGACGGCGCGGCTGGACGGGACCAGATTGAACCGGCTGTCGCGATGCACATGGCGTCCTTTCAAAATCTGCGCCGCCAGGCGGAAGTCTTCGATCCTGCCGCCGCCGTGCCCGCCCAGCTCCGCCCATTGCACCGGCGCGCCTGCGACTTCGCTCACGGTCTTGACGTTTCCCACCGTCGGCGGGCAGGCCAGCTGCGGCTCTAGCGCGCTGAAGTCCCATTCCCAGGTCGCTTCGAATTTGCGATCTGCATCGCCGCGTACCGCGTCGAAGGGTTTATCCGTGACGGTGCGCACGAAGGCGAGAGTTTTTTCGTCCGGCTCGATGTAGCCGCACTTGGCCCCCAGGTCGACGACGATATGCGGAAAAAGCCAGCGGTCCCAGAAATCGAGCTGTTCGATATAAGGTCCGCAGAACTCCAGCGACTTATAGATCGCGCCGCCTTCGCCGATCTGGGCGGTGAGCCAAAGCGCCGCGTCGCGCGCCGTGACTCCCGGTTTGTGCCTGCCGCTGAGCCGAACTTCAATCGTGTCGGGGACTTTGAACCATGCTTTGCCGAAGGGCATAACGGTTCCCGCGTGGGAATCGTTGCCGAGGCCGGTGGCAAAGCAGCCGAGGGTGCCATGGATCGGCGTGTGGCTGTCCGAACCGACGATCACGGAGCCGGGCCGGATAAAGCCGTTTCGCACCGCGACATGATGGGTGTTGCCATTGCCGCAGTCGAATAGATTGATCCCATGGCGTCGCGCGAAGGCGCGGTTCTCCTGCAAGACCAAGGCGCCCTCTTCGCTCGGCGGGCAGAAATGGTGATCGAAGATCATCACCACGCGCTCGGGGTAGCGCATCGGCCGGTGCACCTCTTTCTCGAATACCCTGCCCGTTAAGTAGCCGCTGAGATCGTGCAAGAGCAGGCAATCGACGTTGGCGACCACCACTTCGCCCGCCTCCACCGCCTTGCGTCCGCTCGCGCGCGCGAGAATCTTCTCGATCATGTTCATACGACTGACCTTTACCTCAACTCGATAAGAATTGCCAACTTGCTTGGGGCCACGAGGAATGGCGTCGGATACCAACAGCCTTGCAATGCGCACGCATCACGCACATGCCATGCCAATGGTTTCCGGTCGCAAGATCCAGTTGGGATGGGCGAAAGAATTCCCTAATCTTGGGAAAATTTGCGGTGAGATTCTTAAAACTTGTAGAGACCGTTCCAAAGGATACGTTGAAGTGATGATTGATGTGGGTTCGAGTCTGCTCAACCGGCCATCGCTCAAGCCTTTAAAGCGCGACGCCTTCGCCCTGGGTTTTGCGCGCTTCGGAGCGCGCTATGAGCAACTTCTGCGATAGCCCGTGGCGTAACTTCCTGCTTCTGAGCAACGGATTCTGGACGCTCCTTGGTGCCTTGATTTTGATTTCTGCGTGGAGTATAGGGCCTATTGATTGAAGGGCCCCAGATCGGAGTTTCGTTGGGAATTCGGACACGAGCTTGCCCTAGGCACTCGGTGTAACCAAAGACTCGGCTAAAACTACCAAGGCAATTTGGCTATGGAGGCTCACAACGTCGTCGATCGCATGGCCGATCCGGCTTTTGCCGTTGACGGTAAGTATCGGTTAGTTGCCTGGAACAAGAGCGTCGAACAGCTATTGGGTCGCAAGGCGCGATCTGTTATAGGCAAACGCTGTTATCAGGTCATTTGTGGAACCGACGTATTCGGGAACCGGTTTTGTGCGGCTAATTGTCCGGTGCTCAACATGGCCCGCCATGGTGAGAGAGCGAAACCCTTTGACCTAAACCTGCTCACCACCAAGTCTAAATCCACACGGTTCCACATCTCCACCATCATCTTGGGACGAACCATTTCCGAGTTCGCCATCTTGCACTACCTAAACCTGTCGGGTTTAGAAACAAAAAAATTATCACCTCTGGAAACAGAAAAACACGGGGCAGGGAAACCGCAGCACCCTGCGATGGAGATAATTCCTGGATTGACCCACGAAATTCGGAACAGCCTCCAGATGATTATCGGAGAAATCGAAATTCTAAATCTGACTGCGACCGCCTCTTCAGAGTACCGGGTGATTCTCAATAAAGTAGGCGAGATCGATAGATTACTGCGGGAAGCGAGTGAATATTTTTCTCCGGTCACAGCGCCGCTGTCCGTTGAGGATCCATGGGCTGTCTTGAAAGATTTACAACGGGATGCCGAGACAGACCTTGCCGGTCATGGGGTTCACATCGCCATGGATTGCAAAGACACCCTTCCCAGCATCCTGGTCGCCCCGAAACAATTTCGCGAGGCCGTCAGGCAGGTTGTCGATTTTTCTCTAGTTCTTCTTCCAAATGGCGGAGAGGTTCTCCTTGACGCCAGGCAAAAGACAGTGAGCGGCACCAAATTCGTTGAACTAAGCGTCACTATGACGTCCGAAAGCACCTTGGCTTGTGAGGGAAAGGATGTATTCCAACCTTTCCTCCGAGTGAACAACCAACGCGTTGGCTTGAGCATGGCGGTGGTTCAAGAGGTTCTTCGACGTCAACATGGAAGTATTATCTTTCGAAAAGAGAGCCAACACCGAGGCGTGTTCTCTGTTTTGATGGAGGCATGCTCGCATTAAGGCGGGCTCCGAGGGGAACACAAACTCGGTAGAGACGTGATTGTTGCGTCTAAAGAAACCGGGCGACAGACTCGGTTCGTCGAGATCTTGTCTGTCGGGGCATAGAGCGGCAAATTCGAGATCCCCGTTTTTCGCTTGAGAAACTGCAACGCCGCTTCGTTGAATTTATCCGCCGTTTCCCAGATGGCCAAGTGGGCGGCTTTGTCGATAAGCTCGATGCGCAAGCTCGGCTCCTGTTCCTTCAAGAGGGAACAGCGTTGCGCGGCGAAACCGCAGTAATCGTTTTTCACCACAGGCGCAGAGTTCCAGAGTATGGAAACAACGGTAAGAAAAATCGCAAAAGTCATAGAGCCTCAACCCGTCGTTGAAGGAGCCGGCGTCAGGCTTAATCGAAGCATCGGAACGAGCACCCTCGACCATGTCGATCCGTTTCTGCTCTTGGACGACTTCACCTCGAAGAATTCGGCCGATTATCAGGCCGGCTTTCCGCTCCATCCGCATCGCGGCATCGAGACCGTGACCTACTTGCTTTCGGGCGCTGTGCGCCACAAGGATACCCTGGGGAACTCGGGGGAGATCGGAGCGGGCGAGGTTCAATGGATGACCGCTGGCCGCGGCATCCTGCACGAAGAAATGCCGCAGCCGCGCCCGGAAGGCATTGTTGGATTTCAGCTGTGGGTCAATTTGCCCGCGAAATTGAAGATGACCGCACCGCGCTACCAAAACATCAGCGCGAACGAAATTCCCGAAATCCACCGCGATGGCGGCACGACAATCCGTGTGATCGCGGGAACCGTGGACGGCGTCAGCGGTCCGATCAGCGGCATCGCCGCGGAACCGACGTATTTGGATATTTCGCTCGCGCCGGTTGTATCGTTTATCCACTCCATTCCTCGCGGGCACGCGGCGTTCGCCTATCTCTTCGAAGGCGCGGCGCGATTCGGTGGCGAAGACTCGACGGTTGCGACTGGACCTCGTCTTGTCGTGTTGGGCGACGGCGACAGCGTCAAAGTGCACACGGACAATAGTCCGGCGCGGTTTCTATTGGTCTCGGGCAAACCGCTGAACGAACCGATCGTGCGCTACGGTCCCTTCGTCATGAATACGCGGGAAGAGATCGAACAGACGTTGCGCGAGCTTCAACAGGGGACGTTTGTTCGCTGATTCATTTGCCGGCGATCCACGAATTAGCCAACGGCATTCAGCACCTTCCCGCCAACCTCGACCGGCTTGGCGTCGATGAGAACGAACGCGATCACGCAGGGCACGGTGCCGCGATTGATCCAGTTGTGGATCGTGCCGCGCTGGACCAAAACATCGCCCGCCTTCAGATGGACGACGGTCTCGTCCATCTCCATGTCGATCTCACCCGACATCACGACGGCGTAATCGATGGAGTCGGTCCGGTGATTGCGCGGCGCGACTCCGGGACCGAACTCGACGACGCGAAAGACCGTGCCGTTATTCAAGGTTGTCCCGACCTTGCGCAGTCCCTGGTCGGTGTCGCCGGTGTTGTCCACGGGAAACGATTCCGTGGTCCAGACCACGCAAGCCATCTGCGCCGGCCGGGTCGAGCCCAAGTTCTTGGAAACCTCATCGATCTTAACGACCGCCCGCCCATTTACATCATGTCCGGTGACGACTCGTCTTAATTGAAGTGACATATTTTTCTTCCTCCTAAAAGTCAGCAGGATTCAGCTCTGTGCGGAATTCGGTACTCGACTCCGATCTCATTCTCCGCCCGTATTATCGACGCGCCTGCTTAGCGATTCGGCTACGCGGCCATTCAAAGTGGTTGCGTGGCCTTTTGCGCGGCAGTGCGGTTGTCCGCTCCAGCCCACCGGTTAGGCGAGTTCAATCGTCCACCCACTCCTGCACTCCTTTCGAGCGTTGATATTCACGCGAGCTGACCACCCGACCATCCTCAAACTCAAGGAACAGCGAGGCTGTAGGACAACTCATGACGGCCTCGATAATCCGGGTTTTCTCTGTCTCGAAACGATGCGACGCATCTTCAGCAACAACCGGGTGATGTTTGCCTGTGTCGATGAATACCGAGGACGCTACTTTGCACGCCCAGTGACTGAGACAGGAGTCTTCGTTGACCCACACGCGAACTATCTTTTGCCCCATAGTGATTTCCGCTACGCCTAACTATTAAGTAATCTGCCGGCTCTTCCGTCAGTGTATTCGGGAACGCTGCAATCTGAGATGAGCAAAATCTGTCGGAATATTTTTTAGGTCGCCACGCTTTGTCAATTTCTTTTTCGCAGCACTATTCCAACTTCACATCCACCACGACAAACTCATCCGCCGCCAGTGCCTGCTGGAACACCGGCTTCAGTTCTTCCTTGCCGTGACGCTGAAGCCCTTGGCGTCGTAGAGCGCCGCAAGTTTCGCCAAGTCGGGCACGAACAGCTCGGTACCGATGACACGGCCGGCGTAGTTTTTGATCTGGTCGCACTTCATGCCGCTTGCTTTACGATGCTCCACTCAACCTTATATCCCAAAACCGACAGTAGTCGGAGCATTTCATCAATAGATTTACGGTAGTTGGTTGGATCGAGCAATCGATAAAGTTGACTAGGAGATGTTTTTAGCCGGCGAACGACCTCATGCTTGCTTAAGCCCGATGCTTTCATCGCGTTAGCTGCTTCCAGTGATAATTTATGGACAGCTATCTTTCTCAAGAACTCAGGATCTCTGTTGTAATCCAGAAAGGCATCAATATGAACAGAGTCTTCTTGACCTGAAGCGAGCCGATAGGTAACGGCCCTCCTTCCGAGATCGGGATCAACGTAAATTCTAGCAAGTCTATCGTGAGTCGTTGGCCTAACTCTAAGCCTGGCGAAGGGAAGGCCCAAAATGCCTTTGGGGGTATCGATTTCGATAGTCTTTTTCCGCGTATTTACGGTGACACTCTTGATCTTCATAATTTTCCCTCTCTAAGCAGTTCAGCGATGATCTCCTTGATTTTGTTAGTTGCCTTTCCTGCTATTGCAATTTGGGCTTCGAGATTCCACTTGACTACCTCTTTACCCTCCTTAAAAACATGAACATGCTTGGGATCATGATCCCCCACCCAACTAATGAAAACATAACCACCGCGCCTTATCTTGCCCACGAAGGCGAAACTCCACACGCGCCAAGCTCGTCAGTTTTGTACTATTACCATGAAAGGTAACATTTCACAAGCACGTCACTCGGAAACGCCGACCTCAGGCCCGGCTGGAAAGGCTGGAGAAATTGATGCTCGCAAAGGAGGCGTTGGCGGCGAGGTAGGAGGGGTTGGGCCACGAGCCAGGCATTGATTGTCCGATATTCGAATCATCGTCTCCGCCCGTAGTATAACGATATTTTCAAAGCATCGAGGCGATCCCTAATCCAACTTGACGTCCACTACGACGAACTCATCCGCCGCCAGCGCTTGCTGGAACACCGGCCTCAGCTCTTCCTTGCGTGTGACGTTGAAGCCTTTGGCGCCGTAGAGATCGGCGAGCTTGGTGAGATCTGGAATAAAAAGCTCGGTGCCGATGACGCGGCCTTCGTATGTTTTTAGCTGGTCGCGCTTCATGCCGCCGTAGGCGTTGTTGCGCAGCACGAGGACCATCAGCGGTATTTAATGATAGCGCGCGGTGGCGAGTTCTTGCTGCTCCATCATGAACGACCCGTCGCCGGTGACGCAGATCACGCGGGCATCGGGGCGGCCGAGCTTGACGCCCATGGCCGTCGCGAGCGCCGTGCCGATGGCGCGGAACTCGCCGGCGTGAATGATTGGGTTCACGGCGTCGATGCCGCGCAGCGTGTCGCCCGTCATACCCGAAGTCGTCAGGATTTCTTTCCCCGTGAGCAGCTCATTCAGAGCTTTCATCACGGATTCGTGGGTCAAACCTTCCTTGGCGGTCCTTTGTTCGAGATCGTTCTTCCAGGCCTGTTTGGCTTTCTGGATCTCCTGCGCTCTTGCGTTGTTCGCCGCGACCTTCGGCTGGCGGCTCTTGACGCCGTCGATGATCCCGCGCAGGGCGATCTTCGCGTCCGCTTGAATCGACAGTTCGGTCGGATAGTTACGCCCCAGCTCGCCGGCGTCGGTGTCGATCTGGATGATCTTGGCGTTCTCGGGAATAATCTTATGGCCGAAGCCCGCCGTCGTGCCTTCGCTGAATGTCGCTCCAAGGGCAAGAATCAAATCGGATTCAAGAACAAACCTTCGTGAATAAGGCCGGCTGCCGAAGGCGAGGCAGCCGAGGGCGAGCGGATGATTTTCCGGAAAGACGCCTTTCGCCGTGTAGCTCACGGCCACCGGCAGCGACAACAGTTCGGCGAGCTCGCGCACTTCGTCGCGTGCGCCGGCCCAGTCAACGCCGGTGCCGGCAAGCACAACCGGCGTGCGGGCTTGAAGCAAAAGATCGACGGCTTTTGCGGCAGCGCCAGTATCCATCGCTGGCGCGACCGGATCGGCGGTCGGCGCGAAGCTCAGCGGCTCGGGGAGATGCGCATGTTGAAGATCTTCAGGAATGATGAGAAAAACCGGTCCCTGCCGCCCGCGTGTCGTCTGACGAAACAGCGAATCCAACAGCGAGCCCAGCTCTTCGACTCGTTCGAGCTTGGCGCTCTGCTTGGTGATCGGCTGAAATAGCCGCACATGTTCCATGCCGTGAAACGACGACCAGGCTCCCTTCGCCGATGCTGCGGTGCCGATGTCGGAAGAAATAACGAAGAGCGGCACGGATTCCTTGTGCGCCTGCGCGACCGCCGTCACGATGTTGGTTGCGCCGCCCCCCGCCGAGACCAGGCAGACGGCCGGTTTCTTCGTCGCTCTCGAATAACCGAGGGCCATGTTGCCGGCGCCGCCTTCATGCTGCGCGTTGACGAAGCGCATATGCGGCCGCTTGGCGATGGCGTCGCCGATGGCAAACGAGGTGTGCGCCAGCACGCCGAAGATATGACGCACGCCCTTCGAGCTAAGATACTCGACTACGGTTTCCGCAACGTTCGTTTCGGTCATGCGGGTCCTCCTCGGACGATACGTTTGAAAACAACTACAATGCTGGGTCATTGTCCGTCATTGGGACAAAAGACTCCTTACCGTGAACAGCGCTCGATGGTACAGTTCATCTGACTATTCGAAATAGCTTGCTCCTGTCAAGCAACAGGATTGGGATCGGACGCGGGAGTGATGGAGTACCGTGTAGGGAAGTCCTGAGCGCAACTATCCCTCCTTGTTCCCCCTTTCGACAAATTCTGTTATCATTGAGCTTCCTTACTATGAATACACAGGTCTACCAAGGTC
>Ga0326597_10007587_pt1 | contig 14747 bp, 13 predicted proteins | sample RVTome_12_FD_203789 | JGI IMG/M metagenome (GOLD analysis project Ga0326597, IMG submission 203789) | Soil microbial communities from uranium-contaminated site in the Upper Colorado River Basin, Wyoming, United States - RVT100D185 | ecosystem: Environmental > Terrestrial > Soil > Contaminated >... | reverse complement strand
GATTGGTTGTAGTGGTATACTGACCACAGCCCTGTCCCCGGCCATGTCGAGAATTGAAGGGGTTTCCCGGTCTTCGCTCGGCTGGGACGTCTCCATGAGTTGATCGTCTCGACGGTCAAAACCGAGTCACCATGGCTCCCTTCCGGTCGCGCCCCGCGAGCATGGACCGACGATTCGATCCGCAACCGTCAATCGGTTGCTCCTCAGGCGGCGCGGTGCCGGTGCAGCCGATTGACGTGTGGAGGAGGTCTCTTGCCGGGGCGTTCCGGGGAGAACTTCATGGCGTGGCCACCGGTCTGCTTCTCCTGCGAATCACTCCCGGTCGGTGGCCGGAGTTTGGCGGAGTGAAGAAGAGAAGGAGCATGAGATGAAATGGACTTTGCTTTCCGCTTCGGTCGTGGTCCTGATGGCCGGGTCGGCCCTCGCCCAGAACACCGTGCTCACCGCGGCGGAGACGGGCGGCACGCATCACAAGAGCAACGGCATTTCGCTGCCCGCCTCGACCTGCTGGTTCAACGGCACCATCGACTTCCGCGGTGGACTCACCAGCGAGCGCAACACGGCCGTGTCCGATTCCTGGACGTTCGACGACGTCGACTTTCCCGGCGGCAGCGTCACCGGCTTCCGCGCCAACTTCATCCCCAACCTCGGCACGCAGTTCTCTGCCTGCGACATCATCGTCTACTCCGGGCTGGGCGAAGGCACCTTCGGAACGCTCATGGGCGGCGTCGCTGACGTGACCAACTACACGCTCACCCCCACCGGCAACAACGCCTTCGGCCGCGACGAGTTCCTCCTCGTGGCGGACCTCGGCGGCAGCGCCTTCAACCTCGCCGCCGGCACCTACCATGTCGGAATCCGCCTCGTCGGCGTCGGCTCCGGCCAGGCCTTCGTCGTCGTGACCAGCGGATCCGGCGCCATTGGCACGCCTCCGGGCAACAACGGCCGCACCTTCCTCCAGTCGACCTTCTTCGGCTACCCGCTTCCCACCGACTGGCAGAACCTCAAGGGCGCGGGCACGTGGGACGTCTCCTACGGCCTCGAGTGCGCCAGCGGCTTCCAGATCAGCCTCGCCGGCACCTGCCCCGGACGGAAGACTCTCTCATGGACCGGCGCCGGCTCCGGCCAGATGGGCGTCGTATTCGGCAACAGGCAGGGCAGTTTCACCATTCCCTCCGGCCGGTGTCAGGGCACACAACTGGGCATTCAGGAAAACGTGACGCTTTTCAACATCATTAGCACGCGCGGCGGAAGCGGCGAGATCAACACGATCCTGGGCTTGTCTTCCTGCGGCATGTTCGTCCAGTGCATCAACGCCGGCACCTGTGCGACGAGCAACGTCGCTGGTCCGCTCTGACGCGGTGCTCGCCCAACCCGAATCAGCGATCTGAGCGAGATCACCCGCCTCACCCCCGCAAAGGGGGTGAGGTTGTTTTTGGGGGGGGCAAGGCATCGAGGCATCCCGGCTGCCCGACACCAGGGCATCGGCGGATCAGCGAGTCGGAACATCGAGGAACTGATGAAGCAGGACTGGTCAACGCAGGGTGACGTCGAACGATGGACGGCCAGGAAAACCTCCCGATTCGAGCCGTCGGGATTGCAAACGGCCCGCGCATGTGGTACATTCATGCATCGGCAGAGGGATCGACCCTTCGCGTGTGCGGCGGGCTGCAGTCCTTCGGGAGCCGAGCAAGGGCCGATCGAGGATTCGATCGTGCAGGAAGAGAGAGGAAGATCCAATGACACGACTCAACGCATTTGGAACCGTGGGCGGACTGGCCTTGTCGACGCTGCTCGCCGCGACGGCTGGCGCGCAGACCTCGACGCTCTACGTCACGGACGGCGATTCGTCCCGCCTGGCGATCGTCCAGGGCGGGAACGTCACCGTGATGAGGACTCACCTCAGGGGCTATCCGATCACCGTTGACGGCTCGGTCTGGATCGGCGACTACAACGGCGCTCAGCCCAACACCATCGAGTACGACCTCGCCGGCAACCCGACGGGCGCCTTCCTGCCCTATTCCCCCGTTTTTGCGGTGGACGCGACCACGGACGGCAACGTCGCCTACGAGTTGGGCAACGCCTTCAGCAGCAATGCCACGGTCTACTCGCTCAACAAGGATCTCTCGGGAGCGCCCGCGGCGCTCTTTAGCGTGAGCGGCTCGGCCGACATCGTCGGCATTACCTTCGACTCCGCAAGCGGAAACCTCTGGGTTTCCTCCGGTTCGATGATCTGGGAGTACACGACCGGCGGGTCACTGGTGAGCAGTTGGGCTCACAGCAGCGGTCGCGGCTGCATCGCCTATGAGAGTGCGACCGACACGCTCTGGTACGTGCCCAACGGTGCGGATCGGATCGTGCAGTATGACAAGGCTGGAAACCTACTTCAGACGGTCTCGACGCCGGGCCTCGCCGCGAACAACTGGGGCGCGGAGTTCGAGTTCGGCGGCGCGCCGCGTTTCACCATCCGCCTCAGCGGCTCCTGCCCCGGGCCGAAGACCCTGTCATGGAATAACGCCGGCTCGGGCCAGATGGGCATCCTCATCGCCAACGGCTCGGGCAACTACACCCTTCCCACCGGCCCCTGCGCGGGAACTCAACTTGGTCTCTCCGGCCCTGGAGGACTCTCGCTTTACAACATCATCGGCACGCAGGGCGGCAGCGGACAGGTCAGCCAGACCGTCGGCACCCCCGCCTGCGGCAAGTGGATCCAGTGCATCAAGACCAACAACTGCGCCACCAGCAACGCGACCGGCCCCATCTGATTCGCGCAGCGCGAAATGGAAGCCCGGTCTCATCACTGAGATCACCCGCCTCACCCCCGCAAGGGGGTGAGGTTGTTTCCGGGGCAAGGGATCGAGGCATCGGGGCATCAAGGGATCGAGGCATCGGGCTTCGAGGCAAGAGCAGGACAACTTCACCGCAGACAGCGCGGAGGGCGCGGAGAGAGGCAAGCGGGTCGGATGGGAAGGCGGAGACGGAAGAGAGAGCGTCACAACGAAGCCACTGTGGACACAACGGCCCATGAAGGAATGGCAGATCCTCCGCGAAAGGGGTCAAGACGACGCAAGACGAGGTCACTGCGGTGAACGCGAAGAGCGAGGGAGGACGCATCGTCCACCACAGCGGCTCAACGGTGCGACCAGATTCGCGGACGCGGAGTTGTGTCGATCCCGTCTGGTCACTGCGACGCCTCGGTGATCTTGATCGTGATGGAGTTGGATCGCAGTGCTTCGGCGTAGTCGCTTCCCGGGAGAGTGCCGACGACCTGAATGATGATCTCCGTCAGGTCCGCCGGAATCCCCTCGCAGTCGAAGGCGAGTTTGCGGCTGGTGTCACCCTCGGGCAATGGGAAGTCACGCGGCTCGATCGAGTAGGGAGATTGGGGCTGGAGATATGAGGTCTCGCCGAGCACTTCGCCCGCCGGAGTTCGGAAGTTGACTGACAGGCCGTCGAACGCCGTGTGGTAGTGTGACTTGACGACGAGCGCCGCACCAGTCTGGTTGCCGAGCGTGACATCGCAGAGGATGCTCACAACACCGCGTCGGCGCTGGGCTGAAGGTCCGCCATCCGAGGCGGGGCGGATGGAAAGAGAGACGAGTCCGGTCGTCGGCGCGGGGTCGGCGTCACGCGCGGGAGCCGAACTTGGCGCGGAAGGCCTAGTTGCCGCGGTCGGCGCGGCAGGCGCTGGCGTCGGGGCGGGCGCCGGCGCGGCGGCTGGACGTCTCTTGCACGAGCCCCCGGCGATTATGACCAGGCAGAGGAGTACGACGAGCGGGCACGAGGTGCTCATTCTCATGGCATAGCCCCTTTGCGAGAGAGGAGAAGGATAGTCTACGGCACCGCTGCCCAACATGTTCGAGGGAGCGGTAGATCACAGGATCGAGTCAACCGTCTAGAGCGTTCCCACTTCATGTGGAGCGGGTGCCGTGGTCCAAGCGACGCTTTGGGAGCGCGGGCCACGCGGGCGCGCGATTGACAAGAGAATCAGTTTGATCGTCCGTCCGCGGCATCGCGTGGCCTTCCGGTCGCAAAGCCTCCCTCCAGACCACGGCACCCACGCTATGCATGAACTACCATTGCTCTAGTTGTCGCCGATTCAACTCTCTCCATGTAGGGCGGCGACCAGGATTGAAGACAGATTCGCCGCTCCGGCGCCGGTTGGTGGATGGACAGGGCGAGGACGACCTCACTCTCGGCCTGAACGTCCGCAGTGCCGAAATCGGTTCCGTGACCGGCTGCTCTCGCCGATGGGCTGGGATGGCTCACGCCGGCGCGGCATCCGCCGCGCCAAGGCATTGACTTCGCTTCCGGAGCGTCGCTCTGACCCTCGCAACCGGAATCCAGAGGGGCGGCGATGTTCAGCGCCGGACGGATAGAGTTTGGCGATTGAGGGAACATGCCGTTGTCGATTGATGTCAAGTTGCCGCGCGAGGTAAAGGCGCAGTGGCCGGACCGGTGCGTGCGGTGCGAAGCCGAGGCGCCGGGGGGCTGGGTGCGCCTGTGGACGCATTCGATCGGCTGGTGGACGGTGGCGCTGTTCGCATTCGGCATGCCGTTCTCCGTGCGCGTGCCGGCGTGCCCTTCGTGCGCGATGAGAATTCGAGCGGTGCGCTGGCTCACCACGCTGGTCTACTGCGTCGGGGCGTTCGCGGCCGTCGCGATCGCTTTCTGGGTGCTCGGGGGGTATGCGGGCCCCGGCCGCCGCTGGCTGGCCATGGCACTCGCGCTGGTGTGCATGGCGCCGATCTTCATTCTCCGCGTGTTCCTTGCGCCCGTGATCGACGTGACGTGTTACGCCAAAAGCGTGGAGTATGAGTTCAGCGACGCCGAGTACGCCGCCGAGTTCGCCGTGCTCAACGGTGGGGAGATCGTGTAGGCACGGGGCGCGAGAGGCGAAGAGTGAAACGCCCCTCCTCACTCCGTGCTTCTCCCGTGGTACGACACGGCCCGCCAGAAGCCGGGAGCGGGGATGGGTGCGGCACTATCTGTCGCGCTGCATGAGTCGATCGAGTCGGTCCTTGATTCGGAGCATTTCGGCGGCGCCGTCGGCGTGGGCGTCGCGGACTTCGGGTCCGCCGCCGCTCGGGCCGGGCCTGATGAGGATCATTGAGAGGATGCACTCGTCTGCGTAGCGGCCGAGCGGCTCGCGCGTCGGTCCGGGGCGAAGTGAGTCGACGATGCGCAGAAAGCCCTCGGCGCCATCGTCGGCGAGCACCCAGTGGAGTCCGCCCGTCTCGCGGCGGCGGATGAGCAGCAGCGCGACCTCACCGGACTCGAGGTGTTGACGCAGGGCATCGACGCCGGAGTCGGGGATGGGCGAGGGCATCTCGTAGGCGAAGCCGTCCTGCACGAGCACGCGCAGAAGATCGGGGTGGAGCGTGCCTTGCGAGTCGGAGTCGAGCGGGTTGGCGAGCACATCGACGCCGAGACGATATCGGAGGTTCTTGCTTTCGGGCGAAAGGCCGTAGAGGTGGTAGGCGGCGGAGAGGGCGAGCAGGCCGCAGGTGTGGTTTTCGAGTTGAGGGATGGGCTGGGCGTTGCCGCGCCGGGGCGAAGGAGTGTCGAACGATCGCGGCGCGCTGCTCTTGGCCGAGACGAGCGAGCCGACGATCCACACCGGGATGAGGCAACAGCCAAGGCAAACGAGCAGGAACACCGCGAGAGCGGTCAGCCAGGGATGGCGGACGATGAACATCGGCCAAGCATACGCGGGCGCGTGCAAGGCGGTTGCTCGCGGCGAACGACGGCCAGTCAGAAAAAGACGGGCAACCGGCGGTGGTTGGGGCCGTCGGTTGCGCCGTCGGGCGGGTGGATACGCCCGTTGAAGAAGACTGGTTGTCGGAAGCGGCGGGACCGGGGGCGGTCTCGATCGCTTCGAGGATCAGCAGCACGGGGCCTGAGTGTCGTGGACCGCGCCCCGCACGATCAGTTTGCGAGGACGCAGGCGTTGACTCAGATCGACTGGCCGCGCGAGCATCTTCAGTTCAACTCCTCTCTTGAGCGCAACTCTGTTGGAGGTGCGCCGCTTTTCTTCCGGAGTGCCGACTCAGAAGAGGATCTGCATCTGGGTTCGCAGGACGATCTGCTCGTCGTCGGTCGCGCCATCGCTGAGCAGGCCGAGCCCGGTCACGTCGAAGGGGACGGGATCGAGGTTCCAGACGATGTCGGTGCTCCACTTCCAGTCGTGCTTGCGGAAGTAGTAGTTGAAGCCGACGGTGACGGCGCTGTAGTCGTCGGATAAGGCGCCGTCGAAGTCGAACCACTCGTAGCGGCCGAAGAGTTCGAACGTGTCGGGGACGAGGTGGACGCCGCCCTGGAGAACAAAGCCGTACTGATCGAAGTCGGTGGAGGCGTCGGCGTTGGCGTCGCTGTGGCGGCCGAAGACGGCGGCAAAGAGGTTGGCCGCGCCGAACTCGAACTGCCCGTCCACGGTCCACTGGAACCACTTGGTCTCCTCGGAACCGGTTCCGTATTCGCCGTCCTGATAGGACACGCCGCCGCCGATACGGACACCGGTCACATCGGTTGACCAGGAGGTCATGTCGTCGAACTGCTTCCACTCGCCGGCGAGGAGGGCGTCGAGTCGGGCGTTGAAGGCGTACTCGGTGGTGTCGTTGTTGAAGCGGGTGTTGGCGCGGCTGGCCGAGGGGGCCGTGGCCGAGAGGGTGGCCCCGTCGCCGAAGCCGACGGCAAAGGCGAACTGCTCACCCTGGTGGGCGAGTTCGACGCCCTGCGAGAAGCCGAGGTTGACGATCTCGTTGACGACCGAGCGCTCGACGGCGAGTTGCTTGGATGAACTGATCGTCTCTTCGGGGTTGAAAGCGGGCTTGAACTGGCCCCACTTGATGGTCCAGTCGCCGCCGAGGGCGAAGGAACCCCAGGCGTCTTCAAGGATGAGGGCGCCGCTGTTGCGGTCGAAGGCGCCGACGACCTTGTACTTGAGATCCTTGGAGTAGATGTTGCCGCTCCAGCCGAGTTTCATGCGGCGCATCTCGAAGGAGGCGGTGTTCTCATCGGCTGAGTCCTTGTTGTTCCAGACGTAGCGGAACTGGATCTGACCGTTGAGTTTGAGCGAGAAGGAGCCGTCGTCGTTCTTGAGAAAGAAGCCTTTGTCCCAGCCGGCGTTTCCCCCTTCGGCGAGGAGGCTGGAGCGCGTTTCGCTCTCGGCGAGAACTTCGCGCACCAGGGCGCGGACCTCTTCGGACTGCGGTCCCGTGAGCCAGGCGCTGCGCTCGCCCTGGCGCATGGCCTGAATCTGCGCGTCGATCTGGGCGCGTTGCGCTTGCAGCGCGGCGACACGGGCATCGGCGTCGGCGGGGCCGTCGCCGGCGAGGGCGGCGCCGCTCATGGCCGACAAGGCCATGCACAGGAGAACCGGATTCTTCACGTGCGTCTTCATATCAACTCCTTTTGGTTACGGGGGTGAAAAAACCACCCCGCCACACACCCTGAGAGTCGCCAAAGAGCCGAACGGCCCTCGACGATCTCAATCGATCCTGCGCGCCACGATCAACGCGATCGGGCGGATCGGTTCTTCGCACGCCGCCGCTCCGGGTCACAACTCGAACCATGCGGCATCGCCGTGCGGTGAACGGACGACTTTTCACCAACGCCAAGCCATTCTCAAGCATGCAAGGAAGAACTAACGCGATTGTCACTGTGTTTTGATTTGATGACTGTTGCGCAATGCCCCTCGCTGAATCTTCACTCGGCGCTCACACATCGCGTCCGGCCGGATGACCTCATCCCGCCGGGCGATCATCTAACCGCTGACCGGTTCGAGTCGCATGTGCGTGTCATAGAAACTCACGCTGCCGCCAACGGGGTCGAACATGCAGGTGTTCTTGACAACGGGATCCGTCCACATCGCGGCGTTGGCGTGGATGCCGGCCTGGCGGCGCACTTCACCCTTGATGACGTACCCGTCGATGGTGACGTCGGAGGCGCCAGTGGCCCAGTGGCCGAAGCCGAGCGCGAAACTCACCACGCCGGGGCGCATCGTCTGCGTCAGGACGACCTTGCCGACCATCGGTTTGGTGACGCCGTTGCCCAGCGGCCAGTTGCCGGATGGATTGGTCGCGCTGACGACTTTAACGCTCTGGCCGTTTGCAAGATTGAGGCGTCCGGCATCGCGCGGGTTGATGAGCACGCCGTTCTCGGGCAGCAGGGCCGAGAGCCAGGGGTCGGCGATGGTGCGGCTCTTGGTCTGCGAGATGACGCGGTGCGTGATGAGCGCCAGGTCATAGCCGTCGCGGAGTTCATGCGGCTCCCGGCCCACAAAGTCGCAGACCGGCACATGGCAGGCGATGCCCGGGAGGTGCTTGCCGGTTCCGGCGTGGATGGTGGAGGCGGTTTTCTCCTGGTAGAGGTTGAGCAGCGCGCCGTAGGGGTGGCCGACACGATCGCCCTTGTGACCCTTTTCATGTTCTTCGTAGCGCCCCCCGCGATTCAGGACGTAGACGACCTTGCGCCACATGTTCTCGCCGACGATGGTGCGCCAGCGGTCGGCGTCGAAGACGGAGCGCGGCAGGTGGCGGCGCGCGTTGAGGAAGACTTCGATCTCGCGATCATCGGCATCCTGGACGCCGGCGCTGCCGTCGGGCTTCTCTCCGAAAGCGATGTTGGCGACGGCGCGGAGGAAGAGATCATCGGGATGTCGCAGGTGCTGGCTCTCAGCGAAGCCGTTCTCGCCGAAGCCGGGCAGGTTCAGTTCCTCCGCGATGGCGAGGATCATCGCTTCGAGCGACATGGGCATGGTCTGCCCGTAGACCGTGCAGTCTTCCGGAATCGGCCCAATGACCGGCTGCCGGACCGGCTGCACCTTGTTGGGAATGTTGGGATGGCTGCCCTGAAACTCCCATCGCTCGAGAGCGGATACCAGTTGCGCTTGGCGGGGTAGCCGGAGAAGATGGTGGCCTTCTCGTAGTCGAGGCCGTGGCGGATGCTGGAGATGCCGAAGGTCTTGACGGCGCCGGGGTGGGCCGTGATGTCGAAGAGGTTGCCTTTGCCCTTGCCCCTGGTGTCGTAGGTCGAGGCCTTGATGAGTCCACCCTTGGCGTCGAAGTTGCCCAGCAGCATGTTCAGGCTCATCCAGCACAGAACGTTGTAGAAGCCGTTGGTGTGCTGGGCGGGGCCGCGGTGAATGTCCACCGCGACGGCCTTGCCGTAACTGGTCAATTCGCGCGCGACGGCGATGATGTCGGATTCTTTCACATCAGCCATGGCCGCCCACTCGGCCATCGTGTGCTCGCGCGCCGATTCGAGCAGGATCTGGAGCCCGCTCTTGACCACCGTGCCGTCGCGCAGCGTGGCGTCAACCAAGAGATCGGCGACGACGGGGCTCTTGGCGTCGTTGGGATCAACCGCCGTCGGCACGCCGTTGACCATCGTCACCATGAACTTCTCGTCGTACTCCTTGCCGTCGGCGGTCGGGCGCTTCTCGGCGGCGTGGAGGGGCTGGCCATCGATGATGACATCAGCGGCGCGGAGGAGTTTGCCCGGCTTGCCGTCATTGACGATAACGAGCCAGGTTGCGTTGCTCCAGGAGTTCTCGCCGTTGGCGATCGCGGCGGCCTTGTTGGCGTTGGCGAGGAACTTCGCATCAAAGCGCTTCTCCTCGATGATCCAGCGGATCATCGCCAGCGCCAGCGGCGCATCGCTGCCGGGCTTGAGGGGCAGCCACTTCCACGCCTTGCTCGCGAGCTTGCTGAAGCGCGGGTCGGCGACGGCGATCTTCGTCCGCCCCGTCACGAGGTTGTCGGTGAGACGCACGGTGCGGTTGGGCGGGCCGTAGTTGGCCTCGAAGAGATTGGCGCCGACGAAGAGGATGAAGCGGCTGTTCTCGGTGTCCGCCTGCCAGTAGAACTTCTGCCCGCCGGTGAACTTGCCTTCCGCGTACTGCTCGCTGATCGCCTTGCAGGTGAAGTAGAGTGAACCCTGGCAGACGGTGGTGTGGCCGTGCGCGTTGGTCGTGCCCAGCGCGGCGGCGAAGCGCTTGTAGAAGTCGCCGCGGCCGTCCTTGAGCCGGCCCCACGCGCAGACGATCTGGTTGTTCTTCGGGCCAAAGTCGGGATGATCCGGGTCGATGAGCAGGTGAAGATGGACGGCGTGCTTCGACTTGAAAGACTCGACGAGGGTCTGCTTCTTCGCGCGGTCCTTCTCGTCGAGGATGGCCTTGACATCGGCGTCCATGTCTTTGGCGACCTTTGCATCGCGGAGCGCGATGAGCGAGCGCAGCCCTTCGACCTGCCTCGACTCTTCGCCGGGCACGCCGCTGAAGAGCGTTCCGCCTTCGCAGATCTCCCGAATGGCCTGGGCAAAGGGGATGGAGACCCACTTGTTCTCGCCGCGCTGGCCGGCGCGCTTGAGCACCTTGCGCAGGCGATAAGGGTCGTAGGCGGTCTGAAGGCCGGACTGTCCCTTGGGGCACAGCGCGCCGTCCACGGGCGCGGCGTCATCGACGTGGGTGTCGAAGGGCAGATGCGGGACGAGTGTCCAGGGGCTGTACGGGTTGCCGTCGATCTTGGTCACGACGCCGTTCTGGAGTTTGCAGCGGATGCCGCAGCCCGTATTACATTGGAGGCACGCCGACTGGATGTGGTGATCGGCCAGGACGAGTTCGTAGGGGGCGTCGGGGCGGCTGCTGTTGAGCACGGCGGAGTCGCCCGCGCCCGGGCCGATTCCGGCGAGCAGGTCGTCGTCGAGGAACGCCGTGCCCAGCAGGGCACCGCCTGCAAGAAAGCGACGACGTGAGAGCGGATCAGCTTGGGTCTGTTTGCGTGACATGGTCACACCAATGCCTTTCGAGCGGCTCGGGCCGCACACATCTTGCTGACCTTGCGGCCGATGAAGTAGATACTCATTCCCACGGCGACCAGAAAGAGACCGACGAGGTATTCCATGGGCGTGGCGTGGTAGGTGTAATTGAGCCGCGGATGGGTGAACGCCTCCTGAAGGCCCTTGATCTCGCCGACCGCCTGCCCCGGCACGAGCACGTTCAGGCGCGTGCTGATGAAGGTGACGGCGATGAGCATGGACGCGACGATCCACGCGCCTCGTCGCCTCATCACCAGCAACGCCAGGGGCAGGATTCCGCCGAGACCGAGATGGATGATCCAGAAGACCCACCAGTATGGTCCCCAGAGGACGAGTTCAATCGCCGGCGCATGCGTCTGTGGATTTCAGAGCGCGACGGAGAACTCGGCGAACTCAAGGATGAAGTACGCGATGAGCCCGACGAGTACGACGCGGCGCAGAGTGGCGAGTGCGGCGGTAAAGACGGCCGGATCGTTGTCGCCCACGCCCGCGGGGCTGCCGCAGCCGATGATCCCGCGGATGAACGGAATTGATCCGGGCGAAGTTGACGCTTCTCAGTTCCGGGAAGGGTGAGTCGCTCATGTTCCCAAGGCTGGTACCGGGCTTGAGTTCGCCCCAGCACCAGGGCAATCGCGTTTTCGTCATTCCCGCGCAGAGCCTGCTCCCAGCGCAGGCGGGAGCGGGAAACCAGTTGCGCTGGCCGACGTGGCGGTTTCGGCCGCGAGAACAGGAATGAACGACCTCTGACGCCTCGCTGGATGCCCGCCTTCGCAGGCATGACGACGAAAACGCGATTGCCCTGGCCCCAGCACGATCCGCCAAGGACTCTCAGCGCTGCGGCCGTAGAATGGCCGGCGCTGAGTTGCGAGGTCAAAGGTGCTGCATCGTCGCTGCGATCGAGGAACCGTTCTCATCAGCCAACCGGCGCATGCCTGGGTGAGCGGGCAGATGGCCCGCGCGTGGGCCGAGCCCCTTGAGCGGCGCGAGGAGATGCTTCTCGCCGCCCAGCAGCATGATGTGGGGTGGACATCATGGGAGCAGCGGCCGACGTTCAATCCCCAGACCGGCCTGCCGCATTCGTTCCTGGAGTTGGAGACGCGCGCGCACCTCCAGATCTGGTCGGGTGCGGCGCGCCTGGTCGAGCCGGCGTGCGCCCTGGCGGCGCTCCTCGTGTCGCGGCATGGGACGGGCCTTTACGAGCGATACCACGGCGATGATGATCCTGCGAGCGTGAAGCCGCTGGTGCGCAAGTACCTGTCAAGCGAGAGGTCAATGCAGGAGGCGATGCTGGCGAAGGTGCGCTCGCTCCCGACGGGCGGGGCGCCGATCGATGAGGCGTGGCTCAACCGCGCCAGCGCGTTGATCGCCGCGTGGGACTGGCTCTCGCTGATCGTGTGCATGAACGACGTGCAGCGCGCTTCGCTCCGGGACGTGCCCTGGGATGACCGGCGCCTCGGGATCGAAGCGATGCGCGAGGATGAAGCGCGGTGGCGCATCTCCCCCTGGGTCTTTGCAGGACGGGACTTGAAGGTGGTCACGGAAGGCCGGCTCATGCCCAGCCCCGCGCGCGATGAGGCGACAATGCGGTCGATGCTCAATGCTGCGGAGATCGTTCGGCTGGAGATCGTGCTGGTCAGCGGTTGACCGCGCGATCACGGGCGCTATGGCGCGGCGCACGCGGCGAGCAGTTCGCGGCCGCGGGCTTCGACGCGATCGAATCGCCTCTCGCGCAGGTCGGCCGGGTCAAAGAGAGGCGCGACGAAGCCGACGGCGAAGGCGCCGGCTGCGAAATAGGCCGCCGCGTTGGATTCATCCACGCCGCTCGTCGGAACGATTCGCAGAAACGGCATCGGGCCGAGGCATGCTTTGACGAAGGCCGGCCCGTTCCCCGGCGCCGGGAAGAGTTTCTGAAGCGATGACCCGGCCCGGTGCGCGCGGAGCATCTCCGTGGGCGTGTGCGTCCCGGGCATCATGGCGACGCCCAGGCGCGTCGCTTCCTCGATCACCACCTCATCAACCACGGGCGAGACGAGGAAGCGTGCGCCCGCCTCGACCGCCCGCCGAGCATCTTCAACCGTGAGCACCGTCCCCGCGCCGACGACGATGCCCTCGCGCTTCGAGAATGCCGCGACGTGCTCCAGGGCTTTGGGAACGGTGAGGGTGAACTCGCAGATGCGAAAACCGGCGCGGATCGCGGCCTCCATCGCCGGCGCCGCCGCCACGGCCAGATCGGTGCGCAGGATCGCCGAGGCGCGTTGCTCGTGGAAGAAGGTCACAAAGTCGGCAGGGGTCATGTTCACGCCTTCATCAGGTCAATCAGCGCATCGACATCGTTGTGTTCATCAAGGCTCATGATCATCTTGCGCAACGCCGCGCAGCGCTCCTCCCCCACCACGTCCATTCCCAGCGCGTTGAACTTCACCGCGATCTCCTCTTCCGTCATCGGGTCGCGCGGGTCGCCCTTGGGCACATCGACGCGCTTGCTCAACGACCGCCCGTCGTTGAGCGTGATCGTCACGCGGCTGGGCTGAAACTTCGGAAACAGCGACTCGAACTCCTGATTCGGCACGACCTTGATCTTGTCCATCACCGGCCGCAAACTCAGATCGTCGATGCGCTCCTGCCTGAACTGGAGCGGCGTGACCATCCCATCGACCAGCCCCACCGCCAGCGAGTAAGGCAGCGAGTGGTCGGCCGTCTCCTTGCTCGTGGGTCGATACTTGGCTCTGTCGCCGAGGATATCGGCGGCGCGGGCGATGACCTCGACCTTGATCTCCGCCACGTCGCCGGCCTTGATCCCGTTCTCCGCAACGCACTTCATCATCGCGGTGAGGGGCGCGTGGCTGAGGGCCTCGATGGGGAACGACTTCATGCCGCAGTCGATGATCTTATAATGGCAGCCGCTGAACTTAGGCAGGCCGTCTGAGAGCATATTAACATGGAACGTGCCGCCGAACTTACCGAAGCAGTGCGTCAGGCCCTCCTTGCCGTCGATGACGTGCTCAGGCCCGCTGAATCCGCGCTGGGCGAGCAGCGCCGCCTGCACGCCGCTGCGCGTCGCCAGCGGATCGACGGTGTTCTTCATGTTGGTGAGTTTGCCGGCCGTCACCGCCCCGAGGCACATCGAAGGCGCCGCACTGATGCCGATCGCCTGCTGAATCTGCTCGGCCTTGAGGTTGAGCATCCGCCCCGCCGCGATCGGCGCGGCGATGCTCGTGATCGTCGCGTGGTGCCAGCCATACTCGCGAATGCCCGGCTCAGCGAACTCGGCCAGCCGCATCTCCATCTCGTAGGCGATGACGGTGCCGAGGATAAGATCCTTGCCCGTCAACCCCTTGAGTTCGCAGATCGCCAGAGGCGCGGGGATGATGTCAGAGGGATGCGAAGGGTCGGCCTTCCAGTAGATGTCGTTGTAATCCATGGCGCGGATCATCAGCGCGTTGAGAAAGGCCGCATCGACGGAATTGGTGCGGAATCCGTCCACGAAGACGGTGCAGGCGCTGCGGCCGCCCATCTCCTTGAAGTGTTCGAGGGCGATCTTCACATCGTGCTGCTGCGACCCGCCCAGAGCGCAGCCGAGCGAGTCGAAGAGAAAGAGTTTGGCGCTGCGGATCGCCTCGGGCGAGAGGGCATCAAACTCCAGCCCCGCCGCCCACGCGGCAAGGTTCCAGGAGATGAAGTCGGTGTGCTTCTTGGAGGTGTCGTGGGCGGCCATGATCGATCCTCGGTTCACCACGGAGACGGAAGGCACAGAAGGAATCAGGATAGGAGGATGGGCGTGAGCAGGCAGGCATGCGAACCGAGTGCATACCTGGGCCTCGGCTAGATTGGCAATTGCCGAATCAGCAACGCCAGTGTTGCAGCGATCAGGGTGGCTGCGACAACCAGTGAGACCGAGAGGCGCATGAGTTGCTCGCTGATCCTCTCCA
>Ga0326597_10007586_pt1 | contig 14749 bp, 5 predicted proteins | sample RVTome_12_FD_203789 | JGI IMG/M metagenome (GOLD analysis project Ga0326597, IMG submission 203789) | Soil microbial communities from uranium-contaminated site in the Upper Colorado River Basin, Wyoming, United States - RVT100D185 | ecosystem: Environmental > Terrestrial > Soil > Contaminated >... | reverse complement strand
CGGGTCCACCGGGGCATCGGGCTGGGCCAGCGCCGGCGCCACCGTGGCCGTGACGCTGACCACGGCGGCCGGCGCCCCGCGCGGCGCGTCGGGCCCGTTCGTGATCGGAGCCGGACGGTCCTGGTCGGCGGACCTGGGCAGCAGCGCGTTTCGGCCGGGGGACGTCGTCACCGCCCTGCACCGGCGCCCGGCATCCGCCGAGCTGGAGGTGACCACCGCCGCCGTGCCAGCGCTGAACGTGCGCGTCGACGCGTCGCGCCGCCGCATCCTGGGCGGCGGGCCGCCCGGCGCCGCCGTAACCGTGGACGTTGTCGCGATCGGCGACGCGTCGTCCACGACCGAGGTCACGGTGGGCGAAGACGGCGCGTTTGCCGTGGATCTCGCCGCGGCGGTACCGCCCGGCGCGCGCGTCGTGGCTAGCATGTCGGCCGGCGGTGGGCTGCGCTTCACGACCGAGGCGCCGGCCGACGATCGGCTGGTGGTCCGGATGTACGGCCAGCGGATCGAGGGCATCGTCGACGTCCCGGGGGCCGTCGTGAGCACCACGCTCCGCGCCGGCGACGGCACGGTGAAGGGCAGCGGGACGACCACGTCCGCCGGCGAGGCCGGCCGCTCGACCCCGCCCGGCACCTGGTCGTTCACATTCGGCGGGTCGACGCGCATCCTGCCCGGGGACACCATCGCCGTCGACTGGCGGGCGGGCGATCCGCTCGTCGTCGCGGTGCCGCACCTCACCACGGTGGCGGACGTCGCCGAAGACGCGGTGCACGGCACGGCTCCGGCCGGCAGCACGGTCGTGGTCTCGGTGCGCGACACAGAGAGGCCCGCCTTCGTTCATCCGCGATCCCTCCGCGTCGACGACGGCGGGCGGTACCGCGCGGACTTCGCCGGGCTCGTCGACATCGCTGGCGAGGGGGTGCCCGTCGGCCAGCCCACCCTCTCCGGGCAGGTCGTCCTGACCACGCCCAACCGCGTCCAGTTCGAGCTCGGCTGGGCCGCGGTCCAGCTGCGGTGGCAGCACGGCAGCGGGCTGCGCGCCTTCGGACCACCCGGGCGGGACCTCGATGTCGTGCTCGAGGCGGCGGACGGGACCGTGCTGGGCACGCACCACGAGGTCCTCGACTTCCAGCGGCCGGGTGCTCCCATCCGGTGGACCGCCGCGCTGGCGGATGGCGCGGGCCAGCCCATCGAGCCCGCGGCCGGCGACCGCTTCCGCGTCACCGTCGGCGACGAGCAGCTCGCGCTGGAGATGCCGGAGCTCTGGGCCGTGCTCTTCGCGGCCGAGGATCGGCTGGTCGGGCGGACCCTGCCGCTGACACGTGTGGGCGTCTGGGGCACCATCATCCCCTCCGGATCGGTCCCGACCATCATCTCCGACGCCCAGGGCCACTTCGCCCACGACCTCTCCGGCATCCTCGACGTGCGCTTCAACGATCTCGTCGGCCTGACCGTGCGGGTCCAGGACCGCCACACCGTCGAGCGGACGGTGCGCGGGCCGGGGGTCAACGTGGCGCTGGACGACGCGACCGTGGCGGGCGCCCACCAGGCGTCCACCGACATCGCGGTCGAGCAGCGGCGCAGCGGCATCGCGGTGGCCGGCGCCCGCGCGCGCACCGATGGCGCCGGGCGCTACGCGCTGGCGCTGCCGGGCCTCACCGACGTGGCCACCGCGCTCCTTGCCGGCGACGCGCTCGTCGTGAGCGCCCCGGACGCCGAGGGCGACCGCGTGTTCGGGCTGGACGTGCCCGAGCTGTCCATCGCCGTGGACCGCGACGCCCGCACCCTGTCGGGGCGCGCGGAGCCGGGCGGCAAGCTGGCGCTCAATGCCTTCACCATGTTCCACCGCGGCGAGCTCAACGATGGCAGCGGGTGGTGGCTCGACGCGCCGGATGGGGCGCCCATCGGCGCGGACGGGCGCTACGCCGTCGCCCTGCCGCCAACCTTGCCGTCGAACATGTTGGGTGGCGGGCCGGACCTGCGCCCGGGCCAGCGGCTTCAGGCGACCTACACGCTGCCTACCGGAAACATCGTGAGCCGGCACACCACCATGCCCATCGCCAACGTCGAGCTTGGCGGCGCGCGGGTGTGCGGCTTCGGGGCGCCGTGGCAGGCGGTCGAGGCGCTGCTTACGGCCGCGGACGGCTCGCTGCTGGCCGTCGCCTCCGGAAGCGCGGACGGCGCGGGTGCGTTCGACGTCGTGTTGCGCGATCCGGCGGACCAGCCGGTGGCGACGGCGCCAGGCCAGACCGTGTCGGCGCGCTTGGGCAGCGACGACGTGGCGGTCCTGCTGGAAAAGGTCGAGGTGACCATGCGCTGGGACCTCCCGCAGGCCGGAACGGGCCGCCGGGCCAGCGAAATCTCGGGGAGCGGCCCCGCGCGCCGCGACTACTACATCCACTTCGCCGGTGCGCGCTGCCTGGATGCGGCGGATCGGAACACGCATTGGCAGGTCCAACCCGGCTTGACCAACGCGGAGGGCACGATCCGGCGCATGGCCCTGTCGCTGGCGCCGTTCCCACCCGGCCAGCCCATCGAGGTGGCGTTCTACACATTGGCCGGCCACCGCTTCTTCGTCCGCGCCGACCGGACGCTGGCGCGGATCCACCTTCGGACCGATCACGTGACCGGTACCAGCGTGCCGCTGGCGCCGCTGGGGCTGGCGCTCAACGCACAGGACGGCGCGGGGCGCGGCGCGGCGGGCGTCACGACAGGCGTGGGCGGCGCTTTCGACGCGCGGCTGCGCGTCGCGGACGGGCGGCCGGCGCGCATCGAGCCCGGCGACCGGCTCGTCGTGACCGGCGGGCAGGGCGACGAGGCCATCGACGTCGAGGACGTGGACTTCGACTTCTCGGCCGCCGGGGGGCTGTTCGGGACGGCGCCCGCGGGCCGCACCGTCCGCGTGTCGCTGCGGCTGGCGGATGGGCGCGACTTGGCCTTCGCGCGCGCCGTGGACGCGGATGGGCGCTTCAGCTTCCTGCCGGCCGACCTCCCGCCCCGCCGCGACTGGGAGCTGGAGGACGTCGCCCGCGTCGAGGTCGTGCTCCCGACGGCCCAGGGCCACGAGATCGTCGTGGGCTCCGTCGTCGGGACGGGCGAGGAACCGGAAGCCCGGACCGTGTTCCTGCCCCTCGGCATGCGCTGATCCGCGGGCCGGCGACGTCGATGCCCCTCTTCCAGCCGCCGAGCCCTACCCGGGGAGTGGATCGCGACCTGAACCGGCACGCCGCGGCGCCGCCAACCGGCGCCGTCACGTTCCTCTTCACCGACATCGAGGGCTCGACCGGGCTCTGGGAGCGCGATCGCGAGGCCATGCGCGTCGCCCTGGAGCATCACGACGACCTGCTCCGCGCGGCCATCCAGGCCGCCGGCGGCCACGTGTTCAAGACCGTCGGCGACGCGTTCTGCGCCGCATTCGAGCGCCCCCAGGACGGCCTCGCGGCGGCTATCGCGGCGCAGAAGGCCCTGGCGGCGGCGGATTGGTCCGTGCTGGGCGACGCCGGGCCGCTCAGTGTGCGTATGGGCCTCCATGCGGGCGCGGCCACCGAGCGCGGCGGCGACTACTTCGGGCCGCCCGTCAACCGCGTCGCGCGGATCCAGGCGGCCGGGCACGGCGGGCAGGTGCTGCTCTCCGCCGTGACGCGGGAGGCGATCGAAGCGAAGGGGCTGCCGGACGGGATCGTCCTGCGCGACCACGGCGAGCACCGGCTCAAGGACCTGCGCCACAGCGAGCACATCGCCCAGGTCGTCATCGCCGGCCTCCCGGACGTGACCCGCGCCCTGCGCACCGCCGGCGAGCTGGCCGCCCGCGACCGCATCCAGGTGCTGGACCCGGAGGCTGGAGCCTTCGAGCCGACCGGCGCCCGCTCGACCGTCGTGTCGCGGACGCCCGAGGAGACGTTGGCGGCCATCGAGGAGGCGGTGCTGCGCGACACGTCCGGCGTCGTCCTGACCGCTGAGCAGATGCTGGAGGCCGCTCGGCGCCGCCCGCGTGACTGGCGCGAGTGGCGCCTTGGCCGCATCGCCGAGTGGAGCCAAGCGCGCTACCGCCTGGACGGCCGCTTCGTCGGCCTGACGCTCCTCGTCGACCAGGGCGAGGAGGCCGTTCAGGGCCGCTGGCAAGCGCGGGACGAACGCTACGAGGGCCTGCGCGAGCTGCTCGCCGACGTCGCCGACCCGGCCGTGGTGCTGCTCGGTCCGCCGGGCTGCGGGAAGTCGACGCTGCTGCGGAGGCTCGAGTTGGACATGGCTATCGCCGGCGTACGCGGCGAACCGGACGGCGAGCGGGTGACGTGCCTCGCATCGCTCAACGGATACGCTCGCGCTTCAGCCGGTACGGCTCCGTCCGAGCCGGCCGAGTGGTTGGCAGCGCGGTGGCGGGTGCGCTTCTCCGACCAACCGCCGCTCGGCGATCTGGTGGCCGAGGGACGCGTGACGTTCCTCCTGGACGCCCTCAACGAGATGCCTGCCGCGGACGAGCGGGACTTCCGCCAGCTCGTTCAGCGCTGGAGGGCATGGCTGCACCAGACGGTGGCCACGACACCGGGCAACCGCGTGGTGCTGAGCTGCCGGTCGCTCGACTACAGCCAGCCCCTCTCCACGCCTGAGCTGCGCGTGCCCCAGGTGCGCATCGAGTCGCTCTCCGACGCCCAGGTCGCGCGGTTCCTCTCGCACTACAGCCCCAGCCGCTGGCGCGAGATCTGGGCGGCCCTAGACGGTAGCCCGCAGCTCGATGTCCTCCGCTCACCGTACTTCCTAGCCCTCTTGGTCGATCAGGTGGACGCGTCCGGCGAGATGCCGGCCGGCCGCGCCGGGCTGTTCACGGGCTTCGTGCGCCAGGCACTGCGGCGGGAGGTCGAGCGCGGCAACGCGCTGTTCGAGCTCGGAGACGTGCTGGACGGTAGGGACCTTCGCCGGCTGTCGAAGTGGCAGTGGCGCGGCCCCTACGACCTGCCCGAGCGCGGCCCATTGGTGCCCAAGCTGTCCGCGCTGGCGCACGCCATGCAGGCGGAGCGCGACGACGGCGAGCGCTCGCAGGTCAGGATCCGCCTCGACCACGCCCTCGACCTCCTGGACGGCGCGGCCGGCGAGGCGATCGTGGCCGCCGGCGCTGCGCTCGCGGTGCTGGACGAGGACGATGCCGCTGGCGAGCTCATGTACATCCACCAGCTGGTCCAGGAGTACTTTGCCGCTCGGGAGCTGTCGCGCCACCCCGACCCGGAGCGCGTCCGCGTCGCGTGGCGCGCGGTCGACGTGGCGCCCTCCGCGGAAGCAGTGATCGAGCGGCTCGACCTGGCCGATCCGCTGCCGCCGCTTGCCGGAACCGGCTGGGAGGAGACGGCCATCCTGGCCGCCGCGATGGCGGACGATCCGGTCGACTTCCTGCGCGGCGTGATGGTTACCAACCTGGCGCTGGCCGGACGCGCGGCGAGCCAGCCGGAGCTCGGGGCGCGTCTCCCGGAGGCGTTCCTGGGCGAGCTGCGCTGGGCGCTGGTCGAGCGCAGCCGCAATAGCTTGGCCGACCTGCGCGACCGGATCGCCTGCGGCCACGCGCTCGGAGGGCTGGGCGACCCGCGCCTGGAGCACCGCACGGGGCCGCACGGCGCGTTCCTGCTGCCGCCGCTCGTCGACATCCCGGCCGGCGCGTACCCGATCGGGAGCGACGCGCCCATTGCCTGGTCGCTCGCCGGGGCCAGCGGCCTCAGCACGGCGCACGTGCCGCGCCACACGGTGCGGATCGACGGGCTGCGGATCGGGCAGTTCCCGGTGACCAACGCGGAGTGGTCGTGCTTCATCGCGACCGGCGGCTACGACGACGAGCGATGGTGGGACACCGAGGACGGCCGGCGCTGGCGGCGGGGCGAGCTGCCCCGCGAAGGCGCCAAGCGCAACAACCGCTACTGGCGCGGGCGGTTCATGGCCGACCGCGCGCTCTTCGAGCGGCTGGTCGACGAGGGGCGCTTCCCGACCGACGAGGTCGAGGCGCGCTGGCGCGGTTGGATGGACCTGGCCGACGACGCCTTCGAAGCACAGCTGGACGTCTGGGCGCGCCCCAAGCGCGCCACCGAGCCGCACTTCTGGCGCGATCCGCGCTTCAACGGGCCGTCGCAGCCCGCCGCCTACCTCTGCTGGTACGAAGCCCGGGCCTATTGCCGATGGCTCTCCGCGGAGTCGGGTCTGCCGTTCCGGCTGCCCACGGAGCTCGAGCGGGAGGTCGCGGCGGGCGGGGCGGCCGGCTGGCGCTTCCCGTGGGGGGACGACGACACGCTGGCGCGGGCCAACACGTTCGAGACGCACATCAAACAGACGACGCCGGTGGGCGTCCTCCCGGAGGGCGACAGCCCGGACGGCGTGTCCGACCTCGCGGGCAACGTCGGCGAGTGGACGTCCAGCCTGCTCGGGCTGGCCGAAGCAGAGGGCGATGCGCCGCCCTATGCCTACCCCTACGATGCGGCCGACGGCCGCGAGGACGCCGCGGCCCCGCCCAGCGTTCCGCGCGTCGTCCGCGGGGGGGCGTGGGACGTGGCCCGGTCCTACGCGCAGAGCGCGCACCGCGCTGGAAGCCACCCGGAAGACCGGAACGGGAGCAACGGGCTGCGGCTGGCGCTGACGCCGAGCCCCTGAGCGACAAGCCGAACCACCCCGCCCCCTAACGGCCTGAGCCGTTCAGAGGGCGGGATGGTGGCCCACCGCGGCGCCTCCGGATCGCGGACCCGGCGCCCTAGCGCGAGAAGGGCCGCCGGCCGCCGTTGTTGCGTGTTGGCGTGGGAGACGGTGCCTTGTTGGTAGGCGTGGCCGATGGGACGCCGGTCGGGACCAGCGTGGCCGTGGCCGTCGCTGTTGCTGTCGCGGTGGCCGTAGGTTGAGCGGTTGCGGTCGGCAGCGGCGTGGGCGTCGGAAGGGGCGTGTTGGTCGACGTCGCGGTCGGCGGGAGCGCGGTGCTCGTGGGCGGCGTCGTCGATGTCGCCGTCGCCGTGGACGTGCCAGTCGGAGGGATCGTCGGCGTCGCAGTCGGTGGGGTCGTCGGAGTTGCAGTCGCGGGCGGCGTGGCCGTGCTCGTGGGCAGCGAGGTCGCCGTGGGCACCGGCGTAGACGTGCCCGTCGGAACGGTCGTCGACGTCGCAGAAGGAAGGGCCGTTGGCGACACGGTCGGCGTCCGCGTTGCGGTGGCGGTGCGCGTGGCCGTCGCGGTGGCCGTGGAGGTCGAGGTCTGCGTGGCGGTCGCCGCCGGGGTGTGCGTCGCCGAGGGCGTCTGCGTTGCGGTGGGCGACGGCGAGCTCACCGGCGTGGCGGCGTAGTTGCTGTTGCCCACCATCGCCGTCCAGTAGTGCCGCTTGGGCATGCCGTCGCACGACACGTAGCCGACGCCGATGTCGCGGTAGGTGGCGCTCATCAGGATGTTCCAGTGGGGCGCCGACCCGTGCCAGCCGTTCACGATGGCCTGCGGCGTGGTGTACCCCTGGCCCAGCGTCTCGCCCAGCGCGAACCAGATGTAGCCGGCCGCCGTGGCGCGCGTGCCCGGCGTCGAGCCGTTCGCGCCGATGTGCGAGAGCGTCTGCGTGGCGCACATCCACTCGGTATGGTCCTCCGACGCGTTGAACAGGCGGACGTCCGTGCCCAGCGCGGTGCGACCGATCTGCGCGCGCTCTGCGTTGATGAGGTCGACGACCTCGAGCTCGTACGCGGAAGCCGCCGCGAAGGCGGATTGGGTGACGAACAGGGCAGCACCGGACGCAAGTATCGCCGCTGCGGCCCGGATGTGGCGGGATGATCAGTGCATGATATGTCCTCTCAGCGTGCCAGGATTGGCTGCTCGCATGAGCGGGCTACATACCCATTGGTCGATTGGGGGGCCGACCCGTTACCCGGCGCACCGCGCGGCCAGGGCGTGCGGCGCGCGGAAGGTGCGGAGGGCGCGGCCGCGGGCCTCATCCGTGCGGAGCGAGACATGGGTCGCGAGCCGCTATGCGGTTGACCCGACCCGCCGCGATCGGTACGCTGCGCGGCCGGTCACACCCACCGCGGAGTCGTCCCATGTCGCTGCCGTCGTCCAACCGCCAGCATCCCTCAAGTCGTCTCCACCGGGCCGGCCTGGCGTTGGCCGCGCTGCTCGCCGTCGCGCTTGCCCCGCCGGCGCCGAGCGCCGCTCTGAGGCTGGCTCAGCCGCCCGCGCCGACTGCCCAGCCCGAGCCAGGGAACGAGCGGGCTTCGGTCGCCTACCTCCCCATGGTCCACGACGCGTGGTCTACCGAGCCCACGTCGATCGGGGACCCGGACGCGCCGGGTCTGGGCAACCCGGGCTACAACGTCTCGAAGTATGAGATCCAGCTTGTGTTCGACATCGACGCGACCGTGCCGCGGGCGGACTACACGGCGGTGGTCACCGTGACCGGCCACAGCTTCTCAATCGACGCGGAGCGCATTGCGCTCGACTTTGTGGTGCCGCCGGGCGGCGTCGACGTTCATATGAACGGCGCGCCGGCGCGTTGGTGGGCTGGTAGCGGCAACAAGATCTGGGTGGCGGTTCCGTCGCCTCGCGATATGACCACCTCGGACTTCTCGCTGCGCTTCGCGTACTCGGGCAGCGCGGGCGAAGCCGGCTCGGGGCTCATCATTCGGCGCTCCGGCGCGGACGCCGTCCAGGTCTGGTCGCCGATCGGCAGCGGCAGCGGCTGGTTCCCCGGCAACCACCACCCGCGCGACCGGGCCGACTTTGCGTTCACCATCACCACGCCCGACCCGTATCTGGGGGTGGCCAACGGCGGTAGCGCCGAGAGAACGCGGTCCGGCACCAGCATCACCACCCAATCTGTGGCAGCGATGGCGACCAACGACGCCATGGTCAACGTCGGCCGCTACACAGTTGTCCAGGGCACGAGCGCTACCGGCAACGAGCTCGTGAGCTACCTGCTGCGGAGCCCGGCCGAGGCGCAGCCGATGATCCAGACGTTGACGCGCCAGCTGGACTACTTCAGCCAACATCTCGACCTCCTTCTGCATGGGTCCTTGACCATCGTCGAGTCCGGGGCCGCCAACTCGGCGTCGGTCACGGGGCTCTACGCCGTCGGCCGCAACCAAGCCGGTCAGAGGCCCGCCTACTTCGATCGCAACGCGGCCCTCATGGCGCGCCAGTGGTTCGGCGGCGAGGTCGGCGCCCCGTCGCGCGCAGACGACTGGCTCAACAGCGGCTTGGCGACGTACTTGGGTGCGCTGTACCTGGCGCGCGACCAGGGTCCCGAGATCGTCCGGGCGCGGATGGCGGCCTTCGAGTGGGGCTACGCCTTTGGGGTCGCCTGGGACGCGGAGCTGTCGGGGCTGCCGGCGGACGGCTCGCCGAACACGGCGGCTTTGGTGGCCAACAAGGCGCCTTGGGCCTTCCATCGGCTGCGCCAGGCGCTTGGCGACGAGGCGTTCTGGACGGCGCTGACGAAGTACCGGTGGCTCGCACATGAGGGGAGCGAGGTCGGTTGGGGCATGGCCGCGGTGGACGCTCTGGAGGAGGCGGCGACCCAAGCCGCTGGCGGGCAGACCGACGAGGTGGCGTCGGTCTTCGCGCACGCCTTCCTGCGGGACACCACCCCACGCCTGAACCTCGCGTGGTCCCAGGCGGCGAACACGGTTCGTATCCGCGTCTGCCAGCTCACGCTGGTGCCGAACGTCTTCCCGCTGCCGCTCGGCCTGCACGGGAACGCCGGCGCGGTCGGTCAGCACCTGGACGTCTCCAGGCTCGACGAGTCGTTCGAGATCGCCTACGCCGGCCGCCTCACGGCCATCACGCCCGATCCCGACCAGACGATGCTGGCCGACGTGATCGTCCATCCCATGGGTGACGCCCCGCTGCCGGAGTGCGGCGCACTCCCGCGGCCGGCGCTGCCAAACACGGCGGCGGCGGCGGCAGACGCGACGTCGGACGGAGATGGCATCGCGCATAAGGGTGACTCGATCCTCGACCGCGCCGACGTCGAACCCACCGACGGCCGCGCCGGCTCCGCTGGCGATGGCGACGTCGGCTTCGCCTGGGCGGGCGAGGACGAGGGCGATGGCTCCGCGATCGAGCGCGCCCACCGCGCTGCGCATGCTGCGGCGCATCTCCCGGCGCACCTCCGCGCGCGGCTGGCCGCCGTCCCGGGCGAGCCGTCGATCGGCGACCCGTACATCCCCTACCTGGGCAACACCGGCTACGACGTCGTCACCTACACGGTGAAGGCCCGCATCGATCCGCCCGCGCGCCGCATCGAGGCCGACACGCTGATCGAGGCGCGGGGGGTCATCGGCGGCTTGCACCGGCTGAGCCTGGACTTCATGCGCATGGACGGCGACGAGGGGCTCGCCGTGTCCGCCGTCGAGGTCGACGGCCTGCCGGCCGCCTACGAGCGGCCCGCGGACGCCGACAAGCTCTGGATCGACCTTCCCGCGCCGCTGGCTGACGGGCAGGCGTTTGCCATCCGCGTCGTGTACGCCGGCCGTCCCCGACCCGGCGGAACCGATATTTTCAGCGGCGGCCTGTTGCCCCACGGTCAACAGACCATGTACGCCATCTCGGAGCCGGACGGCACGCGCAACTGGATCCCGTCGAACGACCACCCGCGCGACAAGGCCTACTTCAACTTTGTGCTGACCGCGCCAATGCCCTTCGTCATCGCCGCCAACGGCGTCCCCGGTACGGTCACCCGGACCGAGACCGACTCGACTGCCGTCTTTGCCATGCGCCAGCCCATGAGCACCTACCTGGCCACCGCGGCCGTCGGGCGCTACCGCACCGCCGACCAGGACGGCCCGAATGGGGTGGCCATCCGCCACTTCTTCCTGGGCGATCCCGCCGTCGGCATGCGCGTGGTCGACGTGACGCCCGACATCCTGGACGTCTTCGGCTGGCAGGTAGCGCCGTACCCGTTCGACACCTATGGCCACTTCGCCGCGCCGGACTTCGGCGGCGGGATGGAGAACCAGACGATGACGGCCATCGGGGCCAACGTCTTCGGCACCCGGACGCCGCGCAGCGCGCATAGCCTGATCGCCCACGAGGCCGCCCACCAGTGGTTCGGCGACGCGCTGAGCCCGCATGGCTGGGTCGACATCTGGCTGAACGAGGGCTTCGCGACGTACTTCGCGGAGCTCTGGCGGGCCAGCCGCGTCGGGCCGGAGCCGCTGGGCTGGCGGATGGAGGCGCTCCGCTACACGGTCCTCGCCAGCGGCCGGAGCGCTCCGGTGAGCATGCCGGCGCTGGCCGACATGTTCGGCACCAACACGTACGAGAAGGGCGGCTGGGTGCTGCACATGCTGCGGCGGCAGGTGGGCGACGCGGCGTTCTTCGGCGGCATCACGGATTACTTCAACCGCCACCTGTACGGCAACGTCCGCACGGACGACCTGCGCGCCGCCCTGGAAGCGGCGTCCGGCACGGATCTCGCGCCGTCGTTCGAGCAGTGGGTCCATCGGCCCGGCAACCCGGTGGTGCATGCGGGCTGGCACCAGGACGGCGACGTCCTGTCGGTCCGGTTCTGCCCATCCAGCGACGGGTGGAACCTTCCCGTGGCGTTCGCCGCGCATGGCACGGCGAACGAAGGGCCGTCGCGCCAGACTCGGGGCACGGCCAACGTGGAGCCCGGTGCGCCCATCGACGTTGCCTCGCCCGTCGACTTCACGGTCACCGGCGTCACGCTCGACCCGGACTTTGCCCTGCTGGCCGATCTGCGCGTCATCCGGGCCGAGTCGCCGACGCCGGCGTGCGAGGCGCTGGCAACCGCCTGGGATCGGGGAACGTGGGACGACCCGTTCACCGCTCGTCTCGGCGCCCTGGCTCGATAAGGACGCAGCCTACTCCGGCCGCCAGGCGGTGAAGAACACGCGCCCGACGTGCCCTGTCATGCCCAGCTCGCGTTCCGCGTTGTGCACGGCAACGCCCTGGAACCCGGCCGCCGACAGCAGCGCCACGACCTCGTTCGGCGCGTGGCAGCGCTGTGAGAGCACGATCGGGCCGACCGGGGGCGCTTCCGGAGCACGCGAGGCCGCGGAGCCGCTCTCTACCGCGCGGTCGCCGTGCTCGGCCTTGCCCTCGGCGCCCTCGGTGCCGCGCCCGACCGTCCGCATCGTCACCACGTACCGCCCGATGCCGGCCACCGCGTCGAACGAGGCCTCCACGTGGCATGCCAGCTCGCCGTCGTCCAGGTCGAAGCCGCCCTTGAAGCGCTGCTGGAACCCACGCCGCGTGTTCAGGTCGAACAGGAACGCCCCGCTCGGCCGGAGGCGCGAGTGGACGCCCGCGAACACGTCGACCAGCCCACCTGCGTCCAGCACGTGGTTGAGGCTGTCGAATGCGCTGATGCAGATGTCGAACGGCTCGGGACCGAGCGCCGCTGACGCGGCTTCGCCGGCCAGCTCGCGCGCGTCGGCCCTCACGAAGCGCGCACGGGGTGCGTGACGGCGAGCCAGCGCCAGCATCGGGGCGGCCGCGTCGACGCCCGTCACGACCCAGCCGCGCGCCGACAGCACCGCCGCCAGCTGTCCCGTGCCGCAGCACAGGTCGAGCGCGCGCGGGTCGCGCTCCACGGGCAGCGGCAGGCGCGGGAGGACGAGCTCGCCGAGCGCCCGCAGCGCATGCCGCGTCATCCGATCGCCCCAGAAGCGGTCGTAGTGGGCGGCGATCAGGTCGTACGCGCGCCGCGTGCCTTCCTCGGCGCCCCCGCTCATCCGATCAGGAACCGGCCGGAGTCATAGATCGTCTCACCGTCCACGCTGATCCGGCCGCCCTGCCGCATGTCGCAGATCATGTCCCAGTGCACGGCGCTCTTGTTGACCGAGCCCGTCTCCGGGTAGCCGGCGCCGATGGCCATGTGGATGGTGCCGCCGATCTTCTCGTCGAAGAGGATGTTGCCGACGAAGCGATCGATGCGCTCGTTGGTGCCGATGGCCCATTCGCCCAGCGTCCGGGCGCCTTCGTCAGCGTCCAGCATGGCCAGCAGGTAGTCCTGGTTCTTGGTGGCCGTCGCCTCGACCACGCGGCCGCCTTCAAAACGAAGCTGGACGCCCTCGACGGAGCGGCCGTTGTGGATGGCCGGGTAGCGAAAGCGCGCCCACCCGTTCACCGAGTCCTCGACGGGGCCCGTGAAGACTTCGCCGGAGGGCATGTTGCGGCGCCCGTCCGAGTTGATGAACGTCCGCCCCGCGATGGACAGCGTCATGTCGACGTCGGGACCCTGGACCACCACGTCGCGCTTGCCCGCGAGCCAGTCGACGACGCGCTGCTGCCGTTCGGAGACGGCGCGCCACTCGGCGACCGGATCGTCGGCATCGCTGTAGGTGGCGCGGAAGACGAAGTCCTCGAACGCGGTCAGGCTCATCTCGGCGTCCTGGGCGTGGGCCGCGGTCGGGAAGAGGGTCGCCGTCCACCGGAACGCCCCCGACGCGGCGCGCGCCATCGAGGCCTCTTGCACCGCGCGGTAGGCGCGGGCGCGGCGGCTCTGGCGCGCCGGGTCGACGTCGCCGAGCGCGCGCGTGTTGCTGGCGCCGCGCATCGATATGAGCGCCTCGAACTCGCCGCGCGCCAGGCTCTCGAACGCGTTCACGTGGTCGAGCTGGGCGTCGCTGGCCTCCGCATAGAAGATCTCGTCCAGGCCGTCCAGCGAGACCATAGGGTAGGGGTGCCCGCCAGCGCGCAGCACCTCGCGGTACACCTCGCGAACAAGGGGAGCGGCCGATGCGCTGGACGGCAGGGCAACGCGGTCGCCCTCGCGGACGGCAACGCAGTAGTGGACCAGGGTGCGGGCGAGCCGCTGCAGTCGGGGATCGGTCACGGCAGCCTTCTGGGTGGGGGACCGGCCGACGCAGGCATCGTCCGGTGAGAGAAGCGCGCATCATACCGCAACGCGTGAGCGCGCCCCACCCGGCGGGATGGTGTGCACGCGTATCGGTCGTGCCAGGTGCAGGACCGATCAGACGACAGCGGCCCCCCGCCTTGTGCGGGGGGCCGCTGGGTTAGCTGCCGTGCGCGTCGCCGGCCGAGACCGGCGCCGCGCGCTGCAAGCGGCTAATTGATCGTGATCGAGCCGGTGATGCCGGCCGCGCACGTCTGGCCGATGAAGTTGGTCTGGACCAGCACCTGCCAGAACCCAGGCTCCACCGTGAACGTCACCGAGTTGATCTGGAAGGCCAGCGGCGAGATAATGTTCTCGCAGACGTTGGCCGGGTTGAACGGCTCCGGGTTGTCCGGGTCGCCCGTGTCTTGGTAGGCCACCAGGAGCAGGCCGGCGCCGCCGCCGGAGCAGCTGGCCTGGTTGACCGAGAGCGTGATGGACTGCTCGCCGCCCGTGCAGTTGCGGCCGGTGAACGGCGTGCCGTCACCCGACAGGCCACCGATCATGTACGCCTGCGGCGTGGCGCTGGCCGCGCAGCCACCAAAGAACAGGGGCACGGGGGCCGTCGAGGTGCCGAAGTCGTTCATGAACGGGCCTTCCTCGAAGCCCGCGAGGCAGACCTCCTCGTCGTCGCCGCCGCCCGGCCGCGGGAAGCCCGGGCACAGCGGGGCGAAGCCCATGAAGCAGAACTCCAGCTCCAGGTCCTCGATGTCCTGCTGGCGGAACGGGATGCCCCGCGAGCCGGCCGCCTCGTCACCCGGGGCGTCCTCGCCCAGGCGGGTGCCGCTGCGCTCGATCGACACCGCGCCCAGGCCCACCAGGTTGCGCAGGAAGAAGCCCGTGTCGTCGAACACGTCGTGCTCCCAGAACCACGCGCTGATGATGGCCGAGCCCTTGAA
>Ga0326597_10007585_pt1 | contig 14750 bp, 13 predicted proteins | sample RVTome_12_FD_203789 | JGI IMG/M metagenome (GOLD analysis project Ga0326597, IMG submission 203789) | Soil microbial communities from uranium-contaminated site in the Upper Colorado River Basin, Wyoming, United States - RVT100D185 | ecosystem: Environmental > Terrestrial > Soil > Contaminated >... | reverse complement strand
AGGAGCGCCACGGCGAGGCCCCGTGCGGCGGCGTCCCACGCCACGGCCGCGCCACAGATGCCCCCGCCCACGACGACCAGATCGAACTCACCACCGGCTAACGCCGACAGATCTCTTCGCATTTCGACTCGCGGAAGCGCAGACCGGTAGCGAAGCGCCGCAAGATTAGCGCCGGTCGGCCCAACACCCGGCTCTCAGCGCGCAGGTAACCTGGAGCGCCCGGCCTTACATCTCGTCCTCGAATGCCGTGAACGGCGGCACGTTGGTCAGCCAGAACCCCGCCAGCCCGCCGCGCTGATCCACCTCGATGTAGAAGTTGTCGGCCACCCGTACTACCTCGATCGACCGACGCGGTCCGATGCGCAGGTGGAACACGCTTTCCGCGCTGTTGGTCTCCACCGAGAGCGTCGTGTCCACCTCGACCGAGGCCACCCCGGGGCGGGAGGGCCGCGCCGGGAGCACCACCCGGCCGGCCGTCAGCCTGGCCGGGATCAGGAGGCTCGCGCTGGTGCTCACCTCCGGCCAGACGACGACGTCGAGCCCGCAGATGACGCCGTTGTTCACGTCGAGCACCGCCACCGACCCTTCGGCGTCGGTGAGCTCGACCGTGCCGGTGAGCCCCCCGCTCTTCCGGTTGCCCTTGAACGCGCCCGACAGGATGTCGGTCTCGGGATCCCACCGCCACCCGATGGAGGGCAGGCTCCCCGTCAGCGGCTCGACCCGCGCTTCCACGTTCACCGTCGGGGCCTCAGGCGGCACGCGCGGACGCGAGGCGATGGATCAATCCGAAGATCTTGTCCAAGGCCCGCTCCAGCTCGACGTCGGATACGGCATAGCTCAGGCGCACCCAGCGATCGTCGGCGAAGGCGCCGCCCGGCACCAGCGCCACCCCTTCCTGCTTCATCAGCTGCTCGCAGAACGCCGTTCCCGTGACCGGATCCTGTTCCCGAATCCCGTCCACCCGGAAGAAGAAGTAGAAGGCACCGTGCGGCTCCACGAACTCGACCCCCGGGGCTTCTCGGCGGAACCGGTCCACCAGCGCGTCGCGGCGGCGGCGGAAGGCGGCCACCATCCCGGTGACCTCGGCGTCCACCTTCTCGTCGGCGAAGGCGGTGGCGGCGGCCCACATGGCCGGCTGGTTGGCCCCCGTGGTCGTGTGTGACTGGAACGCGGCCATCGCCTTGGTGAGGTGCGGCGGCGCCAGCGCGGCGCCGATGCGCCAGCCAGTCATCGCGTAGGCCTTGCTGGCGCCGTAAATGATGACAGTGCGCTCGAGCAGATCGTCGGGCAGGTCGAGCAGCGACGGCGCGGGACCGGGACCGTAGTTGATCCGGCGGTAGATCTCGTCGGAGATGATCCAGACGTCGTTGGCCTTGGCCCACTCCGCGATCGACCGCAGCTCTGCGAGGGTGTACACCGCGCCCGTCGGATTACACGGCGAGCAGAGGATCAGCCCGCGGGTCAGCTTGTTGCTGGCCCGGTCCAGATCCTTCGCGCTCACCTTGAGCCCCCATTCGAGGTCGCCCGGCACCAGCACCGGCTCCGCGCGGCAGAGATGGACGATCTGCGGATACGACACCCACGCCGGCGCGGGGATCAGGACGCGGTCCTTGGGACCGAAGAGCGTGAAGCAGGCATTGAAGATCGACTGCTTCGAGCCCGAACTCACGATGATCTGGTCGGGGTCGATGGGGCGCCCGCCAGACATGCGGCTCATGTTCTGCGCCATCGCCCTGCGCAGTTCCGGGATCCCGACATTGGGCGGATAGCGGGTGAGCCCCTTCTGGATGGCCTGGATCCCCGCCTGTGCCGCCGGCGCCGGCGTATCGAAATCCGGCTCCCCTACCCCGAGGTCGAGCACGTCCTCACCGGCGGCCTTCCGGCGCTTCGCCTCATTGCTGATGGCGACGGTCTCGGACGCCTTGAGGTATTGCACGTTGGGGGAAAGCGGGTCGGGCATGCGGCAGATCCGGATGAGTGAGTCGGCGCGAAAGTCGGGGGAAAAGTCAGGCCCCGGCGGGGCGATGTCAACCGGTGGGGGCACCCGTTGCGGGACTCCCGCCGTCATTCCGAGCGAAGCGAAGGATCGGATGGGGATGACGACGTTGCCCCGACCGACACGCCCTCTTAGGTTGGCGGGGCCGTTCCCCGCTCCCTCGAGGCATTCGTGTCCGGTTGGGAAGACCTGCACCTGACGCCGCCGATCGCCGCCGCCCTGACCCGGCTGGGCTGGAGCGCCGAGGACCCGCTGGCGCGAGAGGCCGCACCGACGGCCGCGCGGGGACACAGCCTCGTCCTGGTGTTGCCGCCGTCGCCGGTCGCGGCCGCGCCCGTGCTCGCGGGAATGCTGAGCCGCCTGGGGCCGGGCCGCCCCGGTCTGCTGCTCGCTCCCGCCGACCAGCTGGAGGAGTGGGGACGCGTGGCACATCAGACGGCCGGCGAGGCCGGGATCCGGGTGCAGGTGGCGCACGGCACCGCGCGCGCAACCCGGCGCCTTCGCGGCGATGTCATCGATCTTCTCGTGACCACGCCCGAGACCGCTCTCGCGCTCCAGCGCCGCTCCGCGCTCCGAGCGGATATCATCGCGGCGGTCCTCCTGGCCTGGCCCGAATTGTGGGAGGAAGAAGAGAGCGTGAGCTCGCTCATGCAGGACCTCGGCAAGGAGGCGCAGCGGATCGTGCTCACCTGCGCTCCCGAGCGGGCGGCCGCGCTGATCGAGCGCTATGCGCGCCGCGCACTCACGCTCGGCGCCGCCGCGCTGGAGGGAGAGCGAGCCGGCCGGGTCCGCACGGTCAGCGTGCCGTGGGGGCGCCGCGTCGCCGCGGTGTCGGACCTGATCGAGCTGCTGGACCCCGCATCACTCGTGGTCTGGACCGCGGACCGCGGCACCCACGACGCCATCGCTGCCGCCACCGCGCTGCGGGAGCCCGAGGGGCGGGTGATCACCGGCGACGCGCCGAAAGCCGAGGTGGTGATCGCGTTCGACCTGCCGAACCCGTCGCGGCTGCGTCAGCTGGCCGCCGCCGGCGACGTCGTGCTGCTGGTCCCGCCGGGCACGGAGCGATACGTCGAGCGGCTCGCAGCCGCCCACCGGCCTCTCCGGATACCGGGAGCGCTCGACGCGGCAACGACGGCCGCCGCCGCCCGACGGGCGGCGATCGTCCGCGCGCTCGAAACCGGCGCCCCCGACCGCGCCCTGCTTGCGCTCGCTCCCCTGTTCGAGCGGTACGATCCGGCCGCGGTCGCGGCCGCGCTGTACGACCTCTGGACCAGCGCGGCCGGGGCCGGCGCGCCGACGGCGATGCCCGACATCCCCGCCACGGCCCGTGTGTACGTGGGGATCGGCAAGAAGGACGGGGCGACGGTCAACGATCTCGTCGCGGCGCTGACGAAAGAGCTGCGGGTGGAGCGCGGAAAGATCGGGCGGGTGGAGCTGCGCGACGCGTTCGCGCTGGTGGAGCTCCCGGCACAGGACGCCGAGCGCATCGCCGGCGAGCTGAACGGGATAACGATTCGGCGGCGACGGGTGACGGCGCGGGTGGACCGGGGCGCCGGCGCGGCGGCGCCGAGACGCGCCTCGCGGCCGCCGGCAAAGCGCTAGGGGCGCTTCCGGTTGACGAGGTCCTTCAGGGCCCGGCCGGCCCGAAACGCGGGCACCATCGAGGCCTTGATGTGGATCGCCTTGCCGGTGCGGGGATTCCGGCCCTCGCGCGCGGCGCGCTTTCGGATCTCGAAGTTGCCGAAGCCGCTGATCGCCACCTTGCCGCCCTGCCTGAGCTCCGACGCGATCACCCCGTCCGCCGCGAAGAAGAGCTCGGTGATCTCGGCGGCACGGGCCCGGGTCACGTCGAGCCGCTTGGCCACCGCGCCGACCAGGTCCTGCTTGTTCACGGAGTCTCCTTGAGTGGGGCGGGCGACGAATATGGCCGCGCGCGCGATTCCGCCGCAAGGTGGCTGGCGCCGTCGCCGCGGCGCTCTAGATTTGCGAGCCAGTCCTCTTCGCGGCGGAGATTCGGGATGAACTACGGGACGCGCCCCGGCTGGATCGAGGTGATCAGCGGCGTCATGTTCGCCGGGAAGAGCGAAGAGCTGATCCGGCGGGTGCGGCGCGGGATCATCGCCCGACGGCGGGTGCAGGTGTTCAAGTCCCATCTCGACAGCCGCTACACGGGCCTGTACGCCGTCTCGAGCCACGACGGCACCGAGCTCGAGGCGTCGCCGGTGGACTCCGCCGCCGAGATCTTCCGGCTGGTCCGCCCCGAGACCCAGCTGGTCGCGATCGACGAGGCGCAGTTCCTCGACCCCGACATCGTCCCCGTCGCCACGATCCTCGCCGGCCGCGGCGTGCGGGTCATCCTCGCCGGCACCGACACCAATTTCCGGGGCGAGCCGTTCGGCGCGATGGGCGAGCTGATGGCCGTGGCGGAGATGGTGGACAAGCTGCAGGCGATCTGCGTGGTGTGCGGCGACCCGGCCTGCCGCAACCAGCGGCTGCTCAACGGCAAGCCGGCCCGCTACGATTCGCCCACGATCATGGTGGGCGGCCGCGAGAGCTACGAGGCGCGCTGCCGCCACTGCCACAAGGTGCCTCGCAAAGACGAAGACCAGACGGCCCTCCTCTGATGCTCAACGTCGCCCTCACCGGCAACATCGCCTCCGGCAAGTCCACCGTCGCCGAGCTGTTCCGGCGCTGGGGCGCCACGCTCATCGACGCCGACCGGCTCGTGCGCGACGCGCAGGCCCCCGGCGGTCCCGTGCTTCGCGCCATCGCGGCGCGCTTCGGCCAGGACCTCATCGATTCCGCGGGCGTCCTCGACCGGAAGAAGCTCCGCCGCCGCGCGATGGGCGACCCCGCGGCACTCGCCGATCTGAACCGGATCGTCCACCCCGACGTGATGCGTCGCCGCACGGCCCTGGAGAAGGAAGCGCGGAGCCGGGGCGACCGCATCGTGGTGAGCGACATTCCCCTGCTGTTCGAGGCCGCCGACCCAAACGCGTTCGACGTCGTGGTGCTCGTGGACGCGCCCGAGTCGGTGCGCCGAGCCCGCCTGCTCGCGCAGCGGGGGCTGTCGGCCGAGGACGCCGACCGGATGCTCGCGGCACAGGCGCGAAGCGGTCCCAAGCGCGAGCGCAGCACGTTCGTGATCGACAACGACGGGGACCGTGCCGCGCTCGAGACGCGGGCGCGCGAGGTGTGGACGCAACTGGTGGCGCGCGCGGATCTCGCACGCGCTTGACCTCGCCCACCGAGCCGCCTATCCTCCCACCCGGCACCCCAGATCGCGAGCGCGCCGTGTCGAACGTACCGGAAGAGCTGACGTACACCCCCGAGCACGAATACGTCGCGCGCACCGGCGATCCCGCGGTCGTGCGGGTCGGCATCACCGACTACGCGCAGGGTGAGCTGGGCGACGTGGTGTTCGTAAATCTCCCCAAGCCCGGCCAACGGCTCGACGCGCACGAATCGTTCGGAACGATCGAGGCCGTCAAGGCGGTGTCGGAGCTGTACAGCCCCGCGGCCGGCGAGGTTGTCGAGGTGAACGGGGCCCTCGATGGGGACCCCGCGGTCGTGAACCGCGATCCCTACGGTGAGGGATGGATGGTCGCGCTGCGGGTGGCGGACCCGAAGGCGCTCGGCGGCCTGCTCTCGGCGGCCGCCTACCGGACCCATATCGGGGAGTGAGCACCGGTGCGATGAGGGGCCTGGCGTGAGCGGCAATATGAATCGTGGTGACCGTCCCGATGATACGATGCCTCGAGGGTTGTCCTCGGGGCATTATTGTCTTGGTGTCGAGTCATCCTGAGCGAAGCGAAGGAGCCATGATCCCAGGCATGCCCCCTTCGCTCCGCTCAGGGTGACTTCCCCTTCTCCCGAGCCGGAGTCCCAGCGTCCGATGACCACCACCCTCCCCGCGGCCCCCGCTCTCCCCGAGATCGACGTGCTGCATCCCGGCCACTTCGCGTACCGGCACATCGGGCCCCGCCGCGAGGACCTGGCCGAGATGCTGCGGCTGGTCGGCTACCAGGACCTCGACACCTTCATCGACGCGGTCGTGCCCGAGGAGATCCGGCTCCGCCGCCCGCTCGCGCTGCCGCCGGGGCGGAGCGAGCGCGAGGTGCTTCAGGCGCTGCGTGGCCTGGCCGGGATGAATCGGGTGTTCCGCTCGTACATCGGTCTGGGATACGCAGGGACGTTTACGCCACAGGTCGTGCAGCGGAACGTGCTCGAGAATCCGGGATGGTACACGGCCTACACGCCGTACCAAGGCGAGATCTCCCAGGGTCGGCTCGAGGCACTGCTCAACTTCCAGACGATGGTGTCGGACCTGACCGGGCTCGAGATCGCCAACGCGTCCCTGCTCGACGAGGCGAGCGCGGCCGCGGAGGCGATGCACATGACGCTCGCGGTCAGCACCACCAAGAAAGCGCCGGTCTACCTGGTGGACGAGTACTGCCACCCCCAAACGATCGCCGTGCTGCGGACGCGGGCAGAGGCCCAAGGGATCCGGGTCGAGGTGGGCGAGCCCGAGACGTTCAGCTTCGGCCCGGGCGTGATCGGCGCCCTGGTGCAGTATCCGGCCACCGACGGAGCGGTCCGCGACTTCCGCAGCCTGTGCGAGCGGGCGCACGCGGCGGGCGCGCTCGTGACGGCGGCGACCGACCTGCTGAGCCTGACGCTGCTCCTGCCGCCCGCGGAATGGGGCGCCGACATCGCCGTCGGCAACAGCCAGCGGTTCGGCGTCCCGATGGGCTACGGCGGTCCCCATGCCGCGTTCTTCGCGACGCGCGACGCGTACAAGCGGTTCCTGCCCGGGCGGATCATCGGCGTGTCCCGCGACCGCGACGGCCGACCGGCGCTCCGGATGGCGCTCCAGACGCGCGAGCAGCACATCCGGCGCGACAAGGCGACGAGCAACGTCTGCACGGCACAGGTGCTGCTCGCGGTGATGGCGAGCATGTACGCGGTCTATCACGGCCCGGGCGGGCTCCGACGCATCGCCGACCGGGTGCACGGCCGCACCGTGATCCTGGCCAACGCGCTCCGCCGCCTCCGCTACCGCGTCGTGCACGATTCCTACTTCGACACGATCTGCATCGAGGTGCCCGAGTGGGCGCTGCCCCGGCTGCTCGACGCCGCGCGCGCCCGGATGATCAACCTCCGCCCGCTGCCGCCGACCCGGCTCTGCATCGCCCTGGACGAGACGGTGACCCTGGGCGACCTGGCCGACATCATCGCCGTGTTCTCGCTCAACGAGGCGCTGCCGTTCATGCTGGAGGACATCGGCGTCCACACCGATCGCGCCATCCCGCCCGCGCTCGAGCGCCGCTCGGCCTACCTCGCCCATCCGGTCTTCCACCTGCACCACTCCGAGACCGAGATGCTGCGCTACATCAAGCGGCTGGAGGCGCGCGATCTCTCGCTCACCAGCGCGATGATCCCGCTCGGCTCGTGCACGATGAAGCTCAACGCCACGACCGAGATGATGCCGGTGAGCTGGCGCGAGTTCAACCGCCTGCATCCGTTCGCGCCACGCGACCAGGCGGCGGGCTACGACCTCATGTTCCGCCAGCTCGAGTACCAGCTCGCCGAGATCACCGGCTTTGCCGCGGTGTCACTGCAGCCGAACGCCGGGTCGCAAGGCGAGTACGCGGGTCTGCTGGTCATCCGCGCGTGGCACCGGGCGCGCGGCGAGGCGCACCGCACGACCTGCATGATCCCGATGTCCGCCCACGGCACCAACCCCGCGAGCGCGGTCATGGCCGGCATGCAGGTGGTGCCGGTGCTGAGCGATGCGGACGGCAACGTGGACGTCGCGGACCTGCGCGCCAAGGCGGCCACGCACCGCGACACGCTGGCGGCGCTGATGGTGACGTATCCGTCCACCCACGGGGTGTTCGAGAGCTCCATTCGCACGATCTGCGAGATCGTGCACGAGCACGGCGGTCAGGTGTACATGGACGGCGCCAACATGAACGCGCAGGTCGGGCTCTGCCGGCCGGGTGACATCGGCGCCGACGTCTGCCACCTCAACCTGCACAAGACGTTCTGCATCCCGCACGGCGGTGGGGGGCCGGGCATGGGACCGATCGGGGTCGCGAAGCATCTGGCCCCGTTCCTGCCCGGGCACCCGATCGTCGATCTCGACCACCCGCAGGCCTGCGGGACCGTCTCGGCGGCGCCGTGGGGCAGCGCGTCGATCCTCCCGATCTCATGGGCGTACATCGCCCTCATGGGGTACGACGGGCTGGCGGAGGCGACGAAGATCGCGATCCTCAATGCGAATTACGTCGCGCGCCGGCTCGAGCCCTACTACGGCGTGTTGTACACGGGGCCGCACGGGCTGGTCGCGCACGAATGCATCCTCGACACCCGACCGTTCAAGGCCTCGGCGGGCGTGGACGTGGAGGACATCGCCAAGCGGATCATCGACTACGGGTTCCACCCGCCGACGGTGTCGTTCCCGGTGGCGGGGACGCTGATGATCGAGCCGACCGAGAGCGAATCCAAAGAGGAGCTCGACCGCTTCTGCGACGCGATGATCGCCATTCGCGAGGAGATCCGCGAGATCGAGGAGGGCCACGCCGACCGCGAGCAGAACCTCCTCACCAACGCGCCCCACACCCTCGAGCAGGTGATCGCGGACGGGTGGAGCCGGCCGTACGGCCGGGAACGCGCCGCCTATCCCTCGCGCGCCGTGCGCGAGCACAAGGTCTGGCCGTCCGTCGGGCGGATCGACAGCGCCTACGGCGACCGGCACCTGCAGTGTGTGTGTCCCCCGGTGGAGGCCTACGGGTGAGGAGCGTCGAGGAGCATGGCCCGGCTCGCGGCTCCTTCGCTCCGCTCAGGATGACTCGCGTTTGGATCGATGCGTCCGGCCGCCCCGGCTGGCTCAACATGGCCATCGACCACGCCCTGCTCGAGCGGGCCGAGGCGGGAGAGTCGTGGCTCCGGCTTTACGCGTGGGACCCGGCATGTCTCTCCTTCGGGCGTCATGAGCCCGCGGCCCGGCGGTACGACGCCGACCGGATCGCGGCCCTCGGGCTGTCGGTCGTACGCCGCCCGACGGGCGGACGCGCCGTGTGGCACGCGCGCGAGCTCACCTACGCGGTGGCCGGACCGATCGGGGGCCTCGGGACGCTTGCCCAGCTCTATCGCGAGATTCACACGATGCTTCGCGACGCCCTCCGCGCACTGGGGGCTCCGGCCGAGCTCGCACCCGCGCAGCGCGGCGCCCCCGTCGACGCCGGAGCCTGTTTCGCCAGCCCGGCCGGCGGCGAGGTCCTGGTCGCCGGGCGGAAGGTGGTGGGGAGCGCCCAGTTGCGGCAGGGCGCGGCGTTCCTCCAGCACGGGAGCGTGCTGCTCGAGGACGACCAGGCAATGGTGGGACGGGTGACTCGAGGGACTGCGCCGCCGGACCTCTCCGCCCCGCTGAGCCGATACCTGGGCCGGCCGCCCCGGTGGGCGGAGGTCGCAGAGGCCGTCGCCGCGGCCGCGGGCGCACGCTGGGGATCAGCCGCGGAACGGGTGCCTCCGCCCGCATCGCTCCTCCAGCGGGCGGTGCGCCGGGGCGGGCGGTTCCGATCGGCCGAGTGGACGTGGGCCGGCACCACGAGCGCTGACGGCATCCCGCCACCCTGCTAGATTTTCCCCCCACCCCCTCCGCATCGTTCACCCGGAGCCCCTGTGACGTGCTGCACGCCACGGACCATCACTTCGTTGACGCTCAGGGCAGGGCGCGTCGCGGGCCTCGTCACGACGCTCGCCACCGCGGGCGCGCGCGGCGGCACGGCGCAGGGGGAGCCCCGGCCATCCAGCATCGTCATCGTCACCGGCCAGGAGGCGTCGGTGCCGGTCCCGACGCTCATGGAGGGGCCCCACGCGTCGATCGCCAACAGCGACATCGCCGATCAACTCTTCCTCCGCCTGGCCCAGCTGGGCCCGACGCTCATCACGTCCGGTGACCGGGCGTTCGAGCCGTTGCTGGCCCGGCGATGGATTCGTCGCGACTCGGTGACGCTGGCGTTCGACCTCGACCCGCGGGCCACCTGGCACGACGGAGCGCCGGTCACGGCGGAGGATGTCGTCTTCACTCTCGCGCGTGCCCGAGATCCCGCCCTCTCCCCACGCGTCGCGGACCTGCTCCGGCATGTCACGTCCGTGACGGCGGAGGGCGACCGCCGGGTGGTCTTCCGATTCTCGCATCCGTACGCCGAGCAGCTCTACGATGCCGTGTTTCATGTCGCCCCCCTCCCGGCGCACCTGCTGGCGAGCGTTCCGGCCGGCGCGCTCGCCGACGCCCCCTTCGTGCAGGCGCCCGTCGGCGACGGCCCCTACCGCTGGGTACGGCGGGTCCCGGGGGAGTACGTCGAGCTGGCCGCCAACGAGCGGTTCTTCCTCGGGGTACCGGCCATCCGCCGCGTCATCTTCCGGCTCGCGGCCGACCCCGATGCGCGTCTCAACCTCCTGCTCGGGGGCGAGGCCGACGCGATGGACAACATCCCGCCGCCGCGCAACAACCTGGCGCGCGTCGCGGCTGACCGGAACCTGCGCGTGGTGCCGGTGCCCTCTCCGACCGTCGGCTTCCTGCTCTTCAATCAGCGCGACCCGCGCGACCGCGCGCGTCCGCATCCGATCCTGAGCGATCGCGATGTCCGCCGGGCCATCGGCCTTGCCCTCGACCGCCGGCTCATGGTGCGCGCGACGCTCGGCAACTCCGGCGAGGTGCCGTACGGGCCCACGTCGCCGATCCTGTGGATCCGGCACGGCGCCCCCGCGCCCACGCGCGTGGACGTGCGCGAGGCACGGCGTCTCCTGGCCGCACGCGGCTGGCTGGACCACGACGGCGACGGAGTACTGGACCGCGACGGACAGCCGCTGGCGCTCGGGCTGACGCTGCCCAATACGAGCGCCATCCGTCAGCAGATGGCGCTCCAGGTGCAGGAGCAGCTCCGTCAGGTGGGCATCCGCATCGAGCTCGAGCGGCTGGAAGGCGCGGTATGGACCGAGCGCCGCAACGCGGGCCGGTTCGACGTCGACTTCTCGGCGACGAGCCAGGATCCCTCACCGACGGGTCTGTCGCAGGGTTGGTCCTGTCAGGGCGGAACCAACGTCGCCCGATACTGCGATCCGGCGGTGGACTCCCTGCTCGACGCCGCCACCCGCGCCACCGACCGTGCCGGGGACGCCTGGCAGGCCGTGCTGCGGCGCATCGAATCCGACGCACCGGCCGTCTTCATGTACGCCCCGAGCTACATGTACGCCGTCCACCGCCGCTTCACCAACGTGCGCATCCGGCCGGAATCGTCGTGGCTGGCGCTGCGCGAATGGGCCGTCGGCGGGCCACCGCCACGCCGTCCCGCGGGCTACTGAGGTGCGGCGCTGGCTGCTCCGTCGAACGGCCCAGGCGCTCATCACGATGGTGGTCGCCGTCGTGCTGCTCTTCCTCCTCACCCACGTGCTCCCCGGCGATCCGCTCTCCCGAGAGGGCGCCGGACATCCGCTCACAGCCGCGCAACTCGAAGCACTCCGGGCCCGCTACGGCCTCGACCGACCGTTGCACGCGCAGTTGGGTGCCTTTCTTGGCGGGCTCGCGCATGGTGACCTGGGCACGTCGATCGAGTACGGACGACCCGTCACGGGACTGCTGCTGGAGCGGCTCCCCGCCACGCTGCTGCTCGGCGGGACGGTGCTGCTGCTCAACTTCACCTTCGGTATCTGGTTGGGCGTGCGGCAGGCGGTGAAGAAGGGGACGGCGGAGGACCGCTGGCTCACGACGCTCTCGCTCGCCGGCTACGCCACGCCGTCGTTCTGGCTGGGCCTCGTGTTGGCCTGGCTCGTCGGCATCAAGTGGCACCTCCTCCCGCCGGCCGGCATGCGGGATCCCGTCCTCGAGGGAGGGACGCTGGCCGCCTCGGCCGACGTGCTGCGGCACCTCGTGCTGCCCGCCGTGACACTCTCGGTCGTGAGCATCGCCGCCACGATGCGCTATCAGCGCAGTGCCATGCTCGAGACGCTTCGCCTTCCTTATGTAATGACGGCGCGGGCCAAGGGCCTGAGCGAGACACGGGTGACCTGGCGGCACGCCTGGAGGAATGCCCTCTTCCCGGTGCTGACTCTGTTCGGGCTATGGCTCCCGTTCCTGGTCAGCGGCTCCGTGTTCGTCGAGGCGGTCTTCGCCTGGCCCGGGCTGGGCTCCCTGGCGGCCTCGGCCGTCGGGAATCGGGACTACCCGCTGCTGATGGGCGCGTCCGTGCTGGTCGCGGGGGTCGTGGTGCTCGCCAGCCTCCTGAGCGACGCGGCTTACGCCTTCTTGGACCCGCGAGTCCGCCTCTCGTGACCGCGGCGTCCGAGGCGCTGCCGCAATTGTTCACGACGCCGCGCGCTCGCGCGGGCGCGTCGTTCCTCGGGTTTCTCGTGCTCCTGGCGCTGGTGGGCCCGCCGCTGCTGCCCGATCCGTTCCGGCAATTCGACCTGATCGAGCTGGCAAATGCCCCGCCGAGCGCCGAGCATCCGTTCGGCACCGACCAGCTCAGCCGCGACGTGCTCTCCAGGGTGGTGAGCGGCGCGCGGGTCTCGCTGGCGGTCGCGGCCATCGCGGTCGCCCTCTCGGTGACCCTGGGGGCGGGCGTCGGGCTCGTGGCCGGCTACTGGGGCGGCGCGGTGGACGCGATCCTCATGCGGTTCGTGGACGGGGCGCTGGCCGTCCCGCGGCTCTTCCTGCTGCTCCTCGTCCTTGCGGTGCCCGAGCGGGTGCCGCTGCTGGCGCTGATCCTGCTGATCGGTACGACCGGCTGGTTCGCGACCAGCCGCCTCGTTCGCGCCGAGGTGCTGCGGCTGCGGGATGAGAGCTTCGTGCGCGCCGCGGAAGCGCTCGGGGCCTCGAGGCGGCGGATTATCTTCCGGCACCTGCTGGTCAATACCGCGGGACCGCTGCTCGTCGCCGCCACCCTCGGTGTGGGCGACGTGATCCTCCTCGAGGCCGGCCTCTCCTTCCTCGGCCTCGGCGTGCAGCCGCCGACCCCCTCGTGGGGCGGGATGATCTTGGACGCCCGACCGGTGCTGGAGGCGGCGCCCTGGGTCGGTATCTTCCCCGGGATCGCGATCACCCTGACCGTGCTGGCCACCAACCTCGTCGGCGACGCCCTACGCGACGCCCTCGACCCGCGAGGCGCATGACCCGAGTTCTCGACGTCCGCGACCTGCGCGTCTCCTTCCCGAGCGCCGACGGCTCCCGGTTACATCCGGTGGACGGGGTGAGCTTCTCGCTCGACCGCGGCGAGACGCTGGCGCTGGTCGGCGAATCGGGCTGCGGCAAGAGCCTGACGAGCCTGGCGTTGCTGCGCCTGGTCCCCCCGCCGGGGCGAGTCGATCCGGGGAGCGTCATTCGGGTCGGCGACACGGACGTGCTGACGCTGGAGGGCGAGGCGCTCCGCCGCATCCGCGGCCGGCGGATCGGCATGATCTTCCAGGACCCGATGACCAGCCTCAATCCCGTGTTCACCGTCGGAGACCAGATCGCGGAAGGGGTGCAGGCGCACTTCCCGGTCTCGAAGTCGGAGGCCCGGGACCGAGCGCTTCGACTGCTGCAGGAGGTGGGTCTCCCGGACCCGTCCGCACGGCTCGACACCTATCCTCACCAGCTGAGCGGGGGGATGCGCCAGCGGGTGATGATCGCGATCGCGCTCGCCGCGGAGCCCGACATCCTGGTAGCGGACGAGCCGACCACCGCTCTCGACGTCACCGTGCAGGCGCAGATCCTCGAGATCCTCGACCGGCTGCGCCGGAGCCGAGGGATGGCGGTGCTCCTGATCACGCACGATCTCGGGATCGTCGCCGGGCGGGCCGACCGCGTGGCGGTGATGTATGCCGGCCAGATCGTCGAGGAGGCGGCCACGCCCGAGTTGTTCGCGCGCCCGTCCCACCCCTACACGCAAGGGCTCTTCGCCTCGGTCCCGCGCCTCACGGGGCCGGTGCGGCGCCTGACCCCGATCCGGGGCACCGTGCCGCCGCCCGTCGCGTGGCCGGCCGGCTGTCGCTTCAGGCCACGCTGCCCGCAGGCGTTCGAGAAGTGCGAGCTCCCGCCGGGCCTGCTGCCGGTGGGCTCCGGGCACCGGATGCGGTGCTGGCTCGGGGAGGAGTCATCCTGAGCGAGCCGGTGGCGACGATCGAACCCCGATCTACGAGTCCATGACCCCACTCCTGCAGGTCCACGACCTCGTGAAGCACTACACCGCCGGCGGCCTCTTCCGCGGCGCGGCGCCGCCGGTGCGCGCGGTGGACGGCGTCTCGTTCGAGGTCGGACAGGGCGAGACGCTCGCGCTGGTGGGCGAGAGCGGCTGCGGCAAGTCGTCGGTGGGGCGCACGATCCTCCGGCTGCAGGAGCCGACGGGCGGACAGGCGCTGTTCGAGGGGACCGACGTGTTCTCCCTCGACCGGACCTCGCTGCGCCGGCTGCGGCGCCGGATGCAGATCATCTTCCAGGACCCGTACGGCAGCCTCAACCCGCGCATGACGGTCGGCGCGGCCGTAGCCGAGGGGATCGAGATCCACCGGCTGGCCGCGGGCGCGGAGATCGGCCGTCGGGTTGCCGCCCTCCTCGAAGAGGTGGGCCTCGACCCCGGTTACGCTCGGCGCTACCCGCACGAGTTCTCGGGCGGGCAGCGCCAACGCATCGGGATCGCCCGCGCGCTGGCCGTCGAGCCGGCATTCATCGTGTGCGACGAGCCGGTCTCCGCGCTCGATGTATCCG
>Ga0326597_10007584_pt1 | contig 14752 bp, 13 predicted proteins | sample RVTome_12_FD_203789 | JGI IMG/M metagenome (GOLD analysis project Ga0326597, IMG submission 203789) | Soil microbial communities from uranium-contaminated site in the Upper Colorado River Basin, Wyoming, United States - RVT100D185 | ecosystem: Environmental > Terrestrial > Soil > Contaminated >... | reverse complement strand
TTCCAGCACCACGTCCGCGTCCACGTTCAGGTCCGAGGCCAGATCGTCGACCTCCTGCCTGGACATCCAGCCGAGTTGCTTGCGGCTCTTGCGCAGGTTGAAGAACAGCCGGCGCTGGGCCTTGGTCGTGGCCACCTTGACGATGCGCCAGTTCTGGAGGACGAAATCGTAGATCTCGGCGCGGATCCAGTGCACCGCGAACGAAACCAGCCGCACGCCGCGATCGGGGTCGAAGTGCTTCACGGCCTTCATCAGTCCGATGTTGCCCTCCTGGATCAGGTCCGCCAGGGCGAGCCCGTAGCCGTTGAAACCGCGCGCGACCTTCACCACGTAGCGCAGATGCGACAGCACCAGCTGCCGCGCTGCGTCCAGATCGTCGTGCTCGTGGTAGCGGACCGCCAAGGCGTGCTCTTCCTCCGCGCTCAGCATGGGCACGGAGTTGACGTAATTGAAATAGGCCGTCAGACCGCGCTCGGGACCGTGGCCGATGGCAATAGGAAGCGTCTGGGTTGTCATGGCGTAAGCGTATTACCTCCCGTTTCGGTGCATCCCGAAGGATACGCCGGACATTTAGCACTCGCAATATGAGAGTGCCAGACTACTCGAAAGTTCACCACGAACCGCAGATTAAACATCAATAGATATAGATAGTTACGACGGTGCGATGGCCTTCAGGTGGCGTCCTACGGTCACCCGGGACGCGATCCAGCCGAGCACGGCCCCCGCGGCGAGAAGCGCGGCCGTGGGCCCGGGCCCCAGGCCCTGGAGCTGGAAGTCGCTGGCGTACAGGGCGGTCAGCTGCCGCAAGGGACCGGACAGGGCCCACAGGCTCAGGTGGACCAGAACCCAGGCGGCGCCGGCCCCGAGCAGGCCCTGGAGCAGGCCGGAGTAGAGGAATGGGCGCCGGATGAAGGCGTCGGTGCCGCCGATGAGGGTAATGATCTCGATCTCCGACCGTCGGTTCAGGACCGCCAGCCGGATCGTGTTGCCCACGATCAGCAGCACGGCGACGCAGAGCAGCGCGCCGAGCAGCAGCACGCCGCGCTGGGCGAGTTGCAGTATCGCGCGCAGCCGCTGCACCCACCGCATGTCGAGCTGAGCGAGGTCCACGTCACCGTAGCGGCTGATCTGGGCCATGAGGTTCTGAAGCGACGTCGGATCGGAGTGGGCGTCGTCGGGGTGAACGACGATCACCGGCGGCATCGGGTTGTCGTCCAGGGCGTCGAGGGCGGCGCCGAAGCCCGACAGGCGCTTGAACTCGGCGAGCGCCGCGGCGCGGGAGATGTGCTCGGTGCGCGCCACGCCGTCCAGGTGGCCGAGCTCGTCCGCGAGCTGCCCGACGACATTGTCCGGGGTGTCGACCCTCAGGTAGAGCGATATCTGGGCGCCGCCGGCCCAGCCCGCGGTGGCCTCCCGGGCATTTTCCAGCGCCAGATACAGGCCGGCGGGCAGCGCCAGGGTGATGCCGATAACGGCCACGGTCATCAGCGAGGCCAGCGGCGTGCGCCAGAGCTGGCCCAGGGCGAAGAACAGGACCTGCGCATGACGGGCGAGGTAGCGGATCATGGGACGTGCACGCCCAGGGAGCGCGTCAGCTCGCCGTTGCTGAGCACGAGCACCGGCTTCATGAGGCGCGAGACGTGGCGCACCTCGTGGGTGGCGATCAGCACCGTCACGCCGTGCCGGTTGAAGCTTTCGAACAGGTCCATGATCTCGTCGGACAGCTCGGCGTCGAGATTGCCGGTGGGCTCGTCGGCCAGCAGAAGGGGCGGACGGTTCACGACCGCCCGCGCGATGCCCACGCGCTGCTGTTCGCCCCCGGACAGGCGGATGGGATAGATGCGTTCCTTGCCGAGCAGACCCACCTTGTCGAGCGCCGCGCGGACCCGCCGCCCGATCTCGCGCGGATCGCTCTCGGAGACGATCAGCGGGAGCGCCACGTTGTCGTACACCGTGCGATCCATCAGCAGCTTGTGGTCCTGGAAGACGATGCCGACCTCGCGGCGATAGTATGGAACGCGCCGGCGGGGAATCCGCTGGAGGTTCTTGCCGTTGACCACGACCTGTCCGCGGGAGGCGGTTTCGATGAGCGTGATGAGCTTGAGCAGGGTGCTCTTGCCGGCGCCCGAATGTCCCGTGAGGAACGCCATCTCGCCCGTCCCGAGCTCGAAGCTCACGTTCTTCAGGGCGTCGTGGCCGCCGGGGTAGCGTTTGTATACGCCCGAGAATTCGATCATTTCCGTTTTCCGGTCCGGCGGGTTGCCGCAGGCAGCGTTGCGATCAATCCACGCGGGGGTCGGGGAGCATCGCGTCGACGAACTCCTCGGCCCGGAATGCGCGGAGGTCGCCGGCCTGCTCGCCGATTCCGATGAAGCGGATGGGAATACCGTGAGCATGCGCGAGCGCGAGCAGGATGCCCCCCTTTGCGGTGCCGTCGAGCTTGGTGAGGCACAGGCCGCTGACGCTGACCGTCTGGTCGAAATGCCGCAGCTGGGAGAGCGCGTTCTGACCGGTGCCGGCGTCGAGCACCATGAGGACCTCGTGGGGTGCGTCCGGATCGATGCGGGCGATGACGCGCTTGATCTTTCGCAGCTCCTCCATCAGGTTGTGGTGGGTGTGCTGGCGCCCGGCGGTGTCCACGATCAGCACGTCGGCGCGGCGGGCCGCCGCCGCCTGCATGGCGTCGTGCGCCACGGAGGCGGCGTCGGCGCCGGTGGGTTGCGCGATCACCGGCGCCCCGATGCGCTCGCCCCAGACCTTGAGCTGCTCCACGGCGGCGGCCCGGAACGTGTCGCCCGCCGCGAGCACCACGGACAGGCCCTGCCCGCCGAGCCGGTGCGCCAGTTTGCCGATGGTCGTCGTCTTGCCGACTCCGTTGACGCCGACCGTCATGATCACGAACGGCCGCGGCCCCGGGCGGATGACCAGTTCCTGAGCGCAGGGCGCCAGGATCTCGAGCAGCGCCGCGCGCAGGGCGCCGCGGACGTCCTCGCCTTCGCGCCGCGCCAGCTCATCCACGCGCTCGACGACCACCCGGGCCGTTTCAATGCCGACGTCGGCCAGCAGCAACGAGTCCTCGAGCTCTTCGAGGGCGGCGGCGTCGAGGCGCGCGCCGCGGCCCAGCACGCCGGCAAGATGCGACGCCAGTAATGAGCGCGTCTTGGCGAGCCGTTCGCGGATGCGAGCGAACGCTTTGCCGGATTCATGGTCTACGGCCTTGTGCCGGTCGGAGGCAGTGGGCATGGTGAGGGAACGTTGGAATGGCCGGCGCGGGCGTCCTATCCTAGCACCGGGGCATCGCGCGGTTAAGGGAAACGCATCGGCTCGGGAACGGTTCGCAGCGAAAGGTACCTCCTAATGCAGTGCAGAACGAACACGGTGCTGATCGTCGCAGCGGTCCTCGGACTCGCGGCGTGCGCACATTCGCCTTCCGCGGTCCGCGAGACCGTCCTCGACAATGGTTTGAAGGTCGTCGTGCAGACCGACAACAGGGCGCCGGTCGTGGTCTCCCAGATCTGGTACAAGGTCGGCGGGAGCTACGAGCCGGCTGGGAGCACCGGCCTGTCGCACGTGCTCGAGCACATGATGTTCAAGGGGACCGAGCGCCATGGTCCGGGCGAGTTCTCGCGGATCATCGCGGAGAACGGCGGCAAGGAGAATGCGTTCACCGGCCGCGACTACACCGCCTACTTCCAGCGCCTCGAGAAGAGCCGCCTGCCCATCAGCTTCGAGCTCGAGGCCGACCGGATGCGGAACCTGCGGTTCAAAGAGGAGGAGTTCCTCAAGGAGCGGGATGTCGTGATGGAGGAGCGTCGGCTGCGCACGGAGGACCAGCCCGAGAGCCTCACCTACGAGAGGCTGTGGGCGACGGCCTTTGTGTCGCACCCCTATCGCAACCCGGTCATCGGCTGGATGGAAGACCTCGAGAGCCTCACCGTGAAACAGAACGACGCGTGGTACCGGCGCTGGTACGCCCCCGACAATGCGACCCTGGTCGTCGTCGGCGACGTCCGGCCCGGGGCGGTCTTCGATCTGGCCCGGCGCCACTTCGGAGACGTTCCCCGCGGGGAAGTGCCGCCGCCGCCGCGTGTCGTCGAGCCGCCACAGGACGGACCCCGGCGCGTGGAGGTGAAGGCGCCGGCAGAGGTGGCCTATCTGCTCATCGGATACCACGTGCCGGTTCTGGCCAGCGCCCCGTCGAGCCACGAGCCCTACGCCCTGGACGTGCTCGCGGGCCTGCTGGGCGGCGGCGATGCGGCGCGCCTGCAGCGCGAGCTCGTGCGGGGGCGGGAGCTGGCCGCGGACGTGGGGGTGGGCTACGACCTCACGGCGCGCAGCCCGACGCTGTTCATGATCGACGCGAATCCGGCCCGCGGCCGCGGTGTCGATGCGCTCGAACGGGCGATCCTCGGCCAGGTGGCCGGGCTCCAGTCCTCCCCGGTGCCCGAGGAGGAGCTCGACCGGGTGAAGGCTCAGGTGGTGGCTCGTGACGTGTACTCCCGCGACTCCATGTTCTACCAGGCAATGCGCATGGGGATCCTGGAGACGGTGGGCCTGGACTGGCGCCTGGTCGACCGCTACCTCGAGCGCATCCAGGCGGTCACCGCCGGGCAGGTGCAGGCGGTGGCCCGCAAGTACCTGCAGCCGGCCAACATGACCGTGGCAGTGCTCGTGCCCCAGCCCCTGGATGGGCGGCCGGCGCCGCGCCGACCCGGAGGGCCCGCCGATGACGTTCATTAGATTCCCCGTGGCGCTGGCGGGGTGCCTCCTCCTGGGCGCCGCATGGGCCGGCCCGGCGATCCAGCAGTGGGAAACGAGCAACGGGGCGCGGGTCTATTTCGTCGAGACCCACGCCATCCCCATGATCGAGGTAAAGGTCGTATTCGACGCCGGCTCGGCCCGCGATACCGCCGCCGAGTCGGGCCTGGCCATGCTGACGAGCGGCCTGCTCGCCGACGGGGCCGGCGAGCTCACTGCGGAGCAGATTGCCGAGCGCCTCGAGGGCCTCGGCGCGGAGCTCGGTGCGAGCAGCATGCGCGACATGGCGGTGGTTCAGCTTCGCTCGCTCTCGCAGGATCGATATTTCGAGCCCGCCCTGGCCGTCTTCGCCGAGGTGCTCGCCCGCCCCGCCTTTCCGCAGACCGCGCTCCAGCGCGAGCGCCAGCGCGCGCTGACCGCCATCGCCCAGGAGCGTCAGTCGCCCCAGGCGGTGGCCGGCAGGGCGTTCTACGAGGCGCTCTATGCAGGGCATCCCTACGCGCTGCGTCCCGGCGGGACCGAGGAGGGCGTGGCGGCCATCGGCCGCGAGGACCTGCGCCTCTTCCACGGGCGCTACTACACGGCCGCCAACGCCGTCATCGCGATGGTGGGTGATCTCGGCGCGGCACGCGCCCGCGAGGTGGCCGAGCAGCTCACCGCGGGCCTGGCCCGGGGCGAGCCCGCTCCCGCGCTCCCGCCGGTGCCGGCGCTCGATCGGGGGCGCACCGTTCGCCTGCCGCACCCGTCGACCCAGGCGCACATCCTCATCGGCCAGCCCGGGATGGAGCGGCTTGATGCGGATTACTTCCCGCTGTACGTCGGCAACTACATACTGGGCGGCGGCGGATTCGCGTCGCGGCTCCTCACCGAGATCCGCGAGGAGCACGGCCTCGCGTACAGCGCCTTCAGCCACTTCACCCCCATGCGCCGCCGCGGGCCGTTCGTGGCCGGCCTGCAGACACGCGTGGATCAGGCCGACCGCGCCCTGCAGCTCGCCCGTGAGACCCTGCGCGCGTTCGTGCAGACGGGGCCGGACGCCGCAGAGCTCGCCGCCGCCAAGAAGCACCTCACCGGAAGTTTTCCGCTCAGCCTGGACAGCAACGGAAAGATTGCGGACCTTGTGGCGGTAATCGGCTTCTACGGACTGCCGCTGGACTACCTCGACACCTACATCGCCAGCGTCGAGAGCGTGACCCTGGAGGACATCCGCGACGCCTTCGCCCGCCGCATCCGTCCGGAGGCGATGATCACCGTCATCGCCGGTCCGCAGGACGCGTCCTGATCGGCTCGTGAGGCGGCGTGCAGCCAACACCCTGCGCCTCATCGCCGGCGCCTGGCGCGGGCGCCACGTCCGTTTCGCGGACGTCCCCGGTCTTCGGCCGACCACCGACCGGGTGCGGGAGACGCTGTTCAACTGGCTGCAGCCCTACGTGCCCGGCGCGCACTGCCTCGATCTGTTCGCCGGGAGCGGGGCGCTGGGCCTCGAGGCCCTGTCCCGGGGGGCGGCCGACGCGGTGCTCGTGGAATCGGACCGGCGCGCCGTTGACGCGCTCCAGGCCGCCGCCGCCGCCCTGGGCGCCACCGGCGCGCGCGTAGTGTGGCGTGACGTGGCTGGGTATCTCCGCGGAATACCGGAACGGCGCTACGACCTGGTCTTCCTGGATCCCCCATACGGACAGGGCCTGATCGGCCCCTGTGCGCGTCTGCTGGAGGAGCACGGCTGGCTGGCCGAGGGCGCGCTGATCTACCTGGAGGCCGAGCGTGAACTCGATCCGCCGCCGCTGCCCGCGGGGTGGACGCTGGTGCGCAGCAGGCGCGCCGGACACGTGGGCTATCACCTCGCCCAGCGCGGATCGGCGCCGGCGGCGGTGTGATAAAGTCGGCCTACCGCGTGCCAGTCCACCTCCCCGATATGCCGGTTACCGCCATTTACCCCGGGACCTTCGATCCCATCACCAACGGCCACTCCGATCTCGCCGCGCGCGCCACCCGGCTGTTCGACGGCCTGGTGATCGCGGTCGCGGAGAGCCCGGCCAAGGAACCCATGTTCAGCGTGGACGAGCGTCTCGCCTTCGTGCGCGCGGCGGTCGGGCACCTGGCCGGCGTGCGGGTCATCGGCTTCTCCGGGCTGCTGGTCGCGTGCGCGCGCCGCGTGGGAGCGTCGGCCATCATCCGCGGGCTGCGCGCCGTGTCGGACTTCGAGTACGAGTTCCAGATGGCGGCGATGAACCGGCGCCTGGACGACGGCATCGAGACAGTCTTCCTCACGCCGGCGGAAAACCACACCTTCATCTCCGCGTCGCTGGTCAAGGAGATCGCGGCGCTGGGCGGCGACGTGACGCAGTTCGTCCACCCCATCGTCATGGCTGCGCTGCGGGCCAAGATCGGCTAAGATCCATAACCGAGTGATTTCGTCAACAATTCCACACCCGGTGCGCGGAGACACCCTTCAGCCATGGCGATGATGATCACCGACGAGTGCATAAACTGCGACGTGTGCGAGCCGGAGTGCCCCAACGGCGCCATCTCCCAGGGTGAGGAGATCTACGTCATCGAGCCTGGGCTGTGCACCGAGTGCGTCGGGCACTTCGACACGCCACAGTGCGTGGAGGTCTGCCCGGTGGACTGCATCCCGGTGGACCCGGATTGCCAGGAGACGCGCGAGGCGCTGCAGCGCAAGTACGAGGGGCTGGTCAATGCGGCATAGGCCCGGAGCGGGCACCGGAACAAAGGCGGCGGTGGCCGCCTTTGTTCGTTGTGGAACCGGCGCCTGGACGGCACGCGCCGTCCTCGCCGTGGCGATTGCGGTCCTGCCGGCCAACGGTTGGGCACAGCCGCCGCAGCACGCCGCGATCGCCAGCGCCCACCCGCTGGCCACACGGGCCGGACACCAGGTCCTCGCCGCGGGCGGCAACGCGTTCGACGCGGCGGTGGCGGTGAGCGCCACCCTGTCGGTGGTCGAGCCCTACAGCTCGGGGCTCGGCGGCGGGGGCTTCTGGCTGCTGCGCAGGGCCTCCGACGGCCACGAGGTGATGGTGGACGGGCGCGAGCGCGCGCCCCTGGCCGCGCGTCGGGACATGTACCTGGACGCCGACGGAGAGGTGGTCGCGGGCCTGTCACTTGACGGGCCGTTGGCCGCCGGCATCCCCGGATCGCCGGCGGCGCTGGCGCTGATCGCGCAGCGCTATGGCCGTCTGCCGCTGTCCGCCAGCCTGGCGACGGCGGTGCGGCTCGCGCGCGAGGGGTTCCCGGTGACCGAGCTCTACCGCCGCCAGGCGCAGCGGCGTCTCGACGCCCTCACCGTCTCGCCGGCGGCCGACGTGCTGCTGGACGCCGGCCAGATCCCCGATGTCGGTCAACCGGTGCGCCAGCCCGCGCTGGCGGCGACGCTGGAGGCCCTCGCGCGGCGGGGTCACGACGGGTTCTACCGCGGGCCGGTGGCCGCGGGCCTGGTGGCGGACGTGCGCGCCGCGGGCGGAATCTGGGCGCCCGAGGACCTGGAGGCGTACCGCGCCCTGGAGCGTGAGCCCGTGCGCGGCGAGTATCGCGGCATGCGCGTGGTGTCGGCCTCGCCGCCGTCGTCCGGCGGGATCGTGCTGATCGAGATGCTCAACATTCTCTCCGGCCTCGAGCTCGACCGCGGCACTCCGGTGGAGCGCACCCATCTTCTCGTCGAGGCCATGCGGCGGGCCTACCGCGACCGGGCGCGCCACCTGGGCGACCCCGATTTCGTGCGTATCGACGTGCCGCTGCTGCTCTCGCCCGGCTACGCGGCCGGGCTGCGGGAGTCCATCGGCCCGCGAGCAACCCCGAGCGGCGATCTGCCCGGCTACCGCGGGCGCGCCGCCGGCCGTGACACCACGCACCTCTCCGTCATCGACCGCGAGGGGAACCTCGTCGCGGCGACTCTGAGCATCAACTACCCATTCGGCTCGGGCTACCTGTCGCCAGCCACCGGCGTGCTGCTGAACAACGAGATGGACGACTTCTCGGTGAAGCCCGGCGTGGCGAACGTATACGGCCTGGTGGGCGCCGAGGCCAATGCCGTCGCACCCGGCAAGCGCCCGTTGTCGAGCATGTCGCCGACCTTCCTGGAGACCGGCGGGCGGGTCGTCGCCCTCGGCACGCCCGGCGGCAGCCGGATCATCACCATGGTCCTTCTGGCGGCGATGGACGTCGCCGACGGCGTGGGCGGGGTGGAGGACTGGGTCGCGCGGCCGCGCTTTCACCACCAGTACCTCCCCGACCAGGTGGTCTACGAGCCGCAGGCGTTCGACGCGGTCACGGCGGCGGGACTCCTGGCCCTCGGTCACCGTCTCTCTGAGCGGGAACGCGGCTACGGCAACATGCAGGCCGTGGTGTGGAACAAGGGGACGGGGGAGGTGGACGCGGCGAGCGATCCCAGGGGGGAGGGGCAGGCGATCGTTCGGTGAACTTCGGGCGGCGGTTTCTGTTGTTCGCTTAACAGCTAACGTTCAACGAACAACGAATCACCGCCCTCAAGCGCTCTCCTCCACCCGGATCTCTCCGAACTCCGCGGGCTCCATCTCCAGGCAGCGCTGAATCTCCGCGGCCAGGGTCTCGAGCTCGCGTTCCTGCTCGCGGTAGCCATCCTCCACCAGGCGCAGCTCCTTGAGCCGGTCGTCCAGGCTGTCGGAGGCCTTGTGAATGCGCTTTATGCTCTCCAGGCGCCGGCGCAGCTGGATCTGGTGCTCGCGGACCTGGGCCTCCATGGGCGACATGATGTTCTTGAGCCAGGCGTCCGCGTCGCGGCTCGCCTTCTCGAACACGTACCGCACCCGCTTGACGCCCGAATCGAAGAAGCGCCGGATCACGGACATCTGCTCGGTCATCACCAGTGACATGCCCGAGAGCATCTGCTCGTGGCGCTTTTCGATGGCGTTGAGCTCGCGCAGGTACTTGGTGGTGGAGAAGCTCGACGGCTTGACGTTGGCCAGCCCGTGCTCCTCCTGGAACTTGCGGTATACCCCGTCCATCAGTTCCTTGATCTCGCGCGCCTGGCTGGTGACCTCGCTCATGGACGAGCGCACCTGGCGGAAGAACTTGCCCATGTTGCTGCGCAGGCCCGCCGTGGTGAGGCTGATCGCCATGTCCTTCTTCGTCTCGGCGATGAGGCTGTCGAGGTTGCGCAGGTTCAGGTGCGTGTAGAGCAGGTTGGTCTGCTGCGAGAAGATGCTCCGCGTGGCCTGGAACCGCTGCAGGCTGCGCTCGAGATGTTCCTTGTCCGCCTTGACCTTGGCCATCATGTCCTCGATGACCTCCACGTTCTTGCTGTTCAGAGTCTCCAGCTCGGTCACGTGGTCCTGGACCCCGTTGACGCGCTGCATGATGAGCATGCGGGCGGCCCTGATGATCTCGAAAGTGTCGGCCCGCACGGCGTCGCGGACGATCTCGCGCTTGGCCGGGATGATCGTGTTGGCCAGAGCGTCCTCGAGGGAGCCGATCCGGCTCTGCTCGAGGACACGCGTGTCCCCGCGGATCTTGCCGAGCAGCGCCTTCTGGGCTGATACGGGAAAGATGCTTCCCTCGGACATGTCCAGGGTCCTGGCCGTGTCGCGGATCTGGCGCTCGATCTCCCGCTGCACCTCGTCGGTGTCGCGCAGCTCGTCCCACAGGGTGTCGATCTTGTTGAGGACGACCAGGACCCCGCGGTTGGCGCCCTGCTCCGCGCTGCGGATGTGGTCGCGCCACACGCCCAGGTCGGACTTGGTCACGCCGGTGTCGCACGCCAGTATGAACATCACTGCGTGGGCGCTGGTGAGCATGTTGAGCGTCAGCTCGGGCTCGGCGCCCAGGGCGTTGAGGCCGGGAGTGTCCAGGATTACCAGTCCCTGCCTGAGCAGGGGGTGGGGGAAGTTGACCAGCGCGTGGCGCCACTTCGGGATTTCGACCTGGCCCAGGTCGTTGACGTGCATTCCGTCGTCGTGGGCCTCGTCCCTGGCGATGTGCAGTCCCATCTCCCTCGCCTCCTGCGGCGAGACGGTCTTGATCTCCGCGAGCTGCTGCAGCACCTCGGACATCCGTGCCGGGTCGTCCGGGTCCAGGGGCATGGTCGTCCACTCGTCCAGAAAACCCTTGTACTCGGCGATGGTTGTGCCGCTCGTGCGGGTCTCGATAGGCAGCAGGCGAAGGCTCGGCTCCGTCGCCGGATCGAAGTAGAGCTCCGTCGGGCACATGGTGGTGCGCCCCGCCCGGGACGGCAGTACGCGGCCGCCCGTGTCCGCGAAGAAGATGGCGTTGATCAGCTCGGATTTGCCGCGCGAGTACTCGGCCACGAATGCGATGTACAGGCGGTTGTCGCTGATGGAGGCGAGGATCTCGCCCAGGCGCTGCTCCGTCTGGACGTTGATGAGCTCCTGCCTCTTCAGCCAGTCCCGGTAATGCTCGATGGCCGACTGCAACCGCGTGCGCCACCGGCCGTAGACCTGAAATTCCTGCTCGATGCGATCGTCCTGCGCCATGTGCCTGATCCCGCTCGATGTGCCGCTCAGCGTCTATTCTACGCGCCCAAGGGCCCCGTGCCAGGACGGGGCCCAGTAGGGATCATGATAGAAAACAATACGAAAATCATATAGATTTGTCCAGGTCCTCATAAAAAACCTGAAGAATGAGTGCCTGCGGCCTCAAGCGCCATGCAAATTCCGGGGCAGGACAGGCTCAGCGCTGGCAGCGGGGACAGTAGAAGCTGGAGCGCTGGGCAATGACTCGCCGGCGCAGCGGCGCGCGGCAGCGCATGCAGGGCTCGCCCTCCCGGCCGTAGACCCGCAGGCGCTGCGCAAAGTACCCGGGGCTGCCGTCGGCGGCCCGGAAATCCCGCAGCGTGGTCCCGCCGGCGGTCAAGGCGTCTTCCAGGGTGGCCCGTATGTTGCGGGCGAGCGCCGCGTAGCGGGCCCTGCTGATCCGGCCTGCCGCGCGCGCCGGGTGGACGCCCGCCCGGTGCAGGGCCTCGTTCACGTAAATGTTGCCCAGCCCGGCGACCACCCTTGAGTCCATCAGGAACGCTTTCACCGGCGCCCGCCGCCCCCGGGAGCGGCTGTACAGGGCGTCGCCGTCGAAGGCGCCGTCCAGCGGCTCGGGACCGAGGCCCTGCAGCAGGGGGTGGACCTCGGCGGGCTTCGTAGTCCACAGCACGGCGCCGAACCGGCGCGGGTCCCGCAGCCGCAGGCTAGTCGCGTCGTCGAACACGATGTCCACGTGGTCGTAGGCCCCCGGCGCGTCCGCCGCGGCCGCGAGGCGCAGGCTTCCGGACATGCCCAGGTGGATGATGGCGGTTCCCGCCGCGGTGCGCAGCAGCAGATACTTGGCACGCCGCTCAACCGACCGGATCACCTGTCCGGTCAGCCCGCGCGCCAGGGCCGCCGGCACCGGCCAGCGCAGGCGCGGTTCGCGCACGACCACCGACGCCACGCGCCGGCCGGTCACCAGCGGGGCGATGCCGCGCCGGGTGGTCTCCACCTCGGGCAGCTCGGGCATCAGTGCGCCGCCGGATCGAGCAGACGCTCCCCGGTTGCCGCGTTGAAGTGGTAGGCGAGGCCCTCGTCGGTGCGCAGCAGCACGGTCTCCGGCGCGCGCCGCACGATGCCGATCTCGACCCGCTCCCGCGCAGCGCCGGGCGCCGGGCGGAACTCGACGCCGATGGTTTCCGTGGTCGGCGGGCCGTCGTACGCGCCGACGCGCAGCGCGCGGGCGAAGCGCCACTGGTCGACGAACTGCGTGATGCGGTCCGGGTCGAGCTCGTCGCGTGGCGGATCCGCCGACCACCGCCCTTCGCGGCGGGTCAGCGACAACCCGGGCAGGTGGATCGCCAGCGGCTCGAAGCCGTCGCCGAACAGCCGCGTGTCGAGCAGGTCGACGGCCTTCGCGCTCGCGTGGGTGAGCTGCGTGTCGGCGATCAGGAAAACGCGGTCCCGGTGCAGGACGTAGCGGCGTTGGTTGACGGGATTGGTGTCGCCGAGCGCGATCTGCAGTTCGTTCAGGCCTATCGTCGCCTGCGGCGTGTCCAGTCCATACTGCGCCAGCGCGCCGGCCGGCGCGTCGAAATCCGCGAGGACCTCCGCCTGGGCCACCTCCGCCAGGGCGCGGGCGCGGAAGCCGGCGGCCCGCCCGCGCAATGGCTCCACCATGCGCCATCCCTCCGCCGTGCGCTCCATGACGACGGTTGCCTCGCCGGGCCATTCCAGGCGAATCCGCTCCACGTCGTCGGCCGAGAGCCGGGTCAGCGGCGCCGGCCCGGGCGCGCGTTCCATGGCGGGCCGGTACACCGCGACCAGCGCCAGGGCGGCCACCACGGCCAGCAGCACGAGATTGAGGATCAGGCGGCTGCGCATGGGGCCGGACTCAGCGCTTGCGCCGGCGCATCCAGACCGTCATGCCGGCGCCGACCAGGAGCAGCGGGATGCCGAAAAGGAACCCGGCCGCGATGATCAGCTGCCAAGTGGCCGACAGCGACAGGTCGAGATCGGGGGCGACGCGCGACGGGATGTCAATGAAGGCGTCGTCGTGACTGACCCAGTTGACCAGGTTCATCCCCAGGTCCAGGTTGCCGCTCAGTCCCACGTACGCGTTCGACAGGAAGTCTCCGTCGCCCACGACCAGCACCCGCTGCTCGCGCTCGTCGCGCTCGCGGGTCAGCGCGACCGCCAGGTCGACGGGACCAGGCAGATCCGCGCCCTCATCGAAGGCGATCCCCCCGCGCAGCGCGCCGGTCTCCACCCAGGCCTGGGGCAGCGTCTCGAGGACGGGCTGGGCCTCCCACTCCTCGGGGGCCTCGACGCGCAGCGCGACCGCTTCCGGGAATACGGTCAGTGTCTGGAAGTTGCGCGTGGCCGGGTGGGTGCCGTAGCGGGCGACCACCGAGAACGTCGGGGGCGTGTTGAGCAGGGCCTGGGCGTTGGGGTCCACGATCGTGCCCGTCTCGAGCTCCAACCCCAGCAGCTCCGCCAGGGGTTCCAGCCCGCGCAGCGGACCGGGATCGGCCAGCCACATCAGGTTGCCGCCGCCGCGGACGTAGCGCAGCACGCTCTCGACTTCGCCGGGCAGGAGCTCGGCCTGGGGACCGGCGATGATGAGGGCCGCGGTGTCCTCGGGGATGTCCGGGGTCGTCGCCAGCGTCAGGTCCTGCACCGTCATGCCGGTGTTCTTCAAGCGGGCGGACCAGGTGGCCAGGTCGTGGTTCGCCTGGCCGTCGGCGCGGCGCTCGCCGTGCCCGGTGACGAACACGACCAGGCGGTCGCCGCCGCGGCCCAGGCGCGCCAGGGCGTTGGTGAGCTGCTCTTCGCCATGCTCGATGACGGTCTCCCGGCGCCCGTCGTACTCCACCAGCAGCTCGCCGTCGTACTGGATTCCCGCCTCGCGCGCACGGCCCGGCTCTTCCTCGATGTTGACGATCTCGAGGGAGAGATCCGGTTTGGCGCGGCGGTACCGCTCGACCAGATTGCGTATGGGGTCGACCAGGTCCTTGCGGCTGCTCACGAAGGCCGAGACGCGTACCGGCTTGTCGAGGCGCTCGAGAACGGCGATGGTCGCGTCCGATACGCTGTTTCGGCCCGACCGGGTCCAGTCGAACTCCGCGTGATACTGGCTGCTGAGCCACATGAGCAGTCCGACGGCGGCGAGGAACAGCGCCACGAAGCTGGCCGTTGTGAGCCGCAGCTGCAGGCGCGATCGTCGCGAGACCCGCATCTCAGCCCCCGAGCCGGTCCGCGTCCAGGCGGCGCACGCTCAGCACCAGGAAGACCAGCGCCACGAGAACGAGGAACACCGCGTCGGCGCTGTCGAACACGCCCTTGAGGAAGGGCTCGTAGTGATTGAGCAGGGACAGATAGGCCAGGGTGCTGCCGGCCTGCGAGTCCGCGCCGCCGGTCCAGTTCATGATCCAGGACAGGAGCAGCGCGCCGAAGGTGGCGATGGCCGCCACCGCCGGGTAGCGGGTCAGCGTCGACATGAACAGCCCGACTGCCGCGTAGCACGCCAG
>Ga0326597_10007583_pt1 | contig 14752 bp, 10 predicted proteins | sample RVTome_12_FD_203789 | JGI IMG/M metagenome (GOLD analysis project Ga0326597, IMG submission 203789) | Soil microbial communities from uranium-contaminated site in the Upper Colorado River Basin, Wyoming, United States - RVT100D185 | ecosystem: Environmental > Terrestrial > Soil > Contaminated >... | reverse complement strand
CTCGGGATCATGCTCGGCGTGCAGATCCACGAGTTCCTGGGCGGCTGAGCCCGCGCCCACGCAGGCGTGCGCTCGGAACATCATATTGGCCGAATCAGCGCCCTTCCAGTACCCCGGCGTGCGTGGAAGCCCCGGCCACGGGGCGCGATTTCCGCGGTTTGGTGTTCGCGACGCACGCGGGCCGAAAGGGCACAGCGCCGGCGGGGCCGCTGAGCCCTGGCCTAGCCTAGCCCTGGCCTAGCCCAGCCTAGCCCAGGTCGCGCTGGACCGACAGGACGTCCTTGAGCTGCTCGATCCGGCTCATCACCCGGGCGAGCTGGGCGACCGACGCGACCTGAAGCGTGGCGACCACGACCGCCGTGTGGTCCGGCATGACACCCACGTTGGCTGCCACGATGTTGACCTTGTTCTCGGCCACGACCTGCGTGATGTCGTTCAACAGGCCGGTCCGGTCGTATGCCTCGACCCGGATCGCGATCGGGTACGTCTGGGCCGGCGCCGCCTCCCATTCCACCTCGATCAACCGGCCGACCTCGCGCTCGTTCATGACCGTCGGGCAGCTCTGGAGGTGGACGGTGACGCCCTTGCCGCGGGTGATGAAGCCGGTGATCGCGTCGCCCGGGATCGGGTGGCAGCACTTCGCGAACCGGACGAGCAGATCGCCGACCCCCTTGACCCGCACGCCGCCCGCCCGCGCGACGGGCGGAGGCGGAGCGACGGTCGGGAGTGTCAGCTGGGCGTCGTCGACGACGCCGAGGCGCATGACCACCTGCTGGGCGGAGACCGCGCCGTAGCCCACGGCCGCGAAGAAGTCGTCGACGAGGTCGAAGTTGTACTGCTTCGCCACCTCGGCGATGCGCTCCGAACCCACCGCCCCGAGCGAGGTCCGGGCGAGCCGGCGGAGCTCGCGCTCGAGCGACTCGCGCCCGTGGACGATGTTCTCGTCGCGGTCCTTGCGCTTGAACCATTGACGGATCTTCTCGCGGGCGTGGGACGTCCGGACGACGTTGAGCCAGTCGCGCGACGGGCCGTGCTCGCCCTTGGTCGTGACGATCTCGACGATGTCGCCGTTCTTGAGCCGGTAGTCGAGCGGCACGAGCCGGTTGTTGACCTTGGCGCCGATCGTCCGGTGCCCGACATCGGTGTGGATCCGGTAGGCGAAGTCGAGCGGGGTGGCGCCAGCCGGCAGGTCCTTGATGTCGCCCTTCGGGGTGAACACGAAGACCTGGTCCTGGAAGATGTCGAGCTTGATCCCCTCGACGAACTCGGTCGCGTCCGACACGTCGCGCTGCCAGTCCATGAGCTGGCGCAGCCAGGCCAGCTTGGCGTCGTACTCCCGGTCGGACTTCGTCCCCTCCTTGTAGCGCCAGTGGGCGGCGATCCCGACCTCCGACACCTGGTGCATCTGGTGGGTCCGGATCTGGATCTCGAGCGGCTTGCCGTCGAGCGCGATGACCGCGGTGTGGAGCGACTGGTAGAGGTTGTTCTTGGGAACCGCGATGTAGTCGTCGAACTGGCCCGGGATCGGGCGCCAGATGGAGTGCACGATCCCGAGTGCCGCGTAGCAGTCGCGGATCTCGTCGACCAGGACGCGGATCGCGTAGACGTCGTAGATCTCGCCGAACTCCGCGCTCTTGCGCTGCATCTTCTTCCAGATGCTCGCGATGTGCTTCGGGCGCCCCTGCAGGTCCGCCTTGATGCCGGCCTCCTCGAGCCGCGGGCGGAGCTCGGCGATCGCCCGGTCGATGAACGTCTCGCGGCCCTTGCGCCGGGTGTCGAGCATCCGCGCCAGCTCGCGGAAACGCTCCGGCTCGATGATCTTGAAGGCGAGGTCCTCAAGCTCCCACTTCATCTGCCAGATCCCGAGCCGTTCGGCGAGCGGCGCGTAGATCTCGGCCGTCTGACGCGCGATCCGCTGCTGCTTCTCGAACGGCAGGGCGGTCAGCGTGCGCATGTTGTGGAGCCGGTCGGCGAGCTTGATGAGGACGACCCGAATGTCCTCCGCCATCGCCAGCAGCATCTTCCGGATGTTCTCGGCCTGCTGCTGCTCGTGGCTGTGGGTACTGAACCTCGACAGCTTCGTGACGCCGTCGACGAGGTGGGCGACCTCGCCGCCGAAGCGCTCCTCGAGGTCGGCCAGGCTGTACTCCGTGTCCTCGGGGACGTCGTGGAGGAGCGCCGCCTCGATGGCGATCGGATCGATCCCGAGGTCGGCGAGGATCTGGGCGGAGGCGATCGGGTGGGTGACGTACGGCTCGCCCGACGCCCGCGTCTGGCCCTCGTGTGCCTCGACCGCGAGGTCGAACGCGCGGCCGACCGGGTCGAGGTCGGCCTGCGGGTAGTGCTCGGCGACGGTGGCGAGGAGGTGGCCCCGGAGCGACCCGACGTCCGGCGTGCCGTGAGCGTGCGCGGGGACCGGTGGCGGCGCGCGGCGCATCCCCCGCCGTCGCGCTGAGGCGGCGGGCTCTGTATCGGTCCGCGCACGTGGTGTCGCCATGGGCGCCAAGGATAGCAGCGGGCCGCCCCTCTCCCGCCGGCGCCCGATCAGCGCACGAGGGCCTCGACGTCGAGCGTGCCGCGCACGACGAGCTGCCCTCCCTCGACGGCGAGCCCGTTCAGCTCGAACGGGGCGGTCGACTCGGCGGCGACCAGGACGATCGGGCCGGCCGAGCCGGGCACGCCGACTGCCACGAGGTTGCCCGAGTCGTCGGCGGCGAGCCGTGCCTCGGCCGACACTCCGGCGACCGTGAACGTCAGGCGGTCCGGCGCGACGAGCCGCACGCCGTCCGGCGCGGTCCCGACGCGCGACTCGATCGCCCGCGCGGCGAGCGCCTCGATCGCGCCGGCCGACACCCGGGCGACCGCGTCTGCCTCGTCGGCGGCACCGTCGAACGCGATCGACGCCACGGCCAGCCGCTCGTCCGTAGCTCCCACGACGACCCCGTCGAGGCGGCCGCTCACCGATGCCGCCGAACGCTCGACGATGCCGACGTCGACGAGCACGAGGTCGACGGTCGCCGCCGTGAGGCCGCCGAACGCCGCGTTCGACGCGCCGATCCGGAGCTCGTCGGCGCGACCGCCGAGCAGGTCGAGCGGCGGATCGGCCACGACGGTCACCGCCGTGTCCTCGGCCTCGAAGCCGGTGAGCCCGAGTCCGACAGTCACGATCCCGGCCGCGACCGGCGGGCCGGCGACCCAGACCACGGCGACGCCGAACGCCGCGGCCAGGACGAGGACCGCGAGACATCCGCGCATGGCGCCTCCCTAGCCCCGATACCCGAGCGCCGCCAGGGCGTCGAGCGCGGCCGAGCGCTCGTCGTACAACAGAGGACCGTCAGCGTAGATGATCGAGTTCTCGTGTCCCTTGCCGGCCAGCAGGACGATGTCGCCCGGGCGGGCCCGCTCGAACGCCGCCTCGATCGCGGCGCGCCGATCGGCGATCAGAAGGAGGTCGTGGCCGCGCCGCCGCCCGGCGGCCTCCGCGCCGGCGGCGATCTCGTCGAGGATCGTCGCGCGGTCCTCGCCGCGCGGGTCCTCGTCGGTGACCACGACGAGCCGGCAGCGCTCGCCGGCGATCCGGCCCATCATCGGCCGCTTCGCCGTGTCGCGCTCGCCGGCCGATCCGAACACCGCGACGAGCGAGCCGCCGCGCGCCGCCGCGAGCGGGGCGAGCAGGCCGAGCACCTTGTCGAGCGACGCCGGGCTGTGGGCGTAGTCGACGACCACGCCGAACGGCTGGCCGGCGTCGATCCGCTCCATCCGCCCGGGAACCCCTTCGACCGTGGAGAGCCCGGACCGGACGGCCTCCGGGTCGAGCCTCAGCACCTCACCGAGGGCGACGATCGCGAGCGCGTTGTGGACGTTGAAGCGCCCGGCGAGGCGCAGGACCAGCTCGGCCCGGCCACCGGGAGCGGTCACGGCGATCCGCAGACCGGCGTCGTCCTCCTCGACCCGGTCCGCGCGGACGTCGGCGGCCGGATCCGTGCCGTACGTGACGACGCGCGCGCCGGCCTCCTGCGCCACGCCGGCGAAGAGACCGGCCGACGGGTCGTCGAGGTTGACGATCGCCGCCTTCGGCCACGCGCGGCCGGCGATTGTCTTGAGCGGGTTCCGCTCGCCCGTGGCCAGCCGCTCGAAGAGGGACAGCTTGGCATCCCGGTATGCCTCCCACGTCCCGTGGAACTCGAGATGCTCGTGGGTGAGGTTGGTGAGGATCGCCACGTCGTAGCCGATGCCGCCGACGCGCTCGAGGGCGAGGCCGTGCGACGTCGTTTCGACGACCGCCGCCCGGTCGCCCGCCGCGACCATCGCGCGGATGGCGGACTGCAGAGCGGGCGCCTCCGGCGTCGTCGCGTGCTCCGGGTTGGGCTCGCGGACGGCACCGATCTTCGTCTCGATCGTGCCGACCAGCCCGGCCGGGATACCAGCCGTGTCGAGGGCCGCAACGGCCAGGAACGAGGTCGTCGTCTTGCCGTCCGTGCCGGTGATCCCGACGACGCCGAGCTCGCGCGACGGATCGCCGTACCACCAGGCGGCCGCGCTGGCCAGGGCGTGCCTGCTGCGTGCGACGACGAGCTGCGGCAGGGCCACGGCGGGCAGCGGTCGCTCGACGATCGCCGCCGCCGCGCCCGCCGCGGTAGCTGCCTCCACGTAGTCGTGGCCGTCGGCGTGATCCCCCGGTACGGCGACGAACAGCGCACCCGGGGCGACGCGCCGCGAGTCGAAGGCGACGCCGCGGACGGGAAGCCCGGCCAGCGCGGCCGGCGCGATCGCCCGGCCGCCCTCCCGCGCGCCGCGCAGCGCGCCCTCGGCAGCCAGCCGCCCGAGCAGGCCGCCCAGCGGCCGCGGATCGGCCACCCCGGCCGCCGCGAGAAGGGCGGCGATCGAGTCGGTCACCGGCGCAGCCGACGCACGGCGCGAGCCGCGGCGCCGGCCGTGCGGGCGGCGCGGGCGGCCACCCGGCCGACGCGGTAGCGACCCGGCCGGACAACGCGCTCGTGCGCGCCGGTCAGCTCGAGCCAGCGTCCACCGAACGACAGCTTGTGCTGGTACAGCCCGTACATCGGCTCCCCTTCGCGCGGCTCGCGCCGGGCGCCCGCGACGTCGACGCCTCCGAGATCCATCTCCGAGCAGCCCGCGCGGATCGCCAGCTGGATTGCCCGCCAGCGCAGGAGATGGAGCGCCCCCGGGTGCGACCGCCGGCTCGCGGCCCGATCACCGGAATGGACGGTCGAGAGGCGCCCGCCGTGACGGTACAGGACGAGGCCGGCGAGCGGCTCGTCACGGTCGTCGGCGCTGCGCGCCTCGAGGTAGACGAGGTGGCCGGCCGCCATCGCCCGCCGCCACCAGCCGGTGAACTCGGCGCGCGATCCGAACTGGAAGTGGCGCCGCTCGCCGGTCTCGAGGAGCAGGTCGTAGAACCGGTCGAGGGCCGGAGCGGCTGCCTCCGCCGGGCGGCTGAAGCCCTCCCCCACCCCGTCCGGCAGCGCCCGCTCGTCGTGGCGCACGACGTCGACGTCGGGCTCGGCCTTGCGCACCCGCTGGCGGGTGGACTTCGAGAGGCCGGCGAAGACGGCCGCCTCGTCGGCCGAGGGATCGAGCGGCAGCGTGATCCGGTGGCGCGCCGGCTGGATCTCCTCGATCGGGCGGAAGCCCGCCTCGCGGATGAGCGCGCCGTAGCGCTCGTCGGCGGGCACCTCCGGATCGGCCGCGACGACATCGATCCCGCGCGCCGCGAGCGTAGCCGCGACCGCGACGAGGAACCGGGCTGTCGCCTCGCCCCCGGCCACCGGCACCGGGCCCCGCGGCAGGTAGGCGCTTCCACCACCGACGAGCGGCCACGGCCGGGTGAGGGCCAGGACGCGCCGCTCCCCGGCCGACATGAAGAGCGGGCGCCAGCCACTCGCGCGGCGGTGCTCCGCCCATGCGCGCGACTGGAGGACGTGGCCCCCGGGACGGTCGACGGTCGCGGCGTCCCAGTCCGGCGGTGCCTCGGCCGCCACCTCGAGCAGGTCGGTCACTGCGCGTCGCCCTCGAACGCGGCGGCGCTCTCCCCGGTCGGCAGCCCGTAGCGCCGACGGGTCCACCAGAGGCGGCCCCTGACCGCCGTCTCGTAGGCCAACCGACCGAGCGGATCGAGGACGAGGTCCCAGGCGCCGATATAGCGCACCTCGCGCCCGCCGAAGCCCGTCTTGAAGTGGGCGATCCCGCCGGTCGCGAGGCCCCACAGGTCATACGACGTGGCCCCCTGCTCGCGGGACGTTCGGATGGCCTCCCACTTGAGCAGGTAGTTCGCCCGCGACTCGGCGCCGGCCGTCGTCATGCCGCCGTACGGCTCGACGACCCGGGGCCCGGCCCGGACGAGGAACAGCGTCGCCTCGGGCTCGCCGTCGGCGGTCTCGGCGAACAGGAGCCGGGCGTGGCCGCCCGGCCGGTAGGCATCCCACACGTCGCGATACGCCTGCTCGGTCCGGATAAGGAAGTGAGCCCGGTCGGCCGTCTCCCGGTAGATCCGGTAGAACTCGCCGAGGCGATCGCCGTCCGCCTCGACCACGACGATCCCGCCGTTTCGGGCCCGGTTCACGTACTGCCGCCACTTCTTGCGGAGGTCGCCCCACAGGGCCTCCTCGTCGGCCGTCAGGTCGATCATCCGGGTCGACGACGGCTGGATCGGCGGCGCCGCACGCCAGCCGGCGGCGCGCAGCGCTCGGCGGAGTGCCCCGTCCCGGTCGAGCGGGCCGTCGCGCTCGATCTCCGGGTCGATCCGCAGGTGCGACACGAGCCCCGCGATCGCCGACATGGACTCCCGCACGCGCGCCGTGAAATCGGCCGCGGCGTCCGGCGTCCACGAGGCGGCGACCGGCCCGCGCGGCGCGTACGCGAACGCCCACGGCATCGGGCGGGGCCGGCGCAGGAGAATCTGCGCCCCGATCGGCCCGCCGCCGGCGCCCACGGCGAGCCGGGTCGACGCCCAGCCGTTGGCGGCCTTGACGCGCGCCCACGCGGCGAGCTGGAGGTACGAGCCGGGCCGCGACCGCTCGACGAAGGCGTCCCACGCGGCGTCGTCGGCGGCTACGTCGGTCGGCGAGAGCGCGCGGGTCGCGCCGGCCGTCACGTCCGCCGTCGCAGGAGGTCGGACATGACCGAGATGATGGACGGCAGTTCCGGGATCCGCAAGGCGAGGCTGAGCCCGAGGTAGGCGACCGTCCCGACCGCCCCGGTCACGATCATCTGGGCGACGAGCGCGGGCTTGCCGGGGTCGGGGCCGATGAGCCCGTCGACGACGTAGACCGTGCCGAGGGCGATCGCCGACGCGACGAAGGTGGCGAGGCCGGCCTCGAGCAGGACCCGCACGATGCCGCCGACGGGCAGGGCGGGCACCCGCCGCCAGAGGAGGACGAGCAGCACGATCGCCTCGCTCCACGCCCCGATCGCGATCGCGATCGCGATCCCGGACAGCCCGAGCGGGCCGGCCAGGACGACGGCAAGGCTGGTGTTGACGGCGACGGCGAGGATCGCCGCGGCGACCGGCGTCCGCGTGTCCTGGCGAGCGTAGAAGGCGCGGGCGAGGACGGCGATCGACGCGTGGGCGGCCAGACCGAGCAGGAAGAACAGGAGCGTGTTCGCCGTCAGGTCGATCGCCCGCGCGTCGAACCGGCCGTAGTCGAACAGGACAGTCACGACCTGGCGACGCAGGACGATCAGGAGCCCCGCGATCGGCAGCATGACGTACAGCAGCAGGCGGAGCGAGCGAGTGAGCAGGCGGAGGTACTCCTCGGCAGCCCCGAGCGCGTATTCGCGGGCGAGGGTCGGGAACATGACGGTTCCGAGCGGCACGCCGAGCACGCCGATCGGGATCTGGAGGAGCGTGAACGCGATGTTGAAGGCGGTGATCGCCCCGGCCCCGAGCGTCGACGCAAGCGTCGTCGCGACGATGAACGTGAACTGGCCGACGCCGAGTCCGATCGCGCGCGGCACCAGCAGGACGAGCGCCTGGCGGCCCCTCGGGTCGGCGAGGTCGATCACGGGCTCGTAGCGGAAGCCCATCCGCAGGAGCGGCCACAGCTGGATCGCGAGGTGGCCGAACGAGCCGACGACGACGCCAACCGCGACGCCCTCGACGCCGAGCGTCGGGGCGAGGAAGACGGCGCCGGAGATGATCGCGAGGTTGTAGACGATCGGCGCCACCGCCGAGGCGGCGAACCGGCCCCGCGCGTTGAGGACGCTCGTCGCCATCGCACCGAGGGCGAGCAGGATCGGGCTGAGCAGCATGATCCGCGTCAGCTCGACCGTCCGGGCGGTCTGGACCAGGTCGAACCCGGGGGTGAATGCGGGGACGAGCAAAGGCGCCATGACCGCCACCACGACGGCCAGCACGAGCAGGACGAGGAGCATCAGGTTTGTGACCGTCGACACGACCCGCCAGGCGCGCGCCTCCTCGTCCGTCGCGACCAGGGCGGCGACGATCGGGATGACGGCGGAACCGAGCGCACCCGCTGCGACCAGCTGGAACATGAGGTCGGGGATCCGGAACGCGGCGAAGAACGTGTCGAGTTCGCCGCCGGCGCCGAAGGTTGTGCTCAGGACGACGACACGGACCCAGCCCAGGACGCGCGAGACGAAGAACGCCGCCGTGACGATGAGCCCGGCGCGGACGAGGGTCAGCGCCCGGCCGGGCCGCGCCGCGGCCGTCACGCCCGATCCGCGCCGGCCGCGACCCTCGCCCGGGGATGCGCCTCGCGGTAGACGGCCCTGAGCCGAGCGGGCGCGACGTGCGTGTAGACCTGGGTGGTCGCGAGGCTCTCGTGCCCGAGCAGCTCCTGGACGATCCGCAGGTCCGCCCCCCCGTCGAGCAGGTGCGTCGCGAACGAATGCCGGAGCGTGTGCGGCGAGACGCCCTCGGGGAGCCCCGCGCGGCGGCGCAGGCGCTCGAGGCGGTAGCGGAGCCCGCGCACGCCGAGCGGCCCGCCGCGGTGGTTGAGGAAGATCTCCGCCGGGGGCGACGACGGCGACCGGCGGCGGGCGAGCAGCTCAGGGCGGCCATCCTCGAGGTACGCGCTGAGCGCGGCGACGGCCGGCCGCCCGAGAAGGCCGATCCGCTCCTTGCGTCCCTTGCCCAGGACGCGGACCTCGCCGCGCCGGAGGTCGAGGGACGCGAGATCCGCGCTCGCGAGCTCGCTGATCCGCAGGCCCGCGGCGTAGGCCACCTCGACGAGCGCCCCGTCGCGCAGCGCGAGCGCCACGCCGAGCACGCCGGCCTCGCCGGGGCCCGCGGCGTCGATATCCTCCGCCACGACCGCGAGCAGGCGCTCGACCTGCTCGACCTCGAGCACGCGAGGAAGGCGGCGCGGCAGGCGCGGCGTGGCGATCGCCCCCCACGGGTCGCCCGGGGCGAGGCCCTCTCGGACGGCGAAGCGATGGAACGCGCGGATCGCCGCCAGCCGCTGGGCCGTCGAGGTCCGTGCGCCGGAGCCGGCGAGCCGCGCGAGATACGCGCGCAGGTCCGCCCGGGAGGGCGAGCGCCAGTCGACGCCGCGCTCCGCGAGCCAGGCGAGGTACGCCCCGACGGCGGTCCGGTACGAGCGCTGCGTGTTCGGCGACGTGTCGCGGGCGGCGAGGCCGCGGAGGAAGCGGTCGAGTGCCGGATGGGCGGCCTGCGCGCCGCTCACGCGTCGGCGGCTGTCCCGGTCGCGCGGGTCCGGCGTGCCGTCGTCCGACCGCCCCTGACGGCGCCCGATCCGCCGCGCCCGCGTCCGCCGGCTCGCCCGCCACCGCCCCGCCGGCCGCCGCGTGCCGGCCGCACGAGCGCCTCCGGGTTAGGCGGGCCGCCGGCCAGCCGCGCACCGACGAGCTCGGCCCCGTCCCGCAGCTCGATCGCGGCGCCGCAGCGGAGGCATATCCCGGCCTCCCCGCGCCGCGCGATCGGCCCCTCGTCCGCATCGTGGACCGCCCCAACCGGCTCGTCGTTCGTCGTGTAGTCGCACTTGGGGTACGCCGAGCAGCCCCAGAACACGTTGCCGGTCCGGCGGGCGCGGCGGGCGACGAGGTGGCCGTCGCCGTTCTTCGGACAGATCACCTCGAACGAGAGCTGGGCGGGCGGCGGCGGACCCTCCCGCTTGATGTACCCGCAGTCCGGGTAGCGCGAGCAGCCGACGAACGGCCCGAACCGGCCGCGCCGCGAGACGAGCGTCCCCTCGCCGCACTCCGGGCAGGTCTCCCCTTCGCCGGCCATCGGGGGCGGCTCCTCGCCCGGCAGCGGCCGCGATTCCTTGTGCTCGGGGAACAGCGAGCAGGCGAGGAAGCGGCCGTTCCGGCCCAGCCTGATGACCATCGGGTGCCCCTCGGAGCAGACCTCGTCGGACGGCTCGGTCGTGAAGTCGCTCCGGCGGAGCTCGCGGCGCTTCTCGTCGACCCGGTCCTTGAGCGGCCCGTAGAACGCTCGAAGGAGCGGCACCCATGCCCGCTCACCGCGGGCAATCTCGTCGAGCTCCTCCTCCATCCGGGCGGTGAACGCGAGGTCGACGTAGTCGCCGAAGTGCTCGACGAGCAGGTCGGTGACGATCTCGCCGATCAGCTCCGGATGGAGGCGGCGCTCCTCGACCCGCACGTAGCCGCGGTCGAGGATCGTCGAGATCGTCGCGGCGTACGTCGAGGGCCGCCCGATGCCGTGCTCCTCGAGCGCCTTGATCAGCGTCGCCTCCGTGTAGCGCGGCGGCGGCTCCGTGAAGTGCTGGGTCGGCGTGACCTCGACGACCTGGGTCGGGTCGCCCTCTTCGACCGGCGGGAGCTGGCGCTCCTGGTCCTCGTCGTCGCCGTCGTCGCGGCCCTCGGTGTAGACCCGCGCGAAGCCATCGAACAGGGTCCGCGTCGCGCTCGCCCGCAGCTCGTAGGCGCCCGCGGCGAGCTCGATCGTCGTTGTCTCCATCTCCTTGGCCGCCATCTGCGAGGCGAGCGCACGCTGCCAGATCAGACGGTAGAGGCGGAGCTCCTCGGCCTTGAGGTGATCGCGCAGGGCGTCCGGCTCGCGCCGGAAGGCGGTTGGGCGGATCGACTCGTGCGCCTCCTGGGCGCCCTTCGCCCTGGTTCGGTAGACCCGGCCCTTCGGCATCGTGTAGGGGTCGCCCCACCGGTCGCGGATGACGTCGCGAGCCTCGCCCATCGCCACGCCGGCCATCGCCGTCGAGTCCGTCCGCATGTAGGTGATGAGCCCGACGTGCCCGTCCGGCGTGTCGACGCCCTCGTAGAGGCGCTGGGCGATCGACATCGTCCGCTTCGGGCTGAAGCCGAGCCTGCGGCTCGCCTCCTGCTGGAGCGTCGAGGTGGTGAACGGGGGTGCCGGGCTCCGCTTCAGCGGCCGCGTCGCGACGGAGCGGACGACCGGCCGCTCAGCCCGGAGCGCCTCCGCGTGCCGGTTCGCGGTCTCGCCGTCGCCGACGTCTAGCGCCGCCCCGTCGATCCGCACGACATCCGCCGCGAACCGCGCGCCGGCAGCGGTCTCGAGCAGCGCCTCGAGCGACCAGTACTCGCGGGCGGTGAAGGCACGGATCTCGCGCTCGCGCTCGACGACGAGGCGAGCGGCGACCGACTGGACCCGGCCGGCCGACAGGCCGCCGCGGACCTTTCGCGACAGGAGCGGACTGAGCGTGTAGCCGACGAGCCGGTCGACGATCCGGCGGGTCTGCTGCGCGTCGACGAGGTTGGCGTCGATGGCGCGCGGATGGGCGAACGCGTTGCGGATCGCCCGCTGGGTAATCTCGTTGAACGTCACCCGGCGCGTCTTCTCCGGCGGCACGCCGGCGGCCTCGGCGACGTGCCAGGCGATGGCCTCGCCCTCGCGGTCGAGGTCCGTGGCGAGGTAGACGAGGTCCGCCCGCTTCGCCTCGCGCGCGATGCTGTCGACCTGCTTGCGGCGATCCTCCGACACGACGTACTCGGGGGCGAAGTCGTGCTCGACGTCGACGCCGAACTTGCCCTTGCCCGGATTCTCCGGCAGGTCGCGGACGTGGCCGTAGGAGGCGAGGACGCGGTAGTCGTCTCCGAGATAGCGTTCGATCGTCCGCGCCTTTGCCGGCGACTCGACGATCACGAGGTTCCTGGGCATCGGCGCGGAGTGTAGCATCGGCCCCCTTCCGCGCCCGTTCACCGGGACTCACCGGCGGCTTACGCGCGCGTTGCCGGGGCCCGCGGGTGTCCAGACGTCGCGGATCCGGCGGAGGAGGTCCTCGTCGAGCTCGAGCTCCGCCTCGGGCTCCGGATCTTGGCCATCCGGCACGGCCGGGGTCGCCGCCTGGGCGGTCCCGGCGGACGGCTCCGGCGCGCCCTCGGCGCCGGGCGCCGGCAGGGCGAGCAGGTCCGCCACCAGCGGCTGACCGTCGGTGAGGTGGAGGACCGCGCCGTGGATCGCCGGGCTACGGGCCGATGAAGTCGACGACCAGCCGGACGCGGCCACCGGACACCCAGACGCCGATCCCGACGCGGTCGAAACCGGCATTCATGAGGTTGCGGTAGTGGCCGCCGTTGTAGGACGCCTCGCTCTGGAAGAAGAGGTGAGACCCGAGAACGGCGGCATACGGATCGCCCGACCGGCATCCGAGGTTCTCTCCCCAGTTGTAGCCGGTGTAGCCGGCGGCCCGGAGCCGGTCGCCCGGGTTGCCGCCGATGAAGTGAGTGCACAGGTTGCGTTCGGCCAGCAGCTTCGCGTACGGACGGGCGACGCGGGTCTGGATCCCCGACTCCATTACCAGCGGCGCCACGTTCCGGCCGCCCGGGCTCGAGCAGTCGCCACCCGAGGTCACCCAGCCCCCGGTCCGCGTGCAGTTCATCAGGTTGAGGTAGTACGACTCGACGGCCGCCCAGCTGCTGCTGCCGATCGCGCCGCCGCCGGTCGGGATCCGGACCGTCGGGCGGGGCGGGGCGGGCCGCGGGGCGGGCCGCGGGGCGGTCGTGAACGAGACGCTCGTGGCCGCCGGCAGCGGGACGCCAGCCGCCGAACGCGCCTCGGCCGAGACGAGCATCTCGACCTTCTGGCTGTAGCCGAAATTGGCGGTCGGATTGAAGACGAGGACCGTGTCGTTCTCCGCCCAGCCGACCGCACCCGCGACGGCCTTGCCGCCTGCGGTCGCGCTGAACGCCGCCGCGGTCGCGGCCCTGTCCATCGGCTGGCTGAACCGGACCGACAGCGTCTGGTCCCAGGCGACCGCGGCCGTCCGGTTCGTCGGGCGGAAGCGGACGACCTGCGGGGCGGCGGTCGTGCGGACGTCCAGCGTCACCGGGCCGGCGAGCGGCGCACCGTCCGCGTCGCGCACCTTTGCCGCGATCGCCACCGTGTAGTCGGTGTCGAGCTCGAGCGGAGTGGCCGGCGTGAACCGCCACTGCTGGCCGGCCCGCCGCCCGATCCGCTCGAACGTGCCCCCGACGGCGGGCTGCGTGATGAGCGCTCCCCGGAGCGTCTCGAGGTCGACCGGGTGGTCGAAGGTCAGCTCGAACGCGGTCGACGTCTTGACCCGGTCGCCGTAGACCTCCGTCGCGACGAGCGTCGCCGCCGTCGCCGCGCGGGTGAGGAACGCCGCCCGGACGGGGGTCGACAGCGGCCGTCCGGTCTCGGCCAGCGCCCCGGCCTCGACCGTCACCGTGTGGAAGCGCGAGGTGTCCCACGCGCCGGTCGGGCGGACCGTGAGCAGCGTCCGCGAGACGTCCCACGAGAGGGAAACCGGCGTGGCGGGCTCGACGCCAAGGTGGGCCGCCACGCTCCGTTCGTCCATCGGCGTCGAAAACGCGACGGTCACCGGCGCATCGGGTGCCTGACCGCCGTGGAGATCCGTCGTGAACGCCGCCCTGGTCAACGGGACGGGTACGCTCGGCGGGGTTGCGGTCGTCCCGGTCGGTCGTGAGAAGCCGATCGCCCCGATTCCCACGACGGCAGCGATCCCGACTGCCAGGACGCCGCGCGCGACCAGGGAACGGCCGAGCAGAGCGGGGAGGTAGACCAGGGCGAGGACCGGAACGGCCAGCGCCGCGGCGGCGACTTTACGCAATAACTGGGGCTCCTGGCGGTTCGCTGGGGGTCGAATGCCGTCGGTGGGCCGCGTCCCGGCCGGGCCGGCGCTGTCGGGCGGGATGGTAGCACCGGCCGGCGAGTCCGGGCAACCGCCCGGATGGTACCAGCCACCCGACGCAACGGTCGGGGCGCACGGCCTAACGAATCCGGACATCCGGTCCGGCTTTCCGCCGGCGGGACGGCGCAGCCGCGACAAGTGCACCGGCCGCCCGGTAGCGGCCGTAGGCCGACGCCACCAGCCCGCGCCCCTCGAGCACCGTCAGCGCGGCCAGCACCGTGGCGATCGGCAGGTCCGTCGCCGCCACGAGGTCGTCCGGCGCCGTGAGCCCCGCGACGAGCGCCCGACCCACGCTGCGCGCGGCCGGGCCGAGCTCGACGAGGACGGCCGCGACGCTCGGAACGGCGGCCCGCCCGGTGGGCGCGTCCGGCCGGGCCGCCTGCTCGGGATCGTCCGGAAGGTCGAGATCCTCGAGCAGCTCCGCGATCCCCGGCACGACTCGGACAACGCCGTGGCAGTCGCGCAGGAGGTCGAGGCAGCCGGCCGATGCGGGCGCGCCGAGGGCGCCCGGCACGACGAAGCAGCCGCGGCCCTGCTCGAGCGCCCACGCCGCGGTCGTCAGCGCCCCGCTCCGCCGCCCGGCCTCGACCACCACGGTCGCCTCTGCCAGCCCGGCGATGATCCGGTTCCGGCGCGGG
>Ga0326597_10007582_pt1 | contig 14753 bp, 19 predicted proteins | sample RVTome_12_FD_203789 | JGI IMG/M metagenome (GOLD analysis project Ga0326597, IMG submission 203789) | Soil microbial communities from uranium-contaminated site in the Upper Colorado River Basin, Wyoming, United States - RVT100D185 | ecosystem: Environmental > Terrestrial > Soil > Contaminated >... | reverse complement strand
TCTCGACGAGACTCAGACAGGGCTGCCGCACATGCTCTTCGAAGACCGGCCGATTTTCCTCGAACCATGCTTCGGTGTTGTTGGCGCTCAGATCCTTGAAGAAAGCGAACGTCTCTTCGCGGAAACCCGCAAAACTCATTTCTTCAGACCTTTCGTGAGAACGGCAGCGAGCTTGGGAAGGGAGATGTCGTAGCGGAACTGCAGACCGCTGTGCGTCCCTTCAAACTCCTCGTATTCATGCGGGACCTCTGCCGCTTCGAGTTCCTCGTGCAACTGGCGTGTTCCGAGGTGAATTCCGTACTGATCGCGATTGCCACAGTCGATGAACAACAGGCGCAGCTGGCGCAGGGCGCTGGCTTCTCTCCCCACGCGTTGGACGGGATCCGCGTCCAGCCAGCGCTGCCAGACCTCATCGCGCTTGCGGCCGGTCATCGGATCGAAGGGAAGGGTGAAGCCCGCGGGGCTGGCCTCGTCGGGCGAATACGCCGCCGCGTTGGCCAACATCATGAGGCAATGGCCGTCGTCGTAGCTCGGCTGCGGCGAATTCTGGAAGTACTCGAGGAAGGCCTCGATCTTCTGGTGCTCGTTCCCGTCGAAGCGGTCGAGGACGGCGATGGCGTCGCGGACCGCCGGCCACACGCAGTGATCGAAGCCAGCATCTCCCGAATGGGAAACGACGGCCGTGAAGAGCTGCGGATGCCGCATGCCGAGATGAAGGGCGCCGAAGCCACCGCTCGATTTGCCGACGACGCCGATGCCGTTGGCGACTTCGCAGTGGAGCTCGCGCTTCGCGTGATCGAGGATCTCGTCGACGATGTAGTCCTCGTAGCGCCCGCTCGCGCCGTTGAGATACTGACTGCCGCCGAGGGCGTTGTAGCAGTCGGGCGCCAAGAAGATGATCTCCGGCATTCCAGCGGTGATGAGCCGGTCGATCCGGTCGTGCATGACTTCGCTGAACGTGCCAGGTCCGAAAAAATGCATCCCCGTGCCCGTGTAACCGATGAGGCCGAAGACCAGCGGATAGCGTTTCTCGGCCGCGTCGTCGTAACTCGGTGGGAGATATACGGGATGGCGGCGCCGCACGGGATCGCCGTAGCGATTCCCGCGGAGGATTTCGCTCTCGAACTCCAGGAATCTGACGGAGCCCGAGCCGCTCGGGAAGTTCGGCGTGAGCATGTGTTCCTTCAGCCAGGCGGCCAGCCCATCCGCCGCCCGCCCAGCAGATGGAGATGAAGGTGGGGGACGGATTGCCCTCCCTGGTCGCCGGCGTTGATGACGACGCGAAATCCGTTCGCAGTGAGACCATGTTTCTCAGCTAGTTGATGAGCGACCATGAGGAGATGGCCCAGCAGCGCCTCGTCCCCGGCTTCCACGGCCTGAATCCCCGCTACAGGCTTGCGGGGGATGATCAAGTTGTGGATGGGTGCCTTGGGGTCGATGTCCTCGATCGCGATGCACAGCTCGTCCTGGTAGACGAATTTCGCCGGAATCTCGAGGTCGATGATCTTGGTGAAGAGAGTCTTGTCGGCCATATGCCGGCCTCTCGGACGGATGGGAGGATCGAGTGTAGCCCTCCCGCCTGGCCGAGACAACCGCGGGCTGCACTATCCAGCCGCGAGGATCCGCTCCACGACCGCGGGATCCTCGGGTAGGAAGCCACTTTCGACGAGACGCGGGACCAGCCGGCGCCAATTGTCCCCCTGCGCGAAGACCCCCGCGAAGATGGGCAGCGCCTTCTCCAGTTGATCCGCGTTGACCAGTGCGACGGCGTGCCAGAAGCGCGCCTCGAGATTGCCGGGAAGCAGCTCTTCGGCCTCACCGTAGGCCAATTCGGCGGCTTCGAGCTCGCCCCGCTCCAGGGCCAGATCGCCCTCGTTCATGCGCGCGTAGCCGAGATGGATCTGATACAGCCGTCGCAACTCGACCAAGGGCTGCGGGTGGTCTTCGACGTGGAGGTCGACGAGACGGTCGTTCCACTCCTGACCGGTGCTCTTGGCGCGCACCACGAGAATCGCCGCCGACTGACGGCCCCGGATATCGCCACCGTCGGCCTGTGCGGCATCGAGCGCGGCGAGCAGGCGCGCGGCGAGTTCGCCTTCGGCGCCCTCGAAGGCCTCTGCCATGGCGTCTGGGACGGTCGAAGGGTCCATCAGATTCGCCTGCACGGAATAGCCCTCGCCGGCGCGGTGGCCGGCCTCGGGGATGCAGCCCGTGCCCGTGTGCGCCGCGACGCGTCCCTGGGCGTCGATCATCGCCACCTGCCGGATCTCGGGGTGTTCATCCGCCAGCAGAAGGGCTTCGAGGGTGCGCGGCGCCGACTTTCCGGCGGCCATGAGTTCGAGTCCGAGGGGACCGTAGCTGGGATCGACGAGGGATTGAGTCGCCACCGCGCCGACGCCGGATCTCGCCCAAGGGACCAGTGCGCCCACGCTGAACCAATGGCTCTGCACCGCGACGCCGAGATCGCCCGTCAGGGGATCCCGTGCGACGATCGAATAGGTGGAGACGGGGCGGAGAGGCGAGACTTCGGCGGCCTCTGCCGGCGGGGTTGGGGTGGCAAGAAGCAAGAGCAAGAGCAGACAGGCGAACTTCCACGACATGGTCGACCTCCAAAGAAGGATCCGATCATCCTCTCTGACGGCCCCCTGTGCAACGGACAGAATGGGCGCTGTCGCCCCGTTCAAGCCGTGCCGCGCTTCTCTTTCACGATGCTCGTCGCCAACGCGATCATCGAACCGATATCGCTCAGATTCGCAGGCAGGACGAGGGTATTGCCCTCCTTGGCCAGGTTTCCGAACTCGCCGAGATATTGTTCGGCGATACGGAGCTTCATGGCGTCCGGGCCACCGGGCGCGCTCAATGCGCCGGCAACTTCCGTGAGGCCCTCGGCAGTGGCTTTCGCCACGGCCAGGATCGCTTCGGCCTCGCCTTCGGCTTCGTTGATCTGCCGCATGCGCTGTGCCTCGGACTCCTTGATGACGCGCTGTTTCTCACCTTCGGCGCGATTGATCTCGGAGTCGCGCATGCCCTCGGACGTGAGAATCGTCGCGCGCTTCTCGCGTTCGGCGCGCATCTGCTTCTCCATGGCCGAGATGATATCCTGCGGCGGGTTGATGTTCTTGATCTCGTAGCGCAGGACCTTCACGCCCCATGGATCCGACGCCTTGTCCACTTCCTCGACGACGGAGCGGTTGATCGTGGCGCGCTCTTCGAAAGTGCGATCCAAATCGATTTTGCCAATCTCCGAACGCAGCGTCGTCTGCGCGAGCTGGGTGATGGCGAAGATGTAGTCACGGATGCCGTATGAGGCTCGTTGCGCGTCGAGAACCTTCAGATACAGGACGCCATCGATGCCGACCTGCACGTTGTCACGAGTGATGCAAACTTGCTCGGGGATGTCGACGGCCATCTCTTTGAGGCTGTGCCTGTAGGCGACGCGCTCGACAAACGGAACCAAGATGTGGAAACCCGCCTCCATCGTCTTGCGATACTTGCCGAGATACTCGACGACGAATGCCATCTGTTGCGGAACGACGACCGCAGTCCGCGCGATGACGATGATGACGAGCACTGCCAAGGCAATGACGACGATCCATGGTTGAAGGCTGAAGATTTCCACGGACGACTCCTCGACCTTGAGGGAGAGCGGCGACTCACTCCGCTTTGCGCACTTTTAGCAGGACACCCTCGGCCTCGACGACCTCACAGTGATCGCCGGCGGAGAGATCTTGCGCTCCGGTGTTTTCGGCCTGCCACACACTGCCGCGCAGCTCGACCTTGCCGCGGCCGCCCACGGCGATTGCATCGCTGACCGATGCGCGCTCACCCACGACTCCCCTCACGACTTCTCGATCGGGTGTTCCGAGGATGCGCTTGAAACGTTGCCGGTAGATGACGAGAGACACGACGGCGATGACCGAGAAGAGCAGCCACTCGATCCAACCGGCCATCGAAATTCCGAAGAGATTCAGGAGACCGACAATGAGTGCGGCGATACCCAGGAAGACGAGATAGAAGTCAGTCGCAAGGAAGACTTCCAACCCGAAGAACGCGATACCCAGTAGGATCCAGGCCCACCATGTCATGCTTAGCTCCAATCGCCGGCGAGAAGCGGTCTTGGAAACTCGCCAGGCAATCCTATTGGAAGTCTACGCAGTGCACAACTGTGAGGTTTAGCCGGTTGGCGCGTCGGGGTTGCGCAGACAACGTTCTACGAGCCCTTTGCGGGGCGCATCGAGAAAGTCGCGCTTCCCCGTGACATGCGTGCTGAGTTCGCATGCGCGTGCATAGCGCGCCAGGAGCGCACGCTCTTTTCGATCACGCAGAAGGCGTTCGTCGATTTCTTTCGCGACGACGGCGGTCAGGTCGCCGTCGCACCAACTCACGAGAATCTCGTCAGTGATGTCGTTGTCACGGGTGTAACCCCATCGTTTCGGCGCGACCATCTTATTCCTTTCTAACGTTGCTGCACGGCTCTGGCTTCGGCCCTGTCTTTGTCGCTCTCCTGCGATCCCGCGGCGAACGCGCGCTCGACGGCATGCGCGAGGACGGCCTCCTGCTGATCATCCTCGAGTTGCCACACGTCGCTCACGGCCATGAGAGGTTGCAACGCCGTGGCGATGCGCGCGAGCAATGACTGGATGCGTTCTGGTGAACCCAGCAGGAACACGTGATCCAATTCGCGCAGGCTCAGCTTCTGATCGTAGCGCATGGCGAGAAGCAGGCGGTCGCGCCGGTGCAATCGACCCATCGCGCGAGCGATGTGTTCGATGAAGCGTGGGCCCTCTTTCTCGAGCAAGTGCAGCGAGCGCTCATCCAACTGGGGAAGCGCGGACTCTTCCCCTTCGGGCTCGCTCAGGGACTCACATTCGGAGGTCCACTTCACCAGCAGGCTGGGCCACCTGCCGAAGCCGACATACTCGCGGATTCGGGCGTAGTCGTTCGCCTTCAGGGACTCGAAGAGTTCGTGGGTGACTTCCTCCGCGACGGCATCCCGATGGAGCTGGCCGCCCGCGAGGCGCTGGGCCACGGCGTACACGATGGGGGCGCAGCTCTTGACCAGTTCGTCCCAGTGCGCCTGAGGATCTGTCTTTGCCCGCTGGACGAGCCTCTGATAGTCGACGTTGCGGAGTTCGGGGTGCCTGCGGATGAGCAGGTCCAGATGCTGCATGAGCCTTCCTCCAGGATTCCGCCGCACGAGACGGGCAGACAGTCTATTGGCCAGTTGACCGACTCCGCTCTATGATGCTTCGGCGATGGCAATTCCGCCAATGGAGGACGGGCGAAGGGCTCGATCCCCAGGGCGGATCGCCAAGCTAGGCAGCATGATCGACGGGAGAAGTGAAGGCAAGACGGAAGGGGAACCCTCCGCGCCGGAGCCGAGGCATCGTTTCGCTTTCGGGCGCCGCTGGGAGCGCAAGAAGAAGGCGAGAAGCCTGCGGAACGCATGGATGGTCCTCCTCTTGGACGTGGCCTTGCTGATCATCATATCGCTGATGGCCTGGATGCTGGTCGAGCGCCTGACCTGAAGCCCATTGCCCGGTCGTCCAATGGCAGGACTCTTGGTTTTGGTCCAAGCTATGGGGGTTCGAATCCTCCCCGGGCAACCAGCCTCCATCCGAGCTGGCTTTTTCCGACCTGGCTATCTTGACGTTCCCTGCTTCGAGCCTATACTAGTCGCCGTTTCCGGCGAATAAAGAGCTCAGGGCCCGAAGTCTCGCGGAGGACGGACCTTGAGCTCTTTGTCTGTTCGCCATGAGCAACCAAAGAAGCCCGAGTCTTTCTCCCGAGCCCGAATCCAGGCTCCAGAAGAAGGCACGCGCGGCGCGCAGCATCGGCTTCTATACCCTGATTCCCACCATGATGGGGGTCGGGCCGCTGCTGGGCTTTTTCGTGGGCTCGCAACTCGAGCGGCGCTTCGGTCACGCCCCGTGGCTCAGCTTCGGTTGCGTAATCCTGGGTGCGATGGCCAGCGTCCGACAGATCGTCCTGCTCCTCCGCAGGGGCGAACAGGCTGACGGCGGCGATTCTGAGACCGAATCGCCAAAATAAAATGGATCCCGATCGCTGAGGACCGCGTCCTCGGAGCCCATGCAGAAGAACCCCGCGGCTTCTGCCAGCCCCGACGCCGGCATGGACGGCGCATTTTTACGCCGCGTCTACTTCATGAGCGCCTTGGTCGCCGTGCTCGGCGGTCTGCTGGCGTCCCAGCGCCTGTCTGGCAGCTGGGGTCTCGGCTTCTTTCTCTTCGCGCTCTGGTCGACGGCGAATCTGTGGGCCCTCGAGCAGCTCCTGCGCCTCGTGGTCCGACCCGCCGGCAGACAACCCCTGGCCATTCTCGTCGCGAGCATGGTGAAGCTGCCCATTCTCTATGGGCTCGGCGCCTGGATCGCCCTGGCGGACCGCTTTCCGGTGGCTTCGCTGATGGCCGGTTTCTCGGTGCCGCTCGCCGTCATCACGCTCAAGGCCGTGGGCCTGGTGACCGCGCGACGCCTCGCCCTGCCCCTCGCGGCGGCCTTCTGTCTGTTCACGCTGCCAGCGCTGGCCCAGCACGGCGACGACGCCCACGCCGTCGACGCCCAGGCCGCCGACGCCGAGCACCCCAGGGAAGAGCACGCCGAGCACGGCGAACACATCGAGCTGCCGCATCTGATCATGGCGCTGCGGGGTTGGATCGGCGTCATCCCCGAGCCGGACCTCGAAGAGGCCACGGCCGCGGGTGGCTATCTCTCGGGCAAACCGAGCCTGGGCAACATCGTCCACGTCTTCGAGAACACCTTCTTCTCGCTGATGGCGGCCTTGTTCCTGAGCCTCGTCTCGATCCGTATCTACAAGAACCGGCAGCGACTTCCGGGGCGCCTCCAGGCCTTGGCCGAGATCGTCGTCGAGCAGGTCGAAGGCACCTGCACGACCATCATGGGCCAGTATGGCCGGCACTACGCGCCGTTCGTAGGGACCATCTTCGTGTACCTCTTGTGCATGAATTACTCGGGGCTCTTGCCCTTGGGTAAGGCGTCGACGTCGACCTTCTTGAACAACATCTCGATTGCACTCTGCGTCTTTCTCTACGTGCAGTACACGGGGATCCGGCGCAATGGCATCCTGGGTTGGCTGCACCATCTGTGCGGTTCGCCGAAGGATGTCGTGGGCTGGGTGCTGTCGCCGCTCATGTTGTTCCTCGAGCTGTTCGGCGAGCTGATCAAGCCGGTCAGCCTGAGTCTGCGTCTTTTTGGAAACATCTTCGGTGAGGACATGCTCCTCGCCATCTTCGCGTTGTTGGGGGTCATCCTGGTGGCGCCTCTGGGTTCGCCCGTGGGCATCCCCCTTCATCTGCCCTTCATGTTGCTCTCGATGCTGCTGGGATTCATCCAGGCGATGGTCTTCGCGCTACTGAGTGCGGTGTACATCTCGATGATGTTGCCGCATGCCGAGCATCATTAGACAGGGCATCACGGCGGTGCTGCCGCCAAGGCAGGAATGACCGCGCTCAGCGCTCATTCCAAAGGGATAGAAAGGAAGAGGAAAATGGAAGGACTTCTGGGACTCGCGCTCCCGCTGGGCGTCGGCCTGGCTGCTCTGGGTAGTGCCCTCGGTCTCGGCAAGGCCGTCGGTTCGGCCATGGAGTCCATGGGTCGTCAGCCGGAGGCCATCGGCCAGATGCAGACGGCGATGATCATCGGTTGTGCGTTCATCGAGGCTCTCACGATCTACGCGCTCCTGACCGTAATCCTCCTGCAGGGCAAGCTCTAAGCGAGCAGGTCAGGCGGCTGCTTTCTATCCGTGGAGGGGATCGTCCTCTCCACGGGTGCAAAGCTGAGCGTTCTTTGGAACGCGAAGGGATGATCCATGGAGACTTTGACTAACGGCTTATTCGGGCCCGACATCATCAAGTTGTTGGCCACGAATATCCTCGCGTTCCTGCTTCTGCTGTGGATTCTGCGGAAGTTTGCGTGGGGACCCTTGCTCAGCCTGCTCGACGCCCGTCGCGACAAGATCCGCACGGATTACGAGACGGCGCAGAGCAAGATCGACGAAGCCGACGGGCTGCGCCGTGATTTCGCGGACAAGCTCGCCGATATCCAGACGACCGAGCGCGAAAAGGTCCAAGAGGCCGTCAAGCGTGGGGAAGTGTTGGCGAAGACCATCGAGCACGAGGCCCGCATCAAGGCGAGCACGCTTCTGGAGAAGGGCGAGAGCGATCTCGGCCGGGAAGTCGCCGAGGCACGTCTCGAGCTGCGGCAGCAGGTCGTCAGCATCGCCATCTCCGCCGCGGAGATGCTCGTGAGGGAAAAGCTCGACGACGACAAGCATCGGCAGCTCGTCGAAGGCTTCATCCAGGACCTGGGAGACATCCGTGCCTAGTGAGGTTCTGGCATCTCGCTACGCGGAGGCGCTGGCGGGCGCCATCTCCGAGCACGATGTCCTCGATCAGGTGAATGAAGAGCTCTCGGCCATCGCCAAGGTGGTCGAAGCGAATAGAACCTTCAAAGCCTTCATCGAGGGACCCAATGTGCGCGATGAAGACAAGCACGCGATGATGGTGAAGGCCTTCGGAGGTCAGATCCACTCGCTCTGCATGGACTTCGTGATGCTGTTGATCGACAAGCATCGCGTCGATCATCTCACAGCGACGGCTTCTGCATTCCAGGAGTTGGTCGAGGCGAGACGCCGACAGATTCGGGTTGCGGTCACGACGGCCATTGCCATGCCCATCGACATGGTCGACCGGCTCAAACGTGCTCTCGATGCGAGCACGGGTCATGATTGCATACTCGACGCCAAGGTCGATCCGAAAGTGATCGGCGGCGTCGTCGTACAGATGCGAGATCGCGTGATCGACGGCAGTGTCCGCGCGGCACTCGAAGACATGCGCCAAAACCTGCTGCACGTCGCACTCTAACGCGCTCGTCCGAAGGAGATTCAACTTTGAAGCTGAGACCCGAGGAAATCAGTTCCGTCCTAACCCAGGAGCTGAAGGCTTACAGCCACGAACTCGATGTCGAGAGTGTCGGCACGATTCTCCAGGTGGGTGACGGAATCGCCCGCATCTACGGCCTCAGGGAAGTGATGGCCGGCGAGCTGGTCGAATTCCCCGGCGGCGTTCAGGGCATGGTCCTGAATCTCGAAGAGGACTCCGTCGGCGTCACGATCTTTGGAAGCGACCAGGGGATTCGCGAGGGGGACACGGTCAAGCGCACGGGGCGCATCGCCGAGGTTCCCGTGGGCGACGCTCTCCTGGGTCGCGTGATCGACCCACTCGGAAATCCAACGGACGGAAAGGGCCCCATCGCCTCGACCGAGACACGCCTGATCGAATTCAAGGCGCCGGGCGTCTTGGAGCGTCAGCCGGTGAAGGAACCGCTGCAGACCGGAATCAAGGCCATCGACTCCATGATTCCCATCGGCCGCGGGCAGCGGGAGTTAATCATCGGTGATCGTCAGACCGGGAAGACGGCGCTGATCATCGACACCATCATCAATCAGAAGAACACCGATGTGTTCTGTATCTATGTCGCGATCGGCCAGAAGGCTTCGACGGTCGCGGTCGTAGAGGAGAGGCTACGGCAGCACGGCGCGATGGACTACACCATCATCGTCGCGGCCAACGCCTCGGATCCAGCGCCGATGCAGTTCATCGCGCCCTACGCCGGCGCCGCCATCGGTGAGCATCTGATGCTCAACGGCAAGCATGCCGTCATCTTCTACGACGATCTCAGCAAGCAGGCTGCCGCGTATCGTCAACTGTCATTGCTCCTGCGCCGCCCGCCGGGCCGCGAGGCCTATCCGGGCGATGTCTTCTACCTGCACAGCCGCCTGCTCGAACGCGCCGCGAAGATGAGCGACGCGAGGGGCGGTGGATCTCTCACGGCCATGCCCGTGATCGAGACTCAGGCGGGAGACGTGTCGGCCTACATTCCAACCAACGTGATTTCGATCACCGATGGACAGATCTTCCTCGAGAGCGATCTGTTCTACTCGGGTCAACGTCCCGCCGTGAACGCCGGTATCTCGGTCTCCCGCGTGGGAGGAAACGCGCAGACCAAGGCCATGAAGAAGGTCGCCGGCCGCCTCCGTCTGGATCTCGCGCAGTTCCGCGAGCTGGCTGCCTTTGCGCAGTTCGCCAGTGATCTCGACGCGGGCACGCAGGCGCAGCTGCGGCGAGGTCAGCGCGTGCTCGAGGTCCTGAAGCAGAACCAATACGTGCCCATGCCCGTGGAGAAGCAGGTCACGATCATCTATGCCGTGACCAACGGCTTCATCGATGGCGTCGATGTCCGACGCGTCGTCGACTACGAGAAGAAGTTCCACGCCTACATGGAAGAGCACGGCAAGGATGTGCTGGAGTCGATCCGTCAGAGCGGCAAGCTGGAAGCTGACACGGTAAAGGCGCTCGAGAACGCCATCAAGAAGTTCAACGCCGAGTACGCGAGCTAGGCAGAAGCGCGCGGAGGAAGTCACAGTGGCGGCGAATATCAAGGAGATCGGCAAGCGGATCCGCTCGGTGCGGAACACGCAGCAGATCACGCGCGCCATGAAGATGGTCGCCGCGGCGAAGCTGCGTCGCACCCACGACCGCCTCCTCGCCAGCCGCCCTTACGGGCGCAAGCTGGGCGAACTCCTGGCTGGATTGGCGGCGGCGCGGATCGATCATCCGTTCTTCGAGGCGCGCGAGCTCAAGTGCCGTCTCGTGCTCGTCGTCAGCAGCGACAAGGGCCTTTGCGGCAGCTACAACGCCAACCTGCTGCGACTGGCTCACAATCTCCTCCAAGAAGAGTTCCATCAAGAGGGCGTCGAGAACCTCATCTATTGCATCGGACGCAAGGCGAACGACTACTTCCGGCGTCGCAAGATGAACATCCACGCCGCCGTCGGCGATCTCGGTGGGATGATCGATATCGATCGCATCCATGCCGTGGCCGATGAGATCATGGAGATGTATCTCGCGGGGCAGGTCGATGAAGTCGTGATCGTCTACACGCGTTTCAAGAGCACACTGAGCTACGAGCCCAAGCACGTCCAACTCTTGCCGCTGAAGGCCAACGGAGCCGAGACCGACCAGGCAAACGGGCCGGCCACGGACTATATCTATGAGCCCGACGCGGCGACCGTCCTACAGATGCTGCTGCCCAAGTCGGTGAGCAATCAGGTTTTCAACTGCGTCGCCGAGGCGTTCACGAGCGAACACGGCGCACGTATGACCTCGATGGGGTCGGCGACGGACAACGCAGGCGATCTCATCGATCAACTCGTGCTCTTCCGCAATCGCGCCCGTCAGGCGGCGATCACTCAGGAGATCAGCGAGATCGTCGGCGGCGCCGATGCCATCTCGTAGTTTGGGCGGGCGTGAGCCCGCGAAAAAAGGAGCCCTCTGTGGCAGATAAGTACGGCAAGGTCGTTCAGGTCATCGGACCGACCGTCGACGTTCAGTTCGACAGCGATGAGCTGCCCAACATCCTGAACGCCGTGGTGGTCGAGGACCCGGCGCGTGGCGAACGCGGCCTGACGGTCGAGGTCGCTCAACATCTCGGCAACAACGTCGTCCGCTGCATCGCGATGGACGGCACGGATGGCCTGGTGCGCGGCATGAAGGTGCGCGATACGGGCCAGCCGATCACGGTGCCGGTCGGCGACCAGGTCCTCGGCGGCATCTTCAATCTTCTGGGTGAGCCGCTCAACGATCTGAAGCTGACGGATGTCAACAACCGCTGGCCCATCCACCGGCTGGCGCCCGGCTTCGATGAGCAGGCGGGATCGGCCGAGATCTTCGAGACGGGGATCAAGGTCGTCGACTTGCTTGCGCCCTACGCCAAGGGAGGAAAGATCGGACTCTTCGGCGGCGCCGGCGTGGGCAAGACGGTCATCGTGATGGAGCTCATCGACTCCATCGCCAAGGAGCACGGCGGTTACTCCGTGTTCTGTGGCGTGGGTGAGCGCACGCGCGAGGGCAACGATCTCTATCTCGAGATGGAAGAATCGGGCGTTCTCAAGAACACCGCCCTCGTCTTCGGCCAGATGAACGAGCCCCCTGGAGCACGCCTGCGCGTCGCGCTCAGTGGCCTGACCATGGCCGAGTACTTTCGCGACGAGAAGGGTCAGGATGTCCTGCTCTTCGTGGACAACATCTTCCGCTTCACACAGGCCGGGTCAGAAGTGTCCGCGCTCTTGGGCCGCATGCCTTCGGCGGTGGGCTATCAGCCGACGCTGGCGACGGAGATGGGTGCGCTGCAGGAGCGCATCACCTCGACCCACAAGGGTTCGATCACCTCGGTGCAGGCCATCTACGTACCTGCGGACGATCTCACCGATCCAGCGCCGGCGACGACGTTCAGCCATCTCGACGCGACGACCGTGCTCTCGCGCCAGATCGCCGAGCTGGGCATCTACCCCGCGGTGGATCCACTGGCATCGAACAGCCGCATCCTGGATCCGCTGATCATCGGCGACGAACACTATGGCGTCGCGCGTCATGTGCAGGAGATCCTGCAGAAGTACAAGGATCTGCAGGATATCATCGCGATCCTCGGCATGGACGAGTTGAGCGAGGACGACAAGATCGTCGTCCAGCGCGCGCGAAAAATTCAGAAATTCCTCAGCCAGCCGTTCAAGGTAGCCGAGCAGTTCACCGGAATCGAAGGCCGCTACGTGAAGCTCGAGACGACCATCCGCGACTTCAAGGCGCTGGCCGAAGGCGAATACGATCACATCCCGGAGCAGGCCTTCTATATGAAGGGCACCATGGAAGAGGTTCTCGAACACGCGAAAGAGCTCGAGGCACAGCAGGAAGTAGCGTAGGTCGTGTCCAACACGCCGTTTCAACTCAGCATCGTCACGCCGGCGAAGACCGTGTACGAGGGCGCCGTGACCAGCGTCACGCTGCCCGCGTCCGACGGTTACCTGGGTGTGTGGGCGAATCACGCGCCCATGGTCGCGGCGATGCGCCCGGGCGTGTTGGCGTTCAACGATGTCGAGGATCCCAACCGCGGCTTGGTCTATGCCGTGGGCGGTGGGTTTTGCGAAGTGAGCAACAATCATCTCATCATTCTGGTCGACTCTGCCGATGCGGCAGGCGAAATCGACTTCGACGCCGTGCGCTCCGAGTTGCGGCGCAAGCGCGAAGAGCTCAGGGCGCGTATGAACGAGCCCGACTTCGACGCGGAGGCGGCGCGGAATGAAATCGAGGTGTTCGAGGCGCAGGTAAAGGTTGGATACACTAGAGGTAGCTAGTATCTCGCCATCCCTGCTGCCGAAATCGCCCCCAGCTCGAAAGAGCTGGGGGCTTTTTCGTGGCTCGCGACTCGATTGTTGCGGCGCGCTCGGTTCGGCGGGATACTCCAAGCACCCGATCGAGACCTCTCGATGCGGGCGAATCCCGTAACTCATGACGAAAGGCGACCCCCCTTGCCGATCGTTCACAAATTTCGACCAGAGCACAATCTCGTCGTCAGCGTCTGGACTGGGACCGTGCCGGACGCGGAAGCACTGGCATCCTACGCCGAACTCTACGCTCACGAAAAATGGATACCGGGCATGGACGAGCTGGCCGATCTACGAAACGCCGATATGACGCAGATCACCACCGACGGCCTGCGCGGCATCGCCAAGCTCGTGCGCGAGGCAATCAAGGGGCACGGCGTAGAATTTCGATCGGCGGTCATCGCGTCCGACGAACTGGCTCAGGCTCTGATTCGCCTGTACGGGGCGATCAACGAGGAATCCAAAGAGGACGCGTGCGTCTTTCAGACTGTCGATGCGGCGGTCGAGTGGTTGGGCGTGCCGGAGGAAGTCCTGGAGGACTAGGCACCCCGCTCCTTCAAGTCAACCAGCTCGGCGTCGGCTTACCCAGCCAGCCCCACAGGATGTAATCGACCGTCGGAGGTTCGGCCTCGAGAGCTCTCAGATAGCTGCACACTTGAGCGCGATGATGGCTCGAGTGCAGGCAGACCTGATTCATCGTATCCGTGAGGGTCAGGGGAGCCGCCTTTTCTTCAAAACGCTCTTCGAAGCCCTTCGACCACGGAATCTCGATCGGTCGATCCAGGCTCTTCGGGTCGAGCTTCTCCACGTACGCACGAATTTCTCCGTAACCATCGCGCGCCCACTTCTCGAGCGCCGGAAAGTCCGTGAACTCGGCATGCTTCGGGATCTCGACCGGCTGGCCCTTCCAGCAGAGGAAAAACGCGCGCTGGCCCGCATGTAGATGATAGAGCAGCCCGTGAAGTTTCTCTTCATCCGCCGCCGCGGCGCAGGAGTGGATGCAGCTCCACATGGTGGCGTCGGCCCACTCCATGTGGGTGAGAAGATCTGTGCAGGTATCGATCGCTTTCATCTGAGTCCGACTCCCTGGATGTGAACTGATGCGTCGATTCGTGCCCTGTAGTTCGTTCTTCGGGTTCTCGTGATTCGAACAGTTCCGGCCGATCGTCCTCGACCTTACCCTGCCGCGCCAGAAGCTGCAAAAGCGGACACTTGAAACGCCCGGGGTGAATTCGTTAGGATAGCCCCGCCACTCACTCCGCCTCCCCGGAAGTGAGCATTCATGCCGCGCAAACGCCGCACGGATCGAGCTGGCGATCCTTTCGCCTGGTTTCGCAACCCGACGCGGCCCAAGGGGGAGGCGAACGCAGTAGAGCCCGCGACCAGCCAAAAGAGTCCGGGTGCGCCCACGAATCGTGGGATCCTGACGACTCTCCGCGCCGTCCTCCGACGCAAACACTACAGCCGCGAGACCGAGAAAGCCTACGTGTCATGGGTGC
>Ga0326597_10007581_pt1 | contig 14754 bp, 18 predicted proteins | sample RVTome_12_FD_203789 | JGI IMG/M metagenome (GOLD analysis project Ga0326597, IMG submission 203789) | Soil microbial communities from uranium-contaminated site in the Upper Colorado River Basin, Wyoming, United States - RVT100D185 | ecosystem: Environmental > Terrestrial > Soil > Contaminated >... | reverse complement strand
AATGTTTCTTGAACTTTTCCTCAACTTCGTCCTCGATATTCCCCGCGGTCTCGGCAACCTCTTGCTTCAACTTTGTCAGGCTCGCTTCAAAGTAGCCGCGCACCTCCTTTACAGGAAGCAGGTCTCGTGATTCGGCGTAGAGAAGAAAGAGCAGCCGGTAAAGTAGCGTGAGTGTGCCTTGATAGAGAGTGTTTAAGGTCTCTTGAGAAATATCGGCGTGGGCGCCATCGCGTTGACGAATGAAGGCGATGAAACCGGCCGCCAGATGGGGAAAGATGTCTTCGAAGATTCGCTCTTTTAAGCGCTCGCCCAGTTCTTTCGCATACTCGTCGCTGTAGAGCAGGAGTTGGTCGAGGAGCGAGAGCGACTGTTTCTTGCCCTCCCGGTCAATTTCTTGAAGCTTGAAAGCTTGGCTACGAAACAAAAGCCAGAAGTAGCGAAAGGATTCGTTAATCTCCGGAGCGTGGGGACCGGTCTGAGAGAGCACTTCGTCAAGGTCTATTTCATAATAATTGGTCGCCCGCGCGTGGGTCCGCTTGGCGTAGAGCCGCCACAACCTGCCATTGGTGACGACGACCCAAGGCGACTCGCCTTGTTCCAGCAGGCTCACGACGACCGCCCCGGGATTTTCCTCTTGGGATTCCTTGTCGCGCCGGTCGTCTTTGCCATCCAAAGACCGGTCCCAGGGATAAACCTGGCAAAGAGCGAGGAGGGTGTCTTTCTTTTCCGCCGAGTAAAGTCGGTAGTGCGGTTCGGCTGAGGCGGATTGCGATGGTTTTCCGGGCTGAGCTTCAAACCCCAAGACTCGAAGAACAGGCTCGACCAGCTCCTGAGATAGATGCTTTCGTTCTTTTCCGGCGAGCCGCGATGCCGCCCGCTGATAAAGTTCGCGCAGTCGGAGAAACGATGGCTTCGGATCGTCCGTCCATATGGGAAAACCGGGGAGGCGCTCTTTGAGATAGTAATCCGAAAAGAGCGCGCGGTTGTTGAAGTAATCTTCGGACCAGTCGGCGAGGGCGTAGGCCGATAGAAGCTTATCGTACTGCCCGAACGGGTCGCCTTCCGTCCAAGTCAGGCGCCGGAGAACCCGCAGGTGAACCGGCCCAGGTTTCAGCCGCTCGATTGTGACGATGCGCGGGCGGATGCCTACTTGTCTTTGGCCGAGGCCGCTCCCGTCAGCGCCGTCCACCGGCAGGTACTTTTCAAGAAGAACGAAGTCCAGCCGGTCGTAGTCGCTCGTCAAAATGAGCAGGTAATTGCCCGCTCGATTTCGGAAAGCTCTCGCCAGCGCCCGCGTGTGGGCGACCGTGACGCTCTGCAACTCGAAGAGATAGACCTGAAGCAGCCCCTCCTGATCGGCAATCAGCTCTATCTTCTTTATCGGTCGAATAGTGTTGTCTGCGGTAATGCCAAGGTTGCCGGCCGTTTGCGTGGTGCGCGCGTCGGTGTTGTAACCCAGCTTTGCAAAGAACGCAGCAATAGCGTCAGCTCCACTGAGGGCTTGGATGTCCTGGCGGGTTAAATCGATATCAAGATATACTGAGGTCGGGTTATTCATCAAGGAGTTGTTACTATGCCAAGGAAATTACTCCTCAATCGGGTTCCTGTAAAGCCAAGCCGTGTTTGCAAACCGAGCTGAAAAAAGAAGGGGTCACCCATTAGCCGGCAGGTCAAGTCCGCTTTTAGCTGTTGACAGATTTAGATCATATTGTCTGCTAGACGTTCAGCATGGCGAGACTATTGAGGATTGAGTTTGCCTGGAATCGGGGCCAGCCGTGAGATTTGCTTTTTGAGTGAAATCGTTGAGGCGCTGCTAGTACAGCCGTTCTATAAAGCCGCTCTCATCAAGTTTTTTGCAGACGCTCATATCGACCACATTTTCAGGCTTTAGTGCCGATGCCTTGGGGTTGAGACCGTGCTGGGCCATGAGCTTGAGCACTGTGGCTACCCCCTCAAGCGTAGGGCAAGGCTTGCGCGGGAGCACTTGGCGAAGATCTTGATACGCTTTTTCGACGCGGTCCGGTTTACCGAGCCGCAAAAACTTATCGATGGTTTTCTCCACGGCCGGCTTGTTAGAGGGGTTGTGGATGAAAGCAACGGCTTCAACGATCGCCTTGGCGATATTCTCCACGAGTTCGGGTTCTGACTTCATCAGAGCGCGCGAAATCACGAGCCCTGCGGATTGAAACGGGATATTCTCCTTGCCGATGTCCAAAAGAACGCGGTAGCCTTCGGCTGTGAGCAGCGGGCCCAACTCGGGTGAAAGGCTCGCGGCCTCCACGTTGCCGGCGCGAAGCGCAGCCACCCGCTCGGGCACGTCGCCGAGCTGAAGGAGAACGACGTGGCCCTCTTGGGAACCAGTCCGAGATGGTCGAGCGCCACATAAGTTGCAAGAGCGGCGGAGCCCGAAGGCGTTCCAATAGCCACTTTTTTGCCTTTCAAATCGTCGGCGCGCTTGACGGAGGGCCGCGCTATAAACAGAAAATCGAGTCTGTTTTGCAGGCCCAAAATCATCGTCAAGTCGCCTCCTGCCGTCACCACGTTGGTGACATGCGTGGCGCCGATCAAGCCGACACGAACCTGACCCGCAAGCATTGCCTGGGCCGCCCGGCCGGCAATGATAAAGACGAGATCCGCATCCAGGCCATGCTTACGAAAAAGGCCGTGGTCTTTGGCAACCCAAAGGGGGGTGGCATTGTTGCTGGTTGCGCCGTAGGCGAGGAGCAGCTTCGTTAACGGCTCGGCAGCCCGGCCCGATGACGGAAGACATAACGCGAAGAAGTGTACGTAGAGAATGGCGACGATGAATCTCATCGCTGCCTCCTTTAGGAACTTATTCCGGGTAGTCCAAACCTAGCGAAAAGTTCTTGGCTATTTCTCCGAAGAGGTTTTGGGCTTAGCGCTTCGCTTCGCGTCTCTGGCCGCGTTGTAAACACGATTCACGAGCACGAGCATTCCATGCTCGTTTCATACCGGTAGCTGTTAAGAGCTTAGCTCAAACCCGCCCACCGTAAAGTGAGCGGCGGCCACATTCACCGACCGGCCTTTATGTCCCGTCAGCAGCTCCTGCAGGATGTCGGCGAGAACGTCGGTCTGTTTGTCGATGACGTAGGGGCGTTTCATCGGACAGTTGGCATGGGCAACGCGTTCGGGCTGCTTGCCGTGGGGTCTTTAACGCTGCCTCTCCCTTTTTGCTTTGTTCCTAAGCTTTCTTTTTTCTTCCGGCGAAAGTAGAAGATGGGGATATTTCCTATTGTGCTCCTGAATCTCTCGAACAAAGTCAATCTCTTCTACTGCGGGCATCCGAAATGTCCAACAGGACCGGCCGTCACAGTTGGTGATCGCGAAGTCGCCCATTGTAATAATGTCCATGCCGATTAAGACGTCCCCTCCGGCGATCCCGCCTTCCGAAACAGGTACGGCGGCGACCACCACGTTATTCGGGAGGAAGAGATTCACGAGGTAAGTGTTCACCTCGTATTCATTAGAAGCCGCTTCCTTGCCCCACCGTCCGAACAACGGTACGTCCGCTGGGTTGGAGACTCAGCCCATCGACAACTTTTTTCGTAATAACGGAATTGGTAGCGCCGGTGTCCCACAGGCAAACGAATTGTTGTCGGGGCGGTGGAGGGATGCCTGGCTCTGGTTTGTAGGCGTCGCTGACAAAAAGGTCGTTTTTTAATTCCCTAACCAGCCCATTGGCTTTAGCGGTAAAGCCGTGGACAGGATTTCTTTGGAATTTCACAGCAGCGAGTGTTAACCGAAAATGACTCTAGAATAGAAGGTCTGGGTGTAGGCGCTCTCTCCTGGTAGGCAATGCTGGATAAGGAACGTCCCCGGTTTGCAACGTTTTTTCGCTTCTACGTAGGCATCGATTTCCGAGTCATATACTCCTACGACTTCCTCGCCCACGATGGCAAGGTACTTCCCCTCGTGCTTCTTGACCAACTCTTCCTGGTGGTCTTTGAAGTATTTGAACTCCTTCTCCAGCATGGGCCTTAAGCTTATGAAACGGGTAGGAGGTTGTCAAACCAACTACTAGCCCCTTGGTGTAAACAAGCAATGGGCAGGTGTCTCGCACGTAATGGTCCGGCAACAAGGCCCGCCGACGTGCCCTGCCGCTCTTCCGTCAAGGTGTTCACCAAAGCCGCGCGTTCACTGAAAGTGAACACCTGAACTCAGTGGACGGAGAGCGTTGTATTTTGACCGCCTTTTGCGGGGTCCGGGGTCTGTTTTCGGCTTAGGAAATGCAGCGGGCGTGGAGTTATCTAGCCGCCATCCCAGCTCAAAGATTGCAAAGAAAGCCGGGGCCCTGTTACCCCCGATCTCGCAGAACTTCTTGAACCGCTTTGTTAAAGCGTTTGGGATGTCTGAAGTATTGCTTGGCTGTTTCGACTACGCGTTTCAGGAGCGCGAGATCAGCCGGTTCGATGTCTTTCACCTTGAGTTTTGACCGTATCTCGTTGTCGGTGAAGGACCCGTATAGTTGACCGATAGCGGCGTTCAGAAATGCTGCCGTCAGGCAGGAAACGCGGAGAAATGAAATAGTCGCGCCGCGTCCTTCTTTCAGGGCCGCCGCGATGCGATCATTAACCCTCTGGCCGTCGCCCGAGGCTACACAAACCGGACTCCCGACGATGTCAATTACGAACAACGTTGTGTTTCTTTTCATCGGGACGCTCGTTCCTCCATTATCTAACGAGGAACCCTGATGAGGCCGGGATATTCACCAAAGTGGCTATCGAAAGCGAAGACATGCGTGATGCCGAGCCTTTCCATAACGGCAAAGCTCGTACAATCAACGAAGCTAAACAAGTGATCCGAATATCGCCGAAAGATTTCCAGAGCCTTTTGTAGATCGGCAGCGCCAACGTTTTGCAGAATTGCTGTCTGTTGCCGCAGGATAGAGAAAGTAACCCGTACCGCCAGCCGATGGCCGCGCACTGTTTTATCGCGCATTCGAATCAGCGTTGCGGTCTCTGCGAGGACATAGTCCGTGGTGATCAACGGCTCGCGGTTCTGCCCGAGCCATCTCATAGCCGCTGCGTGGTCTGGATCGTTCCGCACCGCACTAGCAAACCACGCGCCGGTATCGACGAAGATCACGAACCTTTCCTATACAAGACGGTGTCGTGTTCTCGTCCGGAGAATCCTTCCTTTAACCTCCTCCCTGCCCACTTCTTGATGGCAGAAAGTTGTTTTCTAGCCAGCAACTCTCCGTTGCGGCCAGTCGCGTGTCTCTTGCCGTTCTGTTTTTTCAGGGAGTCAATAAAAGCTTTGACTTCCTTCAAGGAATCCTCCTGCAGTCCTTCGAGCGCTCGCAATATCTCCGGCTTTGCCGCCATAACACCTCCTCGTTTCTACGGGTCGCTCCCGAAGACGACTTCCCGCCCTAAATATAACAGGGATGGCCGATTGAAACCAACTGGCAGGGAGGGCGCCTTGACTGCGGCTCTCGTGCCCGCAGCATCCGGTTCCCTGCTTTATCGGTCCTTTCTCGCTTTCAACGCCGGAATGGGATCGATTTTCTCCTGCCGCAAGATTTTCCAATCGATGCCCTTGGGGCGGCGATAGCGCGATTTTGTTACGATGACTTCTTGTGGTGTAACGATGGCGCTGAGTGGTATGTCGTGCTCGGTCATGGGGATTTCGTCGTCGATGATTTGGAGTGGATGCACTGAGGTAACGATGGGGGTGGCTCGTCCGATCTTGTTTTCTTCGGTTAACAAGGCGAACTCGAGGTCGGAATAGCCGCCGCCTTTGCCGACCCGGGCGCCGCTCCGGTTGACCGCGACCGAGCCGCAGACGATTAGATCGATCTTTCGGACTTCTTCCATGCTCACCGGGCGGCCGTATTTCGCCGCCCCTTTGATCGAAGAAGCGACGTAAGGCGAGCATCTAAGTCTCTTGGAATCCAATTCAATAAAAGGCTTGTGACTGTGCAGCCGCGGCACGGCCATGTAAACGATTTTTCCTTCAGCCAACGCTCGCTGGCGAATGGCGCGTTGCGGGGAGTTGGGGTTCGCTTTCAAGATCCGCGCCGACTTCCAGAAGGGGGTCTCGGCCAAGACCTGGGCGCAGGCTTCCGCACCGATGAAATTGGGAATTCTGCCCTCGCGCCGGGAAAACGGGCAACTTTCTTTTCGACGAGGAGTTTCCAAATGCCCTGGCGGATACCCTCTTTGGAGCGCATGGTCAGCAAGTTAATTGAGCAATGAGCAATAGGCAATGACAACCTGATTTCTCTTATCACCTTACTCCTCACCCCTTACTCCTTACCTCGCTGAGCGACTCATTGACTGCCGGGGAAAAGCGGCTATAAAGTCACTGATCATGTACGAGTTCATCGTCGTGCTCGTAACGGCGGGGTCATCCGCCGAGGGGGAGCGGCTGGCGCGCTCTCTCGTTGAAGAGCGCCTCGCGGCCTGCGTCAATCGCATTTCCGCGGTGCAGTCGGTGTATCGATGGCAGGGCGAGGTGGAGCAGAGCACGGAAGAGCTGCTCGTGATTAAGACCCGCGCGGATTTGTTCGCGGCTTTGGAAAAAAGGGTGCGAGAGCTGCACAGCTATTCGGTGCCGGAAGTCATCGCGCTGCCAATCGTCAGCGGCAGCGAAAACTATCTCCGCTGGTTGGGCCAACAAGTCGTGGGCGGCGCGGCTTAATGCGATGGCGTCATGCGTACGGTGCGGGAGGTTTCGGCGGGAGGGATCATCTATCGCCGGCGCGACGATCAGGTCGAGGTCGCCTTGATCCATACAGGCAAGCGCTGGGCCTTGCCCAAGGGACATGTGGAGGAGGGCGAGCGCGTCGAAGAGACCGCGGTGCGGGAGGTTCGCGAAGAGACCGGTCTGTTGGGAAAGCTCGACTGCAAACTCGGCCAGATTGCCTACACGTACCGCGGCAAGTCTCGCAACGGCAGACCGATTCGGGTTGCCAAGCGGGTCACTTTTTTTCTATTGGAGTATGTGGAAGGCGAAGTTCATAGTCTCGACTACGAGGTTGAGGAGGCCCGTTGGTTTGCGCTCGAGGAGGCTTTGGCGAAACTCTCCTTTGCCACGGAGCAAAGGATAATGCGGCGAGCCCAGAGGACCATTGAGACGGGCCGATCGCAGGCAGCGGCCGAAGGTGACGAACCGGCGCGACGGCATTAGGGAGAGCACCAGCTGATGAATGACAATTCCGCGGGCTTTGTTTTTTCAGTCCCCTACGAGATCGCGATGGTGCGCCCGCTGCGACAGACGACGCTTAAAGAACGGGAGGCAGCGCTCCGGGCCGCCTTCTACAATACCGAGTTGATCCCGCAGGAGTTGATCTACCTTGATTTTTCCACCGACAGTGGCGTGAGCTCCTTGAGCACCGGTCAATTGGCAGCCCTTATGGGTACCAGTGGGTTAGAACCGGGCATGGGACTTGCCGCGGAAGGGAGCCGCGCATTCCAGTCGCTCAAAGAGCAGTTCCAAGCGATCTTCGGCTTCCCTTATGTCGTTGCCACGACCCAGGGAAGGGCGGCCGAGCGCATCTGGTCGAAGCTCCACGTCAAGCCGAACGGCGTAGCGGTCGGTAATATGCTCTTCCCTTCAACCCGCATGCATATCGAGATGAACGGCGGCAAGGTGGTCGATATCATTTCAGAGGCCGCCCACGATCTCGCCTCGGCGGAGCTGTTCAAGGGCAACGTCGATTTAAACAAGCTCGAGACCGTTTTCAAAGAGCAGGGCGACAAGGTCTGCTGCGTCTACGTCGAGTTGGCGGTGAATTCCTGCGGCGGTCATCCCGTGTCGCTCGGTAATCTCAAAGAGGTAAAGGTTCTCGCGGCGGCTCGCCAGGTGCCGCTTTTCCTTGATGCCTGCCGGATTTTCGAGAACAGTTATCTGATCAAGCAGCGGGAGCCGGGCTATCAAAATCGCTCGATCCAAGAGATCGTTCGCGAGACCTGCGATCTCGCCGACGGCCTGACGATGAGCGCGCTCAAGGATCTTCTCGTGCCGATGGGAGGTCTCATCGGCACGCGCGATCCAGCAAGCAGCCAGAAAGCTGCCATGCAAGGATTTCTCGACGGCGTACAGCCTCCGGGAAGCGCCCTGGAAATGATGAGTGTGGCGCTCAGGGAAATCTTCGCCGCGGAATCCTACGTCGCCGGCCGGGTGGAGCAGATAAACTATTTATGGCGCAGGCTCAACGGCGGCGTGCCGCTGGTCCAACCGCCGGGCGGCCACGCGGTCTTCGTCGACGTGAAAAAGTTTCTGCCCCATGTCGCGCCGGAAAACCATCCGGCCCAAGCGCTGGCGGCCTTCCTTTATCACATGTCGGGAATCCGGGTGACCAAGGGTCCACCGGCGGCGCCAAGCCAGGTCCAACGCGGCGTGGAACTGCTCCGCCTTGCGGTGCCGGCGCGCAAGTTTCTTCAGGGGCACATGGACGACGCGGCGGCGGCGGTGCTTTATGCATATGCGCATCGGGAAGAAATCAAGGGACTTAAGAAAATTGATAAACCGGGCAGATCCAAATATGACCCGTTTTATTTTGCTTCGATGTAAAAATGCAATCAGCACGACAGTTCCAATCCTCGAATGACCGTCATCTGGGCGCGCTATTGTTTCGCAGAGCCACGGAATTAGGCGACCGGACCTTCGTCAAGTTACAACGGGGCGAACGCTTCGAAGAGATTTCGTGGCGTGATTTTGGCGCTCGAGTTCGCGGCGCCATTTTAGGCCTTTACGCTCTCGGGTTGGCCAAGGGCGATAGGGTTGCGATCCTCGGCGAGAACAGCGTGGAATGGCTCTGCGCCGACATGGCGACACTGGCAGGCGGTTTCCCTAACGTCGTTGTCTCTCCCAGTCTGTCGGACAACATGCTAAGCAAAATATTAAACCACTCGCGTTGCCGCGCGGTACTTGTCGAGGGCGACACCGGTGTTGGCAGGTTGTTCAACCTCAGAGGCCACGTTCCTGACCTGGAGCAGATTGTCGTGATGGGACAGGACAACTCGGCGCTCTTGGATGCGCTTTCGTTTAATCAGTTGATCGAACGTGGACGGCACATCGCGACCGGGCGGCTCGATGAGATTCTCCAATCCGTGCACCCCAACGAGCTGGCGACGATCATGTATACTTCCGGTTCCACCGGCGAGCCGAAAGGGGTCATGCGCACGCATGAAAACCTGCTGTCGAACATCACCAACGGCGCCGAGCTTGCGCTCAGCAAACCCGAGGATATCTTCGTCCTCGTGCTCAACCTCAACCATCTCTACGGCCGGTTCGGCTTTCTCAAGAGCGTTGCCACCGGCAGAACCACGGCGATCGTCGAAGCGACGGAGATGGCGCTCGATCTCAAGCTCGTCGAGTCCCAGGCGGGTACCGCGATGGCGGTGGTGCCGCGGGTGATGGAGCGCATCTGGAACCTGATTCTCGACCAGGCGGACAACCGGGAACGCTGGGAGCGGCTGGAAAAGCTCGACCATAAGAAAATCGGCGGTGGGCTTGGCGACCGCGATCAGTGGGAGTTCGACCAACTCAGGACGGCGCTGAAAGAGGTCACGCGCAGAGCCCTGGGGGGGCGAATCAAATATATTTCTTACGGCGGCGCGGCGATGGCGCCGCGCATCATGCGCTTCTTCGAGCTCATCGGCATCCCGCTGGTCGGCTCTTACGGCTCCACGGAATGCGGCGGGGTCACGCTTTGCGGCATCGGAGAGAACCGCCCCGGCAGTCTCGGTAAACCTTTTTCCAACGTCGAGGTGCGCATTGCCGGCGATGGCGAGATTCTCGTGCGCGGACCGACGGTAACTCCCGGGTACTTCGAAAATCCGCAGGCGACCAGCGAGGCGATCGACCCTGACGGCTGGTTTCATTCCGGCGACCTCGGCAGGTTAGATTCGGACGGATGCCTTTACGTCGTCGGCCGAAAGAAAGATATCTTTTACTGTTCCGACGGCTCCAATATCTATCCGGGGTACATCGAGCTCTTGCTGGCGAACGACCCGTTGGTGCGCCAGGCGATTCTTATCGGCGACCACCGACCCTTCATCGCGGCGCTGCTGGTGCCGGAGCGAAAAAAAATCGCCGCCGAATTGACCAAGCAAGAGTCGCAATTGACCGACGATGACATCTCGGCCGCGCTTTACGCACGGCTGGAACAAATTAACTCACGCCTCGAAGAGGTCGAGAGGGTGCGCAAGCTGGTCGTGATGCAGGACGATTTCCCGGCTGAGGTGAGGAGCGTGACCGTATTTCAGAAGATCAAGATCGATCGTAAAGCTGTGGAAGAACGGTATCAGAAGGAAATCGAAAGCATCTATCGGCCTAGAGCAGAAGGCGAACGCGGATGAGTCAAGTTGCGTTGATTTCCGGAGGAGGCGGTGGGATCGGTGGGGCGGTGGCGCACAGGATGGCGCGGGCCGCCGTTACCGTTGTCGTTGCGGATTACGACCTTGACGCTGCCGAGAAAGTCTGCGGCGAGATCGTTCGCGGCGGCGGCAAGGCGGAGGCGCTGTCGGTCGACGTGACGCAAGCACGGGAGGTCAAAGCGCTGGTGACCGATGTGGCGCAACGCTTTGGCCGCATCGACGTACTTGCAAATATCGCCGGCGGCAGTTTTTACACTAAAAGGATCGAAGAATTCACTTGGGCGGAATGGAAACAAGTCATTGATGTTAACCTCAAGGGCACGTTTCTCATGTGCCGTGAAGTCGCGCCGCTCATGCAACAGCAAAAAAACGGCCGCATTCTCAACACTGCGTCGAACTACGGCTTGACCGGCTCCGCTCTGCGCGCGCCCTATTCCGCCGCCAAGGCGGGCATCATCGCCTTCGCGCGCTCGCTTGCGCTGGAACTTGCTCCGGACGGCATTCTGGTCAACACTGTCGCGCCCGGACCGACGGACACGCCACGGGTGATGGAAAAGGAGACGCCCGAGGCTCGTAAACAGCGCTGGTGGTCGGCGATTCCGCTCGGCCGTACGGGAAAACCGGAAGATCTCGCGGAACTATACTACTTTCTTACGACGCCGGAGAGTGCTGCGATCACCGGGCAGACCTTTCATTGCAACGGAGGTTTGATCTAGCGATGCGCCTGCAAGGAAAAGTTGCGGTGATCACGGGCGGCGCACAAGGGCTCGGCCGTGCCATCACTCTCGGCATGGCGCGCGAAGGCGCCAAAGTGGTCGTGGCGGATTTGCAGGCGGACAAAGCCGAGAGCGTCGCCAACGAGGCGCGGGCGCTCGGCGCCGAAGCGCTGGCGTTGGAAGTCAATGTAGGGAGCGAGCCGTTGGTGCAGCGGCTCGCCGAACAAACCTTCAAGCGTTTCGGCGCCGTCGACATTCTCGTCAACGACGCCGGCGTTTATCTTAGATCGCCGGTCGTGAGCAAGAGCGAGGAAGACTGGGACCGCACGCTCGATATCAATCTCGGCGGCAATTTTCTCTGCGCCCGGGCTTTCGTCCCCGCCATGCGTAAGCAAAAAAGCGGCCGCATCATCAGCGTCGCCTCCTCGATCGCCCACACCGGCGCCAAGGAGTTCGCCGATTACGCCGCCTCCAAGGCCGCGATCATCGGTTTCGTCAAAGCCCTTGCCCGCGAGCTCGGCCCCGATGGGATCACCGTCAACGCGATCTGTCCCGGCTCGGCCAACACCGATATGCCGCGCCGCCATCGCTCCGAAGAAGAAGTGATGGCGCGGCTAAGAGCCACGCCATTGGGCCACGTTCTCGAGCCCGAAGATATCGCCGGGTCGGTTCTCTTTCTCGCCAGCGACGCCGCGTCCTACATTACCGGGCAGGCTTACAACATTAATTGCGGCACGGTCATGATCTGAAAGTGCGCCGGGTGTTTTTTGCAGTTCGCGAAGGTAAATTCTATCTCATCAAATTTTGAACAGAAGCACTTCAAGAAAATTTATCGCGCCAAGCACGCCAAGTTCGCAAAGGCCCCGCCGCCGTTCCTGTAATTTTGTTTTTTCTTGGCGTCCTTTGCGCTCTTTGCGCGAGACTCAGTTTTCTTGATCCCTTAGGCGTCCTAGAATTTCAAATAGGTTTGGCTAGTATTTCGAAATCTCGATCTTGCCGCTTTGACGCATTCGCTTGATGGTCCGGGCGGTACAAACTAACTTCGGTTATACGGGTCCCTGCGTGATAGTCCGGACAGATGATTGAAACTTTATTGCGTTCTGATATCGCGCCGACAGGCAAGCTGCGCGTCGGCATCAACTATGGCAACCCGGTGCTTGCGACACGAGATGCGGTCAGCGGAGAACTACGCGGCGTGGCGGTGGATCTGGCTTTAGAGCTTGGCCGGCGCGTCGATGTGCCCACCGACCTCGTAGCCTTCGAGTCGGCCGGTAAGATGTTCGACGCGGTAAAGGCGAGCGCTTGGGATGTCGCGTTTCTCGCCATCGATCCAGGGCGCGCAGACGAAATCGATTTCACCGCGCCGTATATAGAAATCGAAGGTACTTACCTTCTTCCGTCCGAGTCGCCGTTTCGGGCCATTGCGGACATTGATCGCGCGGGAGTGCGAGTGGGCGTATCCGCCAACAGCGCGTACGATTTGTTTTTGGGCCGCAGTATCCAACATGCTCAATTGGTACGCGCGCCCAGCCCTGACGCGGCGTTCGAGCTGATCGTCGCGGGCAAGGTGGAGGTCGTCGCGGGCGTGCGACAACACCTCGTCGCGAACGCCGGGAAGCTTCCCGGATCGCGCGTGCTCGAAGGGCGATTCATGGCGATCCAACAGGCGCTCGGCATTCCCAAAGGCCGCGCCGGCGGCGCAAAGTATCTGCGTGATTTCATCGAGGATGTAAAAGCCTCCGGCCTGGTTGCGCGGGCGATCGAGAAAGCCGGCGTTCGAGGAGTGACGGTTCCGCCGAAGGCGACGGTTTAACGTAAAGGCTGAGCGGACGAGGCCAGCGAGCCTCGCGAGCGGGCCCGAAGATCCGTCTCAAGCCGATTGTTAGGTGTTCCGATTGCCATCTCTTCCCACGTCAGCAGACGATTCTTGAGCTACTCCAGTTATTGCTGGTCGGTTGGCATGAAACTGGATTCAGGTGGAATACCATTCGAAAGATCAATCGCACCTCCGCCGTCGCCCTCATCAGGAAAGATAATTTTGTTACCACTAACCTTTATCAGTGTGCGATCCATCGGCGCGAGAATTTCGTTAATGCATCCGAAATATCTGCCGTCCTTGAATAAAAGCAGTCTCGTCGTTGCTCGACAGGTCGAAGCTCCCCAACTTGTTACCAAGAAGGCGACTTCCGTTCCGTTTTCCAATGAACCCAGGTAAGTGAATTCCTCCTCATGAAAATTTTTGTCCCAGGATGGGAACTTCCCTCTTATCGTCGTGTAGAGTCTTTCGGCTTTGTCTTTATCTCCTTGGACGATTCTGCGTCGCAAATTATCGTTGCAGTTTGTCTCGTCCACCACGTTCCGACAGCCAACGGCTAAACTGATCACGAGAAAAAGAGATAGAATGATTCCTTTCAATCTGAGCCTACTGCTTCCGTAGTTCTAAGCCTCACCACGATCCGCGCCCGCAAATATTTCATGAAAACGTATATCGATATTCTTGGCTCGCGTCCGAATATGTCCTGGTCTCTTGTCACCATTAGGTGAGCCGCCGTAGGCGGCGACAAATGCCGGTCGGCTTAGCTCCGGCGACGGCTCCGACAGTAAAATCAAAATCGGTTGCAATATCCACCAGCCACCCCAATTTGTCAACATTTCGTTTCCCTTCAAAAGCCGCCAGGACGGCGGGTTATCTCCCTAACGACCGGCGGCTTATTTCGGCCGGCATTCCAGTTATCATAGACGATCAGCAGGGCTGTTCACGCCTCAACCACCTCGATTCAACGTATAGCGTTTTATCCCCAAAGCGTGGGAGTAATCAAGCTCAGTGATGATCCCGGCAGGGGCGACCAAAGGGATAAAACGTGTTGGACTAAACCGCGGAGCAGCACGGACGTTGCGGCTATGCGTTTTGTAAATTGGCGCGGCGGTGCCGAGTGTGGTGGTTGGTTAGCGATAGCTCGACAATTGGGTGGGGGTTGAGCTTGGCACCGATAGATTTTCTGTGATGGTGACGGTGCAGCGTCGCTTCGGAGCCAGTTCTTCGCCGAGGCAGGCACACCCGTGCGAAGACGGCAGGGTGAGAGTGAAAGGGGTTTAGGAGGGAGTGAATTTTGCTCATGAGGAATCCCATGGAGCGGAGCATGATATTCGGGGCAGCTCACCGACGACGATCGTGGTTCCCTTCTGGCAACGCGGACAGCGAGAAAGATCGATGCCAGTGATCTCGTGCAAAAGCGCCCGGGCCGATCGGTTGGGATTTCGGCCAAAGCGGGATTGAGTCCCAACAGCTTGCGGCATTGAGGGGGGGCGTGTTGTTTGGTGCAGTTGGCGAGAAAGTCGAAGGAATTGGTGCCAGGCTTTTGTTGTTTGCTGTTAGTGGAAACCAATATCAAAAAATCAATGCCTGGCACGGTCCCCCAGGCCCGACTCCGGCGGCAACGGGCACTTTTAGGCTTACTCAGATCCGCAAAAGGGGCCCCGTCCCGCTGGAGCGGCTTGGTTAGGCACTCAGAGCCTGGAATGCTGCAACTGGCACCCGCCGGTCAACGGCGACCGCTTTGCGCAAGGTCTTGATGCGTTCGATCTCGTGCAGGGTCTGCGCCGTGAAGTACGACTCACCACAGCGCGGGCATGACCATAAGGGAATGCCTTCGATCACCAACAACGATGGCCCTCGACCAAAGCTTCGAGTA
>Ga0326597_10007580_pt1 | contig 14755 bp, 8 predicted proteins | sample RVTome_12_FD_203789 | JGI IMG/M metagenome (GOLD analysis project Ga0326597, IMG submission 203789) | Soil microbial communities from uranium-contaminated site in the Upper Colorado River Basin, Wyoming, United States - RVT100D185 | ecosystem: Environmental > Terrestrial > Soil > Contaminated >... | reverse complement strand
ATGAGCCCTCTGCGCCGGCGGATGATCGAGGACATGACGGTCCGCAATCTGTCGCCGGCGACGCAGCGATCCTACCTGCACGCGGTCTCGAAGTTCAGCCGCTTCTTCGCTCGCTCGCCGGAGCGGTTGGGGCTGGAGGAGGTGCGGGCGTTCCAGGTCCACCTGGTGTCGGCTGGGATCTCGTGGCCGGCGCTGAACCAGACGGTCTGCGCGCTGCGGTTCTTCTACGGCGTCACGCTCGGCCATGCGGAGGTCCCCGAGCGCATTCCCTACGCCCGCGAGCCGCTGAAGCTGCCGGTGGTGCTGAACGCCGACGAGGTGGTGCGCTTCCTGGAGGCGGTGCCGAGCCTGAAGACGCGCACGGCGCTGACGACGGCCTACGCGGCGGGGCTGCGCGCCTCCGAGGTCGTCGGCCTCAAGGTCGGCGATATCGACAGCGGGCGGATGGTGATCCGGGTCGAGCACGGCAAGGGCGGCAAGGACCGCACCGTCATGCTGTCGGCGCAGCTGCTCGGCATCCTGCGCGCCTACTGGCGTCTCGCCCGGCCCGAGCACTGGCTGTTCCCCGGCCGCGAGGCGGCGAAGCCGATCGACGTCCAGGTGCTGCACGCGGCCTGCCGGTCGGCTCGGGCGGCCGCCGGTTTGGACAAGCGGGTCACGGTGCACACGCTGCGGCACAGCTTCGCCACCCATCTTCTGGAGAGCGGCACCGACATCCGCATCATCCAGGTGCTGCTGGGGCACGCCAACCTGTCGAGCACGGCCCGCTACACGAAGGTCTCGAACCGGCTGATCCGGCGGACGACAAGCCCGCTCGACCGGCTGATCCTGGATCGGGGTCCAGGACAAGCGCTGGAGGTCGTGCCGCCCGTCTGATCCGGCGCCATGTCGGCCGGTCCGGAAGTGGCGGACGTCTTCCGCCGCCACGGCGACGCCTATCGCCGCCAGCATGACGGTCACCTGGGCCGCATCGAGCGGCGGGTGATGAGCGCCATCGAGCTGTGCCGGACGGCGGCGCTCGGCGGCCACATCGAGCTCTGTTCCGACTGCGGCCTGGTCCGCCACGCCTACAACTCCTGCCGCAATCGGCACTGCCCGAAGTGCCAGGGGCGGGCCCGCGCCGAGTGGCTGGCGGCCCGCCAAGCCGAGCTGCTGCCGGTGCCCTACTTCCATGTCGTCTTCACCCTGCCGGCCCCGCTCGCCGAGATCGCCTTCCAGAACAAGGCCGCGGTCTATGCCATCCTGTTCCGGGCGGCGGCCGAGACGCTCAAGACCATCGCCGCTGACCCCAGGCACCTCGGCGCCGAGGTCGGTGTCGTCGCGGTGCTGCACACCTGGGGGCAGACCCTGCAGCATCATCCGCACCTCCACTGCGTCGTGCCGGGCGGTGGCCTCTCGCTCGACGGGACAAGGTGGATCGCCTGCCGGCCGGGCTTCTTCCTGCCGGTCCGCGTGCTGTCGCGATTGTTCCGCCGGCTGTTCCTCGAGCAGCTGCAAGCCGCCTTCCAGGCCGGCGCGCTGGGCTTCTTCGGCGCGCTCGCCGAACTCGCGCAGCCCGCCGCCTTCGCCCGTCGGCTCCGCGAGCTGCGCCGCGTCGAGTGGCTGGTCTATGCCAAGCCGCCGTTCGGCGGGCCCGCCCAGGTCCTGGCCTATCTCGGCCGCTACACCCACAGGGTCGCGATCGCCAACGCCCGGCTGGTCAGCCTCACCGATCGCGAGGTCGCCTTCCGCTGGAAGGACTATCGCCACCACGGCAAGACCAAGCTCATGACCCTCGACGCCCACGAGTTCATCCGCCGCTTTCTGTTGCACAGCCTGCCGGACGGCTTCCACCGCATTCGCCACTACGGCTTCCTCGCCAACGGTCACCGCGCCGAGAAGCTGGCGCTCTGCCGCGGGCTGCTCGACGCGCCGGCCCCGGAACCCACAGCCGAACCGGCCGAGGACGTGCCCACGGCGCAGCGGCATGATCGCTGCCCATGTTGCGGCGGCACCATGATCATCCTCACCACCCTGCCGCGCCCGCGGCCCTGCCGGCCATCCTTCTGGGAAGACACCTCATGACGCCCCGGCGATTGGACAGCGCCAGAGCCTCCGCTCCGGACGCCTCACGCGCCCGCGGCAACGCTTTGCCTCGCCAGCCCAGCGCCGATCACATGTCACGATGCCACCGCGATCGCAGCCGCGTGCGCCCGCCTACATCCTCCGCAGCCGCCGTCGCCGGCAGATGCCGAACCCCGGCGTCCCGCTCGCGGCTCGGCGAGATCCGCCTCTCGGACCAGGTGCCGCGGACACAATCCCCATAGCCTGAGCCCGCCATCCCGCGGGTTCGCTCAATCCGGCTTCAATGAGGTCGCGATCCGCGCCAGCCGTCGCCCTCCGTGCCGCGCGACCTCACAGAACCCTCCAGATTCCCTTTTGGGCCGGTTCGTGATTCACCGCGTTGGGAGGTGGATCATGGGCAGGTTCTCCTCGATCGATCTTCGCGAGCGGATCGTCGGCTACGCGCAGGCTGGCCATTCGGCGCGCGCGGCGGCGCGGCTGTTCGGCGTCAGCGCGGCGACGGCGGTACGCTACGCGGCGACGGCGCGGGCGGACGGCGACGTTGCGCCGAGGCCGCAGGGGCGTCCGTCGGGCAAGTTCGGCAAATTGGCGCCGCACATCGACGTTCTCTTGGCGACGGTGCGTGCCACACCGGACATGACGCCGCACGAGCTGGCCGCGACGTTGAAGGCGGCACGGGGCGTTGAGGCGCATCACTCCTCGGTCGACCGGGCGCTAGCCCGGGCCGGCTGGTCATATAAAAAAAGGCTTGATCGCCGCCGCGCGTGAGCGGGCGGACGTGCGCAAGGCCCGGCGCACCTGGATCCGACGGCGTCAGCCGCGCATGCGACGCCACTCTCATCGCCTGGTCTTCATCGACGAGACTTGCGTGAAGACCAATCTCGTGCGGCTCAGGGGCCGGGCTCCCCGGGGTCAGCGCCTCTACGCTCCCGCGCCCTTCGGCAAGTGGCGCACGCAAACCTTCATCGCCGGCCTGACCCAGGACAGCCTGATCGCCCCCTGGATCGTCGACGGCGCCATGAACGGCGCCGCCTTCGACACCTACGTCGAGACCCAGCTCGCGCCCCGTCTCGAACCCCGAACCGTCGTCATCCTCGACAACCTGTCCACCCACAAGAGCCGGCGCGCCGCCGAGGCGCTCCGGCAACGACACTGCCGGTTCCTCTTCCTGCCGCCCGACAGCCCGGACCTCAATCCCATCGAGCAGGCCTTCGCCAAGCTGAAAGCCCACCTCCGGCACATCGCCGCGCGCACCTACGACGATCTCATCGACGCCGTTGGCGACGTCCGCAACCTCTTCCACTCCGACGAATGCCGAAACTTCCTTAAGCACGCCGGATATGCTTCAGATTAAATGCGAAACGCTTTAGACGGGGCGCCGTCAGTCGCCGGCCAGGGCGGCCGCGGGCGAGCGCCGCGGCAGCAGGTAGACCAGCAGGTTGGCGACCAGCATCGCCGCCGCCAACAGATAGAAGACGGCGACCAGGCCCCAGCGGTCGGCGATCATGCCGCCCAGGACCGGGGTCAACACCGAGAACACCGACTGGCTGCCGAACATCAGGCTGATCGCCGAGCCGCCGAGCCGCGGCGGCGCCAGATCCAGCAGCCAGCCCTGCAGCACCGGGCGGACGGCGTAGAGCACGAAGCCCAGCACCGCGGTCCCGGCGATGAAGTAGAGACCGCCGAGAAAGGTCAGCAGCACGATCATCACGGTGGCCGCCGAGAGCCCCATCAGCACAACCGGGCGCCGGCCGATGCGGTCGGACCAGATCCCGGCCAGCGGCGTCGCCACGATGCCGCCCAGCTGCAGCGCGGAGAGGGCGACGCCGAGCCAGAGCGGCCCCAGCCCGACGACGTTGGCGAGATAGAGCGGCAGGAACAGGCGCAGACCGCTTTGCGCCATGGTGCGGAAGGCCGCCATCAGGCAGAGCCCGAGCATGGCGCGGTCCCGCAACACCTGGCCGAGCCCGCGCCAGTAGGCGGGCCAGTCGATGCTGGTGGCGCCGCCCTCATCGCTGCCCCGCTCGCGCGGCAGCAGCAACACGGCCAGGAGCAAGGCCAGCAGCAGGGCCGGAGCGGCGTTGACCACGGCGGTCTCACGCCAGCCGAGCCAGAGCAGCAGCGCGCCCGCCGCCATCGGCGCCACCGCATCGCCAGCGTTGGCGCCAAGCGCGTGGATCGACAGCGCGTATCCCCGATTATTCGGGAAATGCTGCGAGATGTAGGAGATCGCCGCCGGGTGCCAGAGGTTGTTGGCGGCGCCCAGCAGAGTGACCAGCAGCAGCAGCCACAGGAAGTGTCCGCCGACGCCGAAGCCGGCCAGCGCCCCGGCACCGATCAGCAGGGAGAGAACCTGGAACAGCGCCCGCCGCCCGGTCAGGTCCACCAGCAAGCCGCTGGCGAAATTGGCGGCAAAGGAACCGCCGTGGAAGGCCGCCATCAACAGGCCGACTTCGGCGTAAGTCAGGCCCAGCTCCAGGGCCAGAAAGGGCAGCAGCAGGTACAGCGTCGCCGTCACCCAGTGGGTACCGCCGTGCCCGCAGCCGATCAGAAACACCGGCCCCTGCTGGCGCGCGGAGATTCCCGTCAATCTGGCGACGAGCGACACCGACCCTGCCTGGGCTTAGCCGGTCGAGGCGACGGCCGGCTCGTCCAGGTCGAGGGCCTGGAACTCCGGGCTTTCGACTAGCTCGGCCAGGGCCTCGACGACTTCGGCGTCATAGCGCGTGGTATTGCGGCGCAGCAGCTCGACCACGGCCTGCGGGCCGAGCGGCTTGCGGTAGGAGCGCGGCGCGGTGCGCGCGGCGAAGACGTCGGCGACCGCCAGGATACGCCCGGCGAGGCCGATGTCTTCGGCGGCCAGGTTCGCCGGATAGCCGCTGCCGTCCAACCGTTCGTGCATCTGCAACAGCACTTCGCGCACCGGCATGCCGAATTCCAGCTCGCGCAGGATGTGGTCGGCCTGAACGATGTGCTGTTTCATGACCTCCTGCTCGGCCGGGCTCAAACGTTCCGCCTTGGTCAGGATTTCCGGCGGCACCGAGAGCTTGCCGATCTGCGACAGGTTGGCGGCGATCTCCAGGGTCTGCACCTCCAATTCGGAGCAGCCGAGCCGGCGCGCCAAGGCGCTGGAGACCCGCTCCAGCTTGCGCGAATGGCCGGAAAGATAGGGATCGACCGCCTCGACCGTGTTCGAGAGTGCGCGAATGGTATTCATCACCGCCTGGTCACGGCGTTGCTGCGCTTCGATCAGGTCGGTGCTGTCGCGCGCCACCGAGACCACGCCGATGCACCGCCCCTCGTCGTCCAGGAACGGGCTCTTCGAGACCTGGAAGTAACGCGGCTGGCCCTCGACCTCGAGCACGAAGCTGCGCTCGACCTGGCGGCCGCTCTCCAGCACCTGATCGTCGAGCGCCCTGACGATCTTCTCGACGTCAGGCTCGAACAGGGCCGCGTCCTTGAGGCCGACCACCGACTGCGCGGGCAGGCCCACCGCCTTGGCGAACGGCGGGTTGACGTAAATGTAGCTGCCGTCCCTGTCCTTGACCGAGATGTGTTCCTGGATCGAGGCGTTGATCGAATCGAGAAGCCGCCGTTGCGTCTGCAGCCGCGAGGCGAGCTCATGGTACTGGTGCGCCAGCAGGCGATGGCTCTCGCTGCCCTGGCGCCACCAGAAGGCCAGCGCCGCCGCGGCGAAGCCGACGGTGGCGAGAAAGACGATCAGGCCGCCAAACAGGCGGTGGGTGCCGAGCGGCGCCAGGACGCTCGATGCGTCCATCTCCTCGAGCACGATCCAGGGCACCGCCGGAACCACGACGCCGCTGGAATAGGCAACGTCATCTCCGCCAAGCGCCGGGCGCTCGGCGAAGGGGAGATCCGCCGGTTCCGCCGGCCATGGCTCGCCCAGGGGGCGGAGCTGGGGCGGCCGCCCGGGCCTCACCTCCCTGACCTTGCCGTCGACGATCTGCAGCAGGCGGGCGCGGCTGCCGCCGGCGACCAGCGCCGCCGGGGCCAGCGCCGCGGCCAGCCGTTCGTCCGCCCGCAGCGACATCAGCAAGACGCCGACCGTGCGCTGGGCCGCCACCGGGCTCTCCGCCTGCGGCGGATGCAAAGGCACCAGGATATCGAGGCGCAGGCCGCCCTCGCCGGCTTCGAGGGGCAGTATCGTCGCCTCGCCGGTCGGAAACAGAGCCTGTGCCGCCTCGCGCCTTTGGCCGCTGAGCGTCGGCGCATCGGGGCTGGTGATGTAGGCGCGCCCCTCGCGGCTCAACAGGTAGACGCCGGCGAGATCGTTCTGGCGGGCGAACTCGGCGATCGCCGCCTGCATGTAGGGCAGCTGCTCGCCCAGGGCACCTTCGAGCGCGGCGCCGGCACCATCGAGGTCGACCTCGGCGGCGAACAGCGAGAACAGGTCGCTGCGCACGATCGGCTCGGCCCGGGCCACCCGTCCGTGCAACCATTCCGACAGCACGTCGGCGCGGCCGGAGGCCGAGATCTTCAGACGCAACCCGGTATTGTGCAGGATCTCCGTTTCCTTGCTGCGCACCGAAAGCTCGAGAAAGATGATGCCGATCGACAACGCTGCGGCGACCAGCAGGGCGACGAGGGCGATGGTACGCCTGTTGCCGCGGGCCGAGGCGGGCGAGCCCGGAAGCTCGAGATAGGCCTGGGCACTGGCCGGGCTGCTCATCGCCATGGTCCTGCCACTCCCGGTCAGCCGTCCGCCGGCTGCGGCGGGCGGACGACGTGGGCCCAGCGCGTGGTCTCGTTCACCGAGTAGTAGGGAACGTAATAGCGCACACGCTCGGCCGGTTGCACCGCGTCGGTGATCGTGTCCAAAACGAAAGTCCCTTGCTCCAAGGACACGGCAAGGATGGCATGACGTTGTTGGCGCAGCGCGTCGTAGACGATCATGATCCGCATCGCCTGGTTGTCGATGCCGGCATCACGCAGGCTGGCGAACTTCATGATGGCGAAATCCTCGGCATCGCCGCCACGCTCGAGGAACTCCAGAGGTGCCGCCCAATAATCGGCCGTATTGTGAGCGTCCTGGTCGCTTCGGGGCGAAAACGAGTTGACGAAGCGGTTGACCTCGAAGAGGCGTTCCAGCGGGCTCAAGGTCTGCAGCTCGGCGACCTTGGCCCGCCAGACCGTCAATGCCGTCGAGCCGCATTGCGAGACGTCCTCGTCGCAGCGGTCGATTTGCGCCCGCCCGGCACGGATGCGGGCAAGCGCGTCGCGCCACAACGGCAGCGCCGTCAGCCCCGGCGAGGCAAATTCAAAGTAACCGAAAACCCCGGTCCGGGCCTGCGCCTCAGCGGCCAGACCGGCTGGCGCCGGGGCCGCGACGAGCATCGCTGCGATGGCCGCGGCCGGCAGCGACCGCTTGAGACGCCCGGAGGCCAGGAGATGCCGCGCGAGCAGGCTCATCGTTCGCTCAACGCCTGTTGTTTGGCCTTCAGGATCGGCTTCAACAGATAGTCCAGAACCGTCTTGCGGCCGGTCAGGACGTCGACCGTGGCGACCATCCCCGGGATGATCGGCAGTTGATCGCCGTGGTGCTCGAGATAGTTCCGGTCGGTGCGAATCGTGACCTGATAGAAGCTCTCGCCCTCCTCGTCGACGATGGTGTCGGCGCTGATCCGCTCGAGGAGCCCGTTGAGCCCGCCATAGATCGAGAAGTCGTAAGCGGTAATCTTGACGGTCGCCTTCTGATCCAAGCGCAGGAAAGCGATGTCGGCGGGCCGGATCTTGGCCTCGACCAGCAGCGTATCCTCGACCGGAACGATCTCGATCAGGTCCATGCCCGGCTTGATCACGCCGCCCACAGTGGTCACGTGGATGGACTTGACGATGCCTTTGACCGGCGATTTGACGTCGGTGCGATAGACCCGGTCGCGTGAGGCACGAAGCGACTCTTCGACCTGGGCCAGCTCGGCCCTGGTCTGGGCCAGCTCGGTCAGGGCCAGCGAACGGTAGGCGTTGAACTTCTCCTCGACGCGCCGGTTCGCCTCCTGGACCGCGGCCTGCGCGCGCGGCACCGCCAGCCGCGTCGTATTGAGCTCGCCCCTGAGTTCCGTCACCTGCCGGCGGATCCGGATCAGCTCGACCTTGGGCACCACCCCCTTCTCGGCCAGGGGCTCGGTGAGGTCGAGCTCCTCGGTCGCCAGCTTAAGGTTATCTTCCAGCTGCTTCAGCTTGCCGTAGAGCTCGTTCAGCTCCTGCTTCCGCTGGTCCGCCTGGACGCGCAGGATGGCGATCTGCGACTGCAACTCGGTCTCGTTGGCGTGGTAGAGGGTCTCCTCGGCGAGCGCGACATGGCGGGCCTCGGCCAGGAGCTCGAGTGGGAATTCAAGGCCCTTGTCCTTGTCCTTGATGCCCTGGGCCTGGGCCGCCAGCCGCGTGACCCGGGCCTGAAGCGCGTACTGCTTCGCTTTCTGCTCGCCATAGGTGGAGGAGAAGCCGGTGTCGTCGATGCGTGCGAGCACGTCGCCGACCTCGACGAGCTGGCTTTCCTTGACCAGGATCTCCTTCAGGATGCCGCCTTCCAGGTTCTGCACGACATGCACCCGCGAGGACGGTATCACCCGGCCCTGGCCGCGGGTCACTTCGTCGATCTCGGCGCCGTAGGCCCAGAGAACGGCGCTGAGGAAAAACATCGTCAGCATGAACAGCAGGGGGCCGAGCGTCGGGTGCGGCCCCTGCACCATCGAGGCTTCGACGTCGCCGGCGAACTCGCTGTCGTGCCAGCGGCTGACGCGGCTCACTCCACCCTCCTCACCTGCACCTGCTGCGTCACCTTCGGCTCGGCCGCCGCCTGCGGCGTGGCCGTCGGCCGCGCCGTCGCGGTGGCCGGCGCGGCGCGGCGGCCGTGCTTGAGGATCTCGTCCCTGGAGCCGTCGGCGACGACCCGTCCGCGGCCGAGCACGATGATGCGGTCGACCAAGTCGAGCAGCGACGGCCGGTGCGTGATCAGCAACAGGGTCTTGCCCTGCATGTACCTGCGCATCCGCTCCTTGAAGGCCGCTTCCGCCGGCATGTCCATCATGCTGGTCGGCTCGTCGAGCACCAGGATCGGCGGGTCGGGGAGCAGCGCCCGGGCCAGGGCGATGCACTGGCGCTGGCCCCCGGACAGCGTCTGGCCGCGCTCGCCGATCGGCATGTCGTAGCCCTGCGGCTGCTGGCTGATGAAGTCATGTACGCCGGAGAGCTGGGCCGCCCGGAAGATCATCTGGTCGTCGGCGTGCGGCGCCGACATGGCGATGTTGTCGCGGACGCTGCCGTGGAACAGGATGACGTCCTGCAGCAGAACGCCGAGAGACTTGCGGACGTCGGCGGGATCGATCTGGCGAATGTCGGTGCCGTCGACCAAGACGCTGCCCGAATCGGCCTCGTACAGCTTGATCAAGAGGCGGGAAACGGTGGACTTGCCGGAGCCGACGGGCCCGATGATCGCGACCTTTTCGCCCGGCTTGATGTCGAAGGAGACGTCACGAAGCGCCGGCACCTGCGCATCCGGATAGTTGAAGGTCACGTTCTCGAAGGTCAGGCGGCCCTGCAGCGCCGGGCGACTCAGATACTGCTTGTCGAGCGGGCGCTCGATGGGCAGCGCCATGATCTGGTTGAGCGCCTTCAGCGCCGCGGTCGACTGGTTGAGCCGCGACAGCAGGTTGGCCAGTTGCGCCAGCGGCGCCATGCAGCGCCCGGTCAAAATGGTGCAGGCGATCAGGCCGCCGATGGTGAGCTCGTTCTCGGCGATCCGGTAGACGCCGAAGACCACCACGGCGACGGTGACGAAGTGCTGCACCATCGAGGCCACGTTGACGCCGAGCCCGGAGAGGAAGCGCACCTTGAGGCCGGTCTGCGCGGCGACGCCGACGTATTTCTCCCACTCGCGCTGCATCCGGCCCTCGGCACCGATGCTCTTTACCGTGTCCAGGGCGCCGATGGTCTCGACCATGACGCCGTGCTTCTGCGAGCCCTCCATCGTCGACTGGCGGACCGAGCGGCGAAGCGGAATCTGCATGATCAGCCCGAAGACGATGACCACCGGAACCGCGACGGCGGGCACATAGGCCACCGGCCCGGCGATCATCCAGATCACCAGGATGAAGAGCACGAGAAACGGCAGATCGACCAGCGCGATCACCGTGGCCGAGGTGAAGAACTCCCGCAACCATTCGAAATCGCGCAGCTGGTTGGCGAAAGCCCCGGACGAGCCCGGCCTGAACCGCATGGTGATGCCGAGCACGTGCTCGAAAATCCGCGACGACATCAGCACGTCGGCGCGCTTGCCGGCGTTGTCGACCAGGTAGGCGCGCAAGATCCGAAACAGGAAGTCGAAACCGAAGACGATGGCGATGCCGAGCGCCAGCACCCACAGCGTCTCGATCGCCTGGTTCGGCACCACGCGGTCGTAGACGTTCATGATGAAGAGCGGCGAGGCCAGGGCTATCAGGTTGACGGCCGCGGCGGCGAGCATGACCCCGCAATAGGTCCGCCAGAAGCGCCCGAGGGTGCCCCAGAACCAGGAGCCGCCCCGGCCCAGCAAAATCTCGCGCTGAACTTGGCTGTAGTGATAGCGCGGCTTCAGGAAGACGGCGTGGCCATCGTAAAGCGCCCGCAGCTGTCCGAGATCGATGGTCTCGACCCCGTCACCCGACTCCGGCAGTAGGATTTCCGCCGATTCCCGCCCGATGCGGCGAAAAAGCACACAAGCCGAGCGATCCTTCAATAAAAGGATGGCCGGCAGTACGTAATCGGGAATGTCATTCAACCGACGCTTGATAATTCTAGCGCTCAGATCCGCGCGATCCGCGGCCCGCAACAGCAGCGCCGGGGTCAAGCGGTTGTCGTCCAGCGGCAGGCCGCTGATCAGGGACTCGGCGGAGCGCGGCCGGCCGTAGTGCTTGGTCAACGCCGTCAGGCAGCCGAGCAAGGGATCGGCGGCTTCGGGGCTGAGCTGGGCGCTCGACAGGTCCCAATCGGCGCCGGCCTCGGCCTCAGCCGCTTCGCTCGCCTCGCCGGCCGCCGGCTCGTTCGCTCCGGCCTCGCTCCCGGCGCCCTGCTGCCCCCGCGGCGCACGCAGGAACGGGGTTCTCTCCGGAGTCTCTGGACGCTCCATTTTCCCCTGTCTCACAATGCCTTACGCGGGCCCTGCGGTCCTGGATCCAGCTCTTTTCGCAGCCTGACGCGCGGGCCCCGAATCGTCAGGCACAATACTCTCGGGCCGCGCAAATTCATACTCATTTGGGTGATTATTTGTCGAAATCGAAGGGCTACATTTGCCTCACCTTCCAGGAGAAGGGGTCCGTCGCGGAACCCGCTCCCGGGACCAAGCGGAGAACAGAAACCGCGATCCGGCCAAGGATACATATCGGGCCGAAGTGCAAAATTTGGAGAGTTTCATGGCCGACACCACGCCGACCCCGACCACCGACGCCAATCTCGCCAGCAGCGCGAACGTCGAGCTGGAGCCACAGGACGCCGTATTGCGCGGCGAGGAGGGGCTGACCGAGGCGATCGGCCAGGCCGGCGCGGGGGCGCAGCGCCCGCTGACGGACGAGACCCAGCTGATCCAGGACGTGGCGCCTGGCGACAACTTCATCCTGCCCGCCGGCGTCACCCAGGCCGACCTGCAGGCGGCCGGCGCGCTGACGCAGCAGGGCGGCAACCTGATCGTGACCCTGCCGTCCGGCAGCGTCATCACCTTGCAGGACTATTTCCTGTTCATCGCCGACCTGCCGCCGGCCCTGACCCTGGCGGACGGCTCGGTGATCGATCCTGAGCAGGTGATCGCGATCCTGGGCGATGAGTTCGATCCGAACGCGATCGCGGCGGCGGCCGGCGGCGGTGGTGGCGGCGGTGGCGGCAACGCCTCGTTCACGCCCTACGCCAGCGGCGACATCGGCCCGGGCGGCCAGGACATCGGCCTGCTGGGCAACCTGCCGGGCTTCGGCGCCGAGCTGCCGGAAGGCGAGGAGGAGCAGCCCGACCTGGTCGAGAGCGAGTTCATTGAGGGTGACGCTGACACCGACGTGCCGCCGCTCGACGGGTCCGATCCCAACAACCCGCCGCCGAACGCCGTCGTCGGCGCCTTTGGCGGCGCCTTCGAAGACGCGCAGCCGAACAAGCACATCGGCGCCTTCGGCCAGGTGCCGGCGCACATCACCTTCGACTTCATCCCGGCCGACAACGAATTCATCGAGCAGGTCACGCTGACCGGCTTCCCGGCCGGCGCCACCGTCATCGTCGGCGGCGTCGCGACCCTGATCGGCGGGCCGGGCCAGGCGATCGTGGTGCCGAACGCCCACCTCGACAGCGTCTTCCTGATTCCGCCGTCGAAGGACGACGCCGACATCGTGCTGAACTTCTCGGCCGTGATCAAGGATCCGGACAACGGCACCGGCGTCTTGACCGGCAGCTTCGAGGTCATCGTCGACGCCGTCGCCGACATCCCGGTGGTGGCGCTGTCGCTGCCCGGCTCCGAGAGCCCGCTGACCACGGAGCCCGGCGCTGAGTTCAGCATCGCCAGCATCATCGACGTCGTACCGACCGACAGCGACGGCTCGGAGCAGCAGTTCGCGCTGATCAAGGTCTCGGACTCCGCCAACAGCGACATCACCTCGGCGGTGGCGCTCTCGCACGGCAAGCTGATCACGGCGGCCGACCCGACCTTCACGGTCGGCGACGTCACCTTCGACCTGTCGGCCGACGTGGCCCTGCTCGGGCCGTTCTGGGCCGTGCTCGACAGCGACCTCGGCAGCCTCGCCATCACCTTCCCGGCCAGCACGCTCGAGGGCGAGTCGACGGTGTTCGTGTTCGGCGGCTCGGTCGAGCAGGAGCTCGACCTCGGCACCGACGAGCTGACCCTGATCAACAACGTGGCGACGACCAAGAAGCCCGAGAGCTTCACCATCCTGATCGAGGGCAATCCGAACCCGACGGTGGTCTCGGCCGATCCGGCCACGGTCGACGAGGACGGCTTCGCCTTCGCCAACCTCGATGGGACGCGTCCGGGCCAGGAGACCGACAGCACCGAATCGACGACCGCCAACGGGACCATCGTCATCGACTACGGCACCGACATCCCGGCGGTGCTCGACGGCTCCCTGGTGCTGCTCGACACCTCGGCGCTCGACGGCCAGCTGAAGACCCTGGACGGCCAGCCGGTCACCTTCGCCCTGGTCGGCGGTAAGCTGGTCGGCTCCGTCGACGGCGGCGAGACCCCGGTCATCACCATCGAGATCCTGTCGGGTGCCACGCAGAGCGGCAACACCGTCAGCTACAGCTACCTGGTCACCCTGCACCAGCCGATCCAGCACTCCGACCCGAACGGCGAGGACTCCGAGCTGCTGAGCGGCGTCACCTTCCAGGCCACCGACCTGAGCGGCGATTCGGTCCAGGGCAGCTTCAACGTCACCGTCTTCGACGACATCCCGGTGGCGACCGACGGCGAGGGCGCGTTCGGCATCGTCGACGAGGACGATCTGGATACCGTCCTCTCGCAGGGCACGGGCCAGGACGCCCAGCAGGATGGCCCGGCGGTCTCCACATCGGGTTCGCTCGCCGGCCTGGTTTCGGTCGGCGCCGACGCCCCCATCGACTTCAGCCTGAAGCTCGACACCACCAGCCTCGAGTCGCAGTCGCTGTCCTCCAAGGGCGACGATCTGAGCTACAGCTCGGACGGCACCACGCTGACGGCGTTCGTGGACACAGGTAGCGAGGGCCTCGACGGGGGTGACCGCGTGGTGTTCACGCTGACCCTGCAGGACAACGGCTCCTGGACCTTCACGCTGTTCGACCAGCTCGACCACGCGGATGGCCTGGGCGAAAATTTTCTCTTCATCAACTTCGCCGGCATGGTCGAGGCGGCCGACGCCGACGGCGACACGATCGACTTCGCCAACTCCTTCACCATCGCGGTCCAGGACGACGTGCCGGTGGCGCACGCCTCGAATGTGGCGACGCTGCAGGTGCACGAGGATGCTTTGGGCAACGAGACCGAGGACGCGGCGGCAGACGACGACGACCTGTCGACCGGCAACCTTGAGGATTCCGACCCGGAGACGGAGGGTGTCCAGACCGACCAGACCGACAGCGACAGCTTCACGCAGGGCGATCTGCAGGCTGTGGTGACGCCGGGCGCCGACGAGCCGGTGACCTTCTCGCTGAACAACGCGCTGGTGGCGGGCACGGCGGTGGAGACCACCGGCGGGACGCCGGTGACCTCCAAGGGCGATCCGGTGAAGTATCTGTTCGTCGCCGCGGTGGCGGACAATCCCGAGACCGAGGAGGTGGACGAGTCCTCGCCGGCACAGATCATCGGCTTTGCCGACGAGGACGACAGCGGCACCTTCAACGAGGGTGACCGGGTGGTGTTCACGCTGACGGCGAACGAGGACGGCAGCTTCACCTTCAACCTGGACGACCAGCTCGATCATCCGGACGCCAGCGGCGACGCGGCCAACTTGGCGCTGGACCTGACCACGGCCTTCCAGGCCGAGGACTTCGACGGCGACGCGGTGACGCTTGCCGCGGACAGCATCGTCGTCAACGTCGAGAACGACGTGCCGGTGGCGCACGCCTCGAATGTGGCGACGCTGCAGGTGCACGAGGATGCTTTGGGCAACGAGACCGAGGACGCGGCGGCAGACGACGACGACCTGTCGACCGGCAACCTTGAGGATTC
>Ga0326597_10007579_pt1 | contig 14755 bp, 13 predicted proteins | sample RVTome_12_FD_203789 | JGI IMG/M metagenome (GOLD analysis project Ga0326597, IMG submission 203789) | Soil microbial communities from uranium-contaminated site in the Upper Colorado River Basin, Wyoming, United States - RVT100D185 | ecosystem: Environmental > Terrestrial > Soil > Contaminated >... | reverse complement strand
GGCTGTAAGTCATTGATTCTAAAGTGGAGGCGGCGGGAATCGAACCCGCGTCCGAATACGTTCAACAGAAAAATCTACATGCTTGTCAGGTTCCTATTTGTCTCGTGCTCCGACCCGAAGGCCCCTGCAACCCGGCCGAAACACCAGCCCGTTAATCTCGCCCCCGCCGCCGGGCCAGCCGCGGGAAGCTATCCTGCAAAAATGACGTCCTTCAGCCGACCTACAGGCGAATCAACCAAGGACGCTGACCGGTGTTAGGCGGCCAGTGCGAACTGATTTTCAGCAGTTGCTTGTTTTCCATGTTTTTTACGAGGATCACGGGCCTCGACATGCATTTCCTGCCTCATCGCATCCGTCGAAACCAGGACGCCCCCTTTTCGAGGTCACGGTGCGGACACCGTACGTGAAACACGAACCTGTATCCTTTATATAGGCCCGGAGCGCGGAATGTCAACGCGCCGCCGCTGATTTGGATCTTCAGAAGTGCTTAGTATGGAATAGTTTACGGGGCTGGGTGATCGGTGGCCCTATGCTATAATCCCGCCCGACGGAGGTCCTGTAACAACGTGTCGGATAACCCTTCGCAATCCAACGGCTCCAGATTATCGCTCGAACGTCTGATTGAGGCTGCCAGACCCGGTCTGGGGGGCGAACTGGCGAAGATGCTTGAAGAGCACCGTGGCATGATCGAGGCCGAAGCCACGGTCCGGCTCAAGCGCGCGGTCCTCGACAAGGAAGCCGAACTGCGCCAGCAGTCCGAAGCCGACCAGGTTCGGGTCACGGCGGAAACCACTTCCCGGGTCACCTCCGAGGTCACCGCGTCGCTCGAAGCGCAGTTCAAAGAGAAACTGGACGGCGAGATACGCAGGCTCACCGCCGAGCACACCGATAAGGCCGATCAGGCAACCGCACAGTGGAAACAGGAGCGGTCCAGTCTGGTCGGTGAAGCGAATCGCTGGCGGGTTCTCTCCGACTACCAGCACAAGCTCGGTGATGCGTCATCGCAACTGGAGATCCTGCGCCGGTTCCTGCGGACGGCGATCAAGTTTGCCGATGGGACCGCCGTCTATCTCAACAAGGAAGACGGTCTGGCATTGTGGAAGTCCGAGGGTGAAGGCGCGGCGTTCCCGAAAGTCGTCTCGACAGAGACGATCGATCCCGACTGGTTCTTCTCGAAGGTTGTCGTCCGTGGGAAGACGATCGCCGCCGTCGCAGCGACCGGTGTCGCCGATACCGATGCGCTCACACTGATGAGCGATGCGCTGAAACGGGCGATCGAGAACTTCGGCCTGCGGCTCCGCTATCTGGCGAATCCGGAAGCGCTAGCCCCGGCGCCGGCGCCTGCCCCCACGGACGCTCCGGTGTCTGCGCCGGTCCCGGCCCCGGTGGATCAGGTCGATCCCCGCCAACTGGCCCGCAAGTTGATATCGGAGATCAAGCTCAGTCACGAAAAGCAGGTGTTGGAAGGTCGCGTCAACTCCGATCTGTATAAACGCCTCGAGACTGAAATCGAAGGCGCGCGGGCCGAGTACCGGCATCAGCTCACGGCCCCTCCCGAGCAGGATTTCTTTCACGAGGAAATCATCAAGATCCTCGCCGACAACGTGCTTTCACGTCTCGGTAGCGACTACCCGGGACCGGCCTGATTCGATCCATGCCCAGAAAACTGACTTCGGAAAAGGCAGACCGTTTTACCGAGTCCGTCATTCGCGAGATGACGCGCCTCGCCTTCAAGCACGGGGCGGTCAATCTGTCCCAGGGTTATCCGGACTTTCCCGCGCCCGATGTCCTCAAGCAGGCGGCATCCGATGCGTTGTTCGCGGACATCAATCAGTACGCCATCACCTGGGGCGCGAAGAAGTTCCGTGACGCCCTGGCGGCCAAGACCCGCCGCTTCCTGGGTATCGAAGTCGATCCGGAACGGGAACTGACCGTTGTCTGCGGTTCGACCGAGGGGATGGTGGCATCGCTGCTCGGGCTGATCAATCCTGGAGACGAGATCATCATTTTCGAGCCGTTCTACGAGAACTACGGCCCCGACGCCATCATATCGGGCGCCCGGCCCCGATACGTCGAACTGCGGCGGCCGGACTGGACCTTCGATCCGGCGGAACTGGAGGCGCAGTTCAACGAGAACACGAAGGCGATCATCATCAACACCCCGAATAACCCGACCGGAAAGGTGTTCTCGTCCGGGGAACTGGAAACCATCGCCGCGCTCTGCCTGAAATGGGATGTGGTCGCGATCACCGACGAGATCTACGAACACATTCTTTATGATGGCGCGCGACATACCTCGATGATCACGATCGACGGAATGCGCGAACGGACCGTGGTCGTCAACAGCCTGTCCAAGTCCTACAGCGTGACCGGGTGGCGAGTCGGATGGGTCATTGCGCCACCTGCGCTGAACGACTCCATCCGCAAGATGCATGACTTCCTGACCGTCGGCGCCGCCGCGCCCCTCCAGGATGCCGGAGCGGTCGCGGTTGCGATGCCGGACGAGTACTATGACGGGTTGGCGCGCGCCTACACTGCGCGTCGCGACCGGTTGATGGGGATTCTTCGCGGCGCCGGGTTCGACGTCCTCGTTCCCGAGGGCGCGTATTACCTCATGTGCGACATCGCCGGCTGGGGGTACCCCGACGACGTCCGGTTTTGTCGCTACCTGATCGAAGAGGTTGGTGTTGCGGCGGTGCCCGGCAGCAGCTTCTTCCGCAACCCGGAATCCGGACACGGCCTGATCCGCTTCACCTTTTGCAAAAGCGAGGCCACCCTGGCCATGGCCGAAGAGCGATTTAGAGCGATCCGTCCGATGGCGTCTTCCGGATCCGGTGGCTGACGGGGCCATCCGGACCGGTAACAAATTTCGGATCCCTCCGTCCAACCCACTGTATCGATGGCAAATACCCGTCGTCGAGATCGGCGGCGATCCGAATCCGGGTAGTGCCTCCGTTTGAAAGTCACGGGAAACCAGGGTCCGAGCCTTATTTTTGGCGACTCCTGAGCGAGCTTCGAAAACAGGCTCGGACGCGGTTTTCCTTCAAACGGAGCCACTTCCCGAATTCGGCTCTCGGTTCGCTGTGAGCTATAATCGCCGCGAGTACATCCAGAATCGACTCATAACGGAAGGTTTATCCCATGAAACAACGACGAATGCTCTATTCCGGCCTGATCGCCCTGACATTAGGGTTCGGCGTGGTGATCGGGACCGTCGTATCCGAGCGGGCGACCGCGACGCAGGACAGTCCGGCGCAACTGGTCATCCCGGATCCGGTGCAGCTCTCGAACATCTTTTCTCAGATTGCCGAACAACTCGGCCCGACCGTGGTCAACATCGAGGTCGAGTCGACTGTTGAAGCGGCTCAGATCCCCGACCTGTTCGACTTCTTCGGTGGCAACCCGTTTGGATTGCAGCCGGACATCCCCGAAGACCAGCAGGCTCCGCAAGCCCGCAGTACGGGCTCGGGTTTCATCGTCGATCCCTCCGGATACATTGTTACGAATCGTCACGTGATCGATGGGGCCAGCCGGATCAAGGTCCAGCTCCAGGATGATGCCGAGTTCGAGGCCACCGTCGTCGGCGAGGATGAAGATACCGATCTGGCGGTAATCCGCATCGAAACGAATCGAACGCTTCCCGCCGTCCGGATGGGCAATTCGGATTCGGCCGGCGTGGGCGACTGGGTGCTCGCCCTGGGCAGCCCCTTCGGCTTCGATCAGAGTCTGACTGCCGGTATCGTCAGCGCCAAAGGGCGTGACGTTCCAGGCGGGCAGGTTTTCCAGCGCTTCATCCAGACTGATGCCGCGATCAACCCCGGCAACAGCGGGGGGCCCCTGGTCAACATGTCCGGGGAAGTCATCGGCGTCAACACGGCGATCATCTCCAATACCCGCCAGTTTGCGGGCCTGGGCTTCGCGATGCCGTCGAACGTGGTAGCCGATGTCTACAACCAGATCGTTACCCGTGGACGGGTTTCGCGCGGTTACATCGGCATCCAGATGAACGGAAATCCGCTGATGACCGAAGCCGCCGGTGTCGATGAAGGCGTCTTTGTGGACAGCGTGTCGCCCGGTGGACCGTCCGAATCCGCCGGTATGCAGACCGGCGACGTCATCGTGGCGGTCAACGGTATCCCGACCCCCGACAACAACGACCTTCTGCAGGCAGTGGCCAGCCAGAGGGTGGGAGCCACGGTGCCGATTACCGTTGTTCGGGCCGGCGAAGAACGGACCCTGAACGTGGTTGTGGCGGATCGCGCCGAAGGGTTGGCGGCCATCAACGGGACGCCGGCACCCACGCCGAGGGGCGGACGCGACAACGATGAGGAAACGGCGACCCGGTTGGGGATCCGTGTGCGGTCTATCCCGGCTCAGGTCCGGGGGCTGCCCGGCGGCCGCGACCTCAGCGGCGTCATCGTGGCCAGCGTCGAGCCTTCCAGCGTTGCCGCCGATGCCGGCCTGAGACGCGACATGATCATTTCCCAGGTGACCGCGAACGGTGAGTATCACGAGATCGCGGAGGTTTCGGACTTCGTCGATGCCCTGGGGTCTCTCGCACCGGGTACGACGGCGGCTTTCCGTGTCCACTACCGGCCGGATCAGGGGACCGAATTCATTCAGACCTACCTGCCGTTCCGGGTGCCGTAACCCACGGCGGCGGCACTTTGCATGTGGAACACGATGGGGCGCCTCGATGGCGCCCCATCCGAATTTATGAAGTCGAATTCCAGCTGGGACCTCATTGTCGATCCTGCGACGGACCCGGTCCGGAATATGGCGCTCGATGCGGCCCTGCTTGCTGAAGTCGAAAAAGCCGTCGATCCCCGGACCATCGTTCGCTTCTATTCCTGGTCGTGCCCGGCCCTGTCGCTGGGCCGGAACCAGAAGATCGAACGCGCCGCGGATCTGGAGTACTGCCGGGCGCAGGGCATCACCGTTGTCCACCGTCCGACCGGGGGTCGTGCCGTTCTCCATGGTGTTGACGAACTGACCTACGCCGTTGTGTCCAATGATCCCGCGGCGTTTGACGGGGGAGCGGTCTACGCAACCTACCGCCGCATCTCCGAAGCCCTGGTCGATGGCTACCGGATGCTCGGTGTCGATGCCGTTCTTGCTCCGGATACGACCCGGCATACCCGCGTGGATGGCCACGAGGACCCCTGTTTTGTCTCTCCGTCGCGATATGAATTGATGGTCGGGGGCCGAAAGGTCGTCGGAAGCGCCCAGCGCCGCCTGCGCTCCAGCTTCCTGCAGCACGGTTCGATGCCCATCACCTGCGATCGGGGACGGCTGGCGGCGGCGACGCGGATGCCGGACGCGTCGATACTCGACCGGGAAATGGCGGGTCTGTCGGAATGCATGCCCGAGACGCCTGCGATCGAAGCGTTGGTCGAAGTCTTCCGCCGGGCGTTCGAGCAGCGATTCCGGATCCGATTCCGGAACCGGTCCCGGAGGCCCCAGGCGAGGGAAGCCGGCGTTTAACCGGGACCCGCCGGTGATTGTGTCGACACCGGGATGTTATTGAACATTCATGTATTTAGGTGCGATTTGAGGCCTGTTTCGTCGCCGTTGGGAGGCGTGTTTGACACCCCTTCTTGCCGGATGCTATAGGACTGATATGGCGGACATCCGAATCAGCGAACTCGACGACCGGAGTCAGGAAATCCTGAAGCTTGCCGTCGGTCTGTACATCCGTTCGGGTGAAGCGGTGGGTTCGCGCACGATCTCGAAGACGATCGACAGCCGCCTGTCGCCCGCGACCATCCGGAACATCATGTCCGACCTTGAAGATGCCGGATATCTCAGCCAGCCGCATACATCGGCAGGGCGCGTTCCTTCCGAGAAGGGCTATCGTTTCTACGTCGATTGCCTCGGCAATTCGCCGAGACCGACACCTTCGGCCGAGGCGTATATCTCGACCGCTCTCGCCGAGGCGAATACGCCCGAGCAGGTCATGTCCATCGCCTGCATTCTGCTGTCCGATATCTGCAAGAGCGTGGGCATTGTCGTCTCAGCACCGATGGATGGCAGTGTCCTCCAGCACATTGAGTTTATCCGGATCGATGAGGCCAAGTTGCTGGTGATCCTCGTTTCCCAGGGGGGGGCGCTCCAGCAACGCGTGATCCGCGTCAAGGCCCCGTATACGCAGGACGAGTTGACACGCGCCGGTAATTACCTGATTGAGCAGTTCAGCGGGTCGACTCTGCTGGAGATCCGCAGGGAACTGGTCCGACTGATGCAGCAGGAGCGGCTGCAGTACGACAGGTTGATGCGTGGCCTGATCGAATCCTGGAGCCAGGCGCTGGACGCCGATGAATCGACCGAAGCGGTGTACGTCCACGGCACCGGGAACATCCTTTCCGGAGTCGAGGTCTCCGACATCAGCCGGATGCAGGATCTGTTCCGGGTCTTCGAGGAGAAAGGCCGGCTTGTCAAGATTCTGAATGAGTGCCTCGCTTCGGATGAGCCCGTTCAGGTTCTGATCGGTTCCGAACTGGGAGACCCCTGCCTGGCCGGGTGCACCGTGATTACCTCGCCATACCTGCGTCAGGATTCCGCTTCCGGGTTCATGGGGGTCATTGGTCCGGTGCGCATGGAATATCGCAAGGGCATCTCCGTCGTCCGCTACCTTGCGGACGTCTGCGGACGCATCATCAACGCCTGACTCGTCGCTTCCGGCGGTTTCCAGACACTCCTGGCCCCCGTCGAACCCCGCGTCTCCGTTCGCCCTGTTATAATGGGCAGTCGGCCCTGAGACACGACTTCAAACCGGGTGGCCGGCCTTTTGGAATGACTATGCAGGAAGAACAGGAAGAACTTCGAAACAGCGACCCCGAAGCCGATCCGTCACGCGGAACCGGAGCGCTGGGAAGCAGTGACGATGACGCCGATCCGAGAGAACTGGTCCGGGAGCGGGATGAGTTGAAGGATCTGCTCCTCAGGAAGCAGGCGGAGTTTGAAAACTTCAGGAAACGGACTGAGCGCGAGCGCTCCGAGTTCGTTCAGTACGCGGCCGCAGAGGTCATGCGTGAGTTGCTGAACGTCCTGGATTCTTTCGAGCTGGCCCTCAAAACGGGGGACTCGGGCGGTACGGATCCGTTGAAAGGCTTTGCGCTGATTCACAAACAACTGGTCGATACGCTCTCCCGTGCGGGCCTCAAAGAGATTACCGCCGCAGGACAACCGTTCGATCCGAACGTGCACGAAGCCGTCACCACGCAGCCCGCGCCTGATGGCGTTGCCGACGGCACGGTCCTGACCGAATTGAGGCGTGGCTACGAACTGAACGGGAAGCTGCTCCGGCCGACGATGGTCAGCGTTGCTTCCCGGTCCGGCGGCGACGAGTGAGGCGGCATCGGTGAGTTCGAAGCGTGACTACTACGAGGTGCTGGGTGTTGGCCGGGATGCCGGCGAGCAGGACATCAAGAAGGCGTATCGCAAGCTTGCGCTCCAGTATCACCCCGACCGCAATCCCGGCGACGCGGCCGCGGAAGAGAAGTTCAAGGAAGCCGCCGAGGCGTACGCCATCCTCAGTGACCCCCAGAAACGCGGACAATATGACCGGTTCGGTCATGCCGGAGTGGCGGGCGCGGCCAGTGGCGCAGCCGGCTTCGACCCCAGCGTCTTTTCGGATTTCAGTGACATCCTGGGCGACTTGTTCGGTTTCGGTGACATGTTCGGCGGTGGTGGCCGGAGAGGCGGCCGGGGCGCAGCCAATCGCGGGGCCGATCTGCGCTACGACCTGGAACTGACCTTCGAGGAAGCGGCGTTCGGCAAGAAGACCCGAATCAAAGTCCCCCGCCACCAGTCCTGCGATGTCTGCAAAGGGAGCGGGGCCGCCAACGGTAAAGGGCCGACGACCTGCAACACCTGCAACGGCTACGGCCAGGTTCGGTACCAGCAGGGGTTCTTCTCCATTACGCGGACCTGCAGCGAATGCCATGGGAGCGGCAACCTCATCACCGATCCCTGCAAGCAGTGTCATGGCGATGGCCGTGTCGTCCGCGAGAAGACCCTCGAGCTGAAGATCCCGCCCGGAGTCGATACCGGATCGCGGTTGCGTGTCACCGGAGAGGGGGATGCGGGTGGCCGGGGTGGCCCGGCCGGGGACCTGTATGTCCTGATCCACGTCGAGGACCACGATTTCTTCGAGCGGCGCGAGGACGATTTGTACTGCCACATTCCGATCACGTTCGCGCAGGCCGCCCTGGGAACCGAGATCGCGGTGCAGACCCTGGAAGACGAGGAGAAGCTGAAGATCCCGGCGGGGACCCAGCCCGACAGCGTGTTCCGGATTCGCGGCGCCGGTATCCAGAGTCACGACGGGCGTCGTCGTGGCGACCTGTATGTCAACGTGGCCGTCGAAGTCCCCCGTTCGCTGACCCGCGAGCAGCGCGACATCATCACTCAACTGGCCGAAACCGACAAAGGCGAGAACCAGCCCATCCAGAAGAAGATTCTCGAACGCGTCAAGGAAATCTTCGGCTGAGACTCCCGGCCGGGCCGTCGTTTCCACCCGGCAGACACGCGGCTGAACGATGTCCTGGCACACCATCACAGTTCGTATCCCGGAGGACCTCCGGGACGCCATCGTCGGGGAGTTCTCCGCCGACCACATTGCCGGTGTCTGGGAACGCGCCGTGAATGGGGATGACGGGGGCTATCCACTCGAACTGGTCCTCTACTTCGATCAGATCCCCCCGCTGGTCGATGCCCGGATCGGCCGCCTCTTCGCGCGAAACGGATTTTCTCCTTCCGAGGCGATCGCGGGTATCCAGGAACGCGAGGACTGGACCCGTGAATGGCGGAAAGGCTTCACGAGCTTTCCGCTGGGGCGCGGCTTCATGGTGGTCCCCAGTTGGGAAACGCCGCCCGAATCCGCGCGGGACCGGCACATACTTCACATCGATCCAGGCCTGGCGTTTGGAACCGGAACCCACGAGACCACGCAGCTGATGGTAGAGGCGATCGAGTCGATCACGCGGCCCGGCGACTCTGTCGTTCTGGATCTGGGGACCGGATCCGCGATTCTGGCAATCGCGGCGGCGAAGCTGGGTGGCGCGAGACTCGCGGCGTGTGACATCGACCCCGATGCGGTCCAGGTGGCGCGTTCAAACCTCAAAGAGAACCACGCCGCGGTGTCCGTCTTCGTGGGATCGGTGGATGCGGTGCGTTCCGCGGCCATCGACGTGGTGCTGGCCAACCTGACCGCCGACGTGATTATCGACGTCGTCGATGACGTCACGCGCGTACTGAAGCGGAACGGGACCGCCGTCCTCTCCGGAATCCTCGACATTCAGGCCGACGCAGTGCGGCGGGAGATGGAATCCCGCGGGTATCGGATCGACGTCGAAACCTTCCGGGGTGAGTGGGTCGCAATGGTAGCCTGCCGTGGCGATTAAATCCGTCTACTGGCCGGAGTGCCGGCCCGGCGCCAGCGCGGTCGAGGTCACCGGCGACGAGCACCAGCATCTGCGCGTTTCAAGGACCGAGAAAGGGGAAACGCTCGAACTGTTCGACGGCGCCGGCCATGTCTGGTCCGGACAACTGGTCGAACTGGATCGCCGGTCCGCCCGCATCCGGATCCTCGACGAGTGGGAGATCCCGGCGCCGGAGGCCCAGGTGTGGCTCGGACAGGCGTTGATCAAGGCGTCAGCATTCGAGATCGCACTGGAAAAGGCGGTCGAGGTCGGTGTGACCCGCGTCATCCCGTTTCGGGCGTCACGGTCCAACGCCGGAGATCGAGACCGGTCGGGGCGCTGGAAACGCATTATCGTCGAGGCTTCGAAGCAGTCGAAGCACTATCATGTGCCGCAACTGGACCCGGTGGCCGGTTTCGACGATGTGCTGTCGATCGATGCCCCGACCCGGCTGATCTGTTCGGAGCGCGGGGGCGGCCGCCTCGACAACGTCGTGGGGTCCGCGCCGGTGCTGTACCTGATCGGTCCGGAAGGCGGGTGGACTGAAACGGAACTGGATGCCGCTGGTGATGCCGGTGTTCAGCCGGTTCGCCTGGGCGGGCACATCCTGAGGTCCGAGACCGCGGCCATCGTCGCGGGTGGCCTGATCACGCATCACCTGGGAGTCCTGTAATGAAGAGTGCACGCCGGGTTCTGTTCCTGGCCGGTACCCTGCTGTGGCCGGCCGTATCCGCCTCGGCGCAGCAACGACCGTTGCTGACCGAAGACCCCCGGGTTCTTGCCGACGGCGTCATGGTCCTCGAGAACGGCATCGGGTACTTCAATCGTGCCGTGTTCCCGGTGACCGGCCTCGTGGGGAATCAGCTCTCGATCCTCGATGGTGGAGCCCATTTCGGATTCGGCCGGGCCGAGTTCCAGATGCGTGGGACGCTGCGAAACAACCTCTGGGTGACGGAAGGCGGCGACGGATTGCGGGCCGACTGGGGTGACGGCGAGATCTCGACGAAGGTCGCGTTGACCCGGGAGTCGGGGAAACTGCCCGACATTGCTTTTCAGCCGATGGTGGTTCTTCCCAACGCCAGCAACGAAGATGGTCTCGGAACCGACGGGACGCATTTCTTTGCCCGGCTGTTGTTCGGGAAGACCGCCGGTCCCGCCTACGTCTTCGGCAACATCGGCCTCGGAATCCTGGACGATGCCGTGAGGGCCGCCGCTCAGCAGGACGTGATGGTCTACGGCATCGCCACGATCATCGATCTCTCACCGCGTGTATCGATTGCCGCGGAGGTGCAGGGACGCACCAACCCTCAGTCCAATCCGACCCTTGGGGGAGAGGACCGTGCCGAGTCCCGATTCGGAGTCCGGTGGGAGGCGGTCGGGATGGACTGGGATGTAGCGGTAACCGCGGGACTGACCGATTTCGACCATCGGGCCGGATTCGTGATCGGCACCTCGAAGCGGTTTACGTTGTGGCAATGACCCTCGGCTCCAGTCGGGCCGCCGGAGCGGATTCGAAGCCACGTCCCGGAGGACGACTGTGCTACGGTACGTTTACCCCTGTCCGGAATCGCCCCCGGTTCAGGTGTGCCAATGGCGCGGGAACGGTCAGGGCGACAGGAAGAACATATGAAACCTGAAGAGTGCATTCTGTTCAGCGGTGCCGCGAAAGGTGCCGAGGCCGCCTTCGGAGCAGCCGCTGAGAAATGGGGCGTCGAAGAAGTCAACTTCACGTTCGAAGGTCACGCCGATGCGCGCACCCGGGGCATTCGCGTTTTGACCCAAGTCGAACTGAAAGACGGTGACGTCAGTCTGGCCTATGTCGGGAAGCTCATGAACCGGTCGTTTCCGAATACTGAGTCATTCCGTCGCATCCTCCAGTGCATCTGGCACCAGATCAACAGCGGCCAGCAGATTTTCATCATCGGTCACATCCTGGACAACAACACGGTCAAGGGCGGCACGGGCTGGGGCGCGGAGTTCGCGAAACTCTGCAACAAACAACCGCTCGTGTTCGACCAGGATGTGGACAAGTGGTTCCGCTGGACCGGGAAGTCGTGGGAAGGCGAGTCCGCGCCGGCAATCGAACGTGCGGCAATCGCCGGTGGCGGCACACGGGTCCTGAAAGACAACGGGCTCGCGGCGATCAACGATCTGTTTACCCGCAGCTTCGGCGGGTAGTTCCCCAGCCCGGCACGATCTGCGATAAGCCGTCCGGTTTCGGCGGCGTTCAACCCGGACTGTTACCCTGGTTGACCGCCGCACACGTCGGGAATGCCGGTCGAGGTCCGCAGACGCGGTGTCTGACGCCAGGTGGCGACGCCCCCGGCCACATCGGGCAGTGGGAGGTTTGCCGAAAGCCGGAACTCCATCCGTGCCCCGGGGCGCTTCGAAGCGGTGGATGCCTTTCGGAGGCGCGTCGGACCCGAAGGAAATTGCCGCTGCCGACGATTCCACCGGCCGAACTCTTCCCCTTCCCAGCCAAATCCTCTAAAATGAAACGTCTTGCCTGATGCACGAACCGGAACATCCGATCAGCGGGGCTTCTGACGCCCCGGAATCAAGCGCGCCTGCGTCTACGTTCAGTGTTTTGACTGAGATACGGGGCTGGGCTCGCGATGTCCTCTTTGCGATCGCCGGGGCCGTGGTTATCGTCGTCTTCTTCTATCAGCCGGTGAAGGTCGAAGGGACGAGCATGTCCCCCGAACTGGTCGATCAGGAGCGGATTTTCGTCAACAAGTTCGTCTATCGGCTCGACAGCATCGACCGGGGCGACATTGTCGTGTTCTGGTTTCCGCTGGACCGGTCCAAGAGCTATATCAAGCGCATCGTCGGTATTCCCGGAGACATTGTCGAGGTCCGCCGCGGCCGTGTCTATGTGAACGATGAACCCCTCCGGGAAGAGTATGTTCCTCCCCAGTTTCTGGATTCCCGCTCTTATGCTCCGGTTCAGGTGGCCGAGGGCCAGTACTACGTTCTCGGAGACCATCGAAACCAGTCCAGTGACAGCCGCAACTGGGGGCTGGTTCCCGAAGATCACATATTCGGCAAGGCCGTGTTTCGTTACTGGCCCGTGTCCAAAATAGGTGCCATCGATTGATGAAGGCGACGCTGCTGCTTGAAGACGGGCGTGTGTTTAACGGCACCGGTCATGGCTGGGAGGGCGAGGCCGTCGGCGAGATTGTTTTCAACACGTCGATGTCCGGGTACCAGGAAATTCTGACCGACCCGTCCTACGCCGGACAGATCGTCACGATGACGTATCCGTTGATCGGGAACACGGGCGTCAATCGCGAAGACGTCGAGTCCCGGAAGCCGTTCCTCGAGGCGTTCATCGTCCGCAGGATGACGCCCCATCCGAGCAATTGGCGGATCAGCGGTTCCCTGGACGAGTACCTCAGGGAAAACCGGATACCGGCCATTTCAGAAATCGACACCCGGGCGCTGGTGCGTCACATCCGCGAGAAAGGGGCGATGCGGGCGGTCGTTTCACTGGTCGATCACGACCCGGCATCCCTCGCAACGAAGGTCGCCGCGGCTCCCGGGATGGTCGGGCGCGATCTGGCGAAGGTCGTCACCACGCCGGAGCGCTACGATGCCGTTTCCGAATCGCTGGACTTCGTGGAGTTCTCCGACCTCGAAGCCGGAAGCGACCGCCGGTACAGGGTCGTTGCCTATGATTTCGGAATCAAGACCAACATCCTTCGCGACCTGGTCCACGTCGGCGCCGATGTGACCGTCGTGCCGGCAAGCACCTCGGCCGAGGACGTCCTGTCGCTCAATCCCGACGGCATCTTTCTGTCCAACGGCCCGGGCGACCCGGAGCCGGTCGATTACGCGGTCGCAAGCGTCCGCCGGTTGCTCGGCCGGAAGCCGGTCTTCGGGATTTGCCTCGGTCATCAGATCATGGGTCTGGCGATGGGGGGCAAGACGTACAAGCTGAAATTCGGCCATCACGGCGGAAACCAGCCCGTCATGAACCTCGATTCCGGGAGAGTCGAGATTACGGCGCAGAACCACGGCTTTGCCGTCGACGCTCACAGTCTGGACGACAGTCAGGTGCGGATTACGCACCTCAACCTGAATGACGACACCGTGGAGGGGCTGGAACACCGGACGGTCCCGGCCTTCAGCGTGCAGTACCATCCCGAGGCGTCACCGGGCCCCCACGATTCCTATTATCTGTTTCGAAAGTTCATCGATCTGATGCGCAATGCCCAGACGTAACGACATCTCCAAGATACTGATCGTCGGTTCTGGACCGATCATCATCGGTCAGGCCTGTGAATTCGACTATTCCGGTACGCAGGCCTGCAAGGCCCTCCGGGACGACGGATTCGAAGTGGTTCTGGTCAATTCCAACCCGGCCACGATCATGACGGACCCGGAACTGGCCGATCGAACCTACATCGAGCCGTTGACTCCCGAGTTCGTGGCTCAGGTCATCGAACGGGAAAAGCCCGACGCGATTCTGCCGACCGTCGGTGGCCAGACGGCCCTGAATATCGCGGTCAAGCTGGCCGAGAGCGGTGTCCTCGAAAAGTACAACGTCGAGATGATCGGCGCCAAATTGAATTCGGTCAAGGTTGCCGAAGACCGTCTGCTGTTCAAGGAGGCGATGAAGGAAATCGGGTTGGCGACTCCCGAGAGTGCCGTCGTCGAGAGCATGCGAGAGGCCGAGCGCGTCATCGACCGCATCGGCTATCCGGCTGTCATACGACCTTCGTTCACGCTGGGCGGCACGGGAGGCGGTATCGCCTACAACAGCGAGGAGTATCTGGAGATCATCGCAAGTGGTCTGGATCTGAGCCCGGTCCATCAGGTTCTGGTCGAACAGTCCGTACTCGGCTGGAAAGAGTATGAACTCGATCACCGTCGCGCCGGCGCAGACGCTGACCGACCGGGAGTACCAGCGCCTTCGGGACGCCTCGGTCCAGGTAATCCGCAAGGTTGGCGTCGAGACCGGTGGTTCCAACATCCAGTTCGCAGTGAATCCGGTGGACGGAGCAGTCGTGGTCATCGAGATGAACCCGCGTGTATCGCGGAGTTCCGCGCTCGCATCGAAAGCCACCGGCTTTCCGATTGCAAAGATCGCGGCAAAGCTCGCGGTGGGATACACGCTCGATGAGATACCCAACGACATTACCAAGAAGACTCCCGCGTCGTTCGAGCCGATGCTGGACTATGTCGTCGCCAAGATTCCGAAGTGGGCCTTCGAAAAGTTCAGAGAAGCCGAACCCGTGCTCGGCACACAGATGAAGTCGGTGGGCGAGGTGATGGCGATCGGCCGGACTTTCAAAGAAGCCCTGCTGAAGGGCGTCCGGTCGCTTGAGATC